>Ga0315274_10013276_pt1 | contig 11728 bp, 9 predicted proteins | sample YL17G02_20_MG_FD_203700 | JGI IMG/M metagenome (GOLD analysis project Ga0315274, IMG submission 203700) | Sediment microbial communities from Yellowstone Lake, YNP, Wyoming, USA - YL17G02_20 | ecosystem: Environmental > Aquatic > Freshwater > Lake > Sediment | place: USA: Wyoming | collected...
GTTGGGATTCGACACGATGTCGCACACCGAACAGGCGCACGCGCGGCCCCAGTCGCGGAGCGAGCGGCAGATCAGCGCCAGCGAGCGGTCGTTGGTGGTCAAGGCCCCTCCCTCGCCCATGGTGATATGATGGGCCACGTAAAACGAGAACGTAGCCATGGACCCGAAGGTCCCGACGAACCGTCCGTCGTACCGGGAACCCAGCGCGTCGCACGTGTCTTCGATGACGAAAAGCCGGTGCTTTTCTGCGATCTTCATGATTTGATCCATCGCGTTGGGATTGCCCAGCTGGTGTAGAATCATGATCGCCCGGGTTTTTTCGGAGATCGACTCCTCGATCTGATCGGGATTCGGATTGTAGGTCCCCAGATCGACATCGACCAGCACCGGCTTCATGCCGGTCTGGATGATCGGATTGAAGGTCGTGGGGAACGTGAGCGCCGCGACGACCACCTCGTCCCCCTCCTCGAGTCTCCCCTTCATCTGGTTGGACTTCAGCGCGGACAGGGCGATGAGATTCGCGGAGGACCCGGAATTGGTCACGATGGTTTCGCGGGTGCCCAGGTACTTGGAAAACTCCAGTTCAAATTGGCGCGCGTTTTTCCCGACCCCGAACCATCCGTCCAGAATCGTGTCCACCATCGCCGAGACTTCCTCGTCATCGTAAACGGGGCCGGAATATTGAACCTTGGTTTCGCCCGGAACGAACTGTTCGTTCCGGGTGCGTTCCTGCCAGTATTCTTGAATCAGGGTCCTGATGCGGGACCGGATATCGCTTGATTCCATGCATCCTCCTAAAGGGGTATACCGCTCACGCCGGTTCAGGCGTGAACGCTCCGTCGGCTTCCATCTGCCTTCTGACGACCTGTAGACCTTCTTCCACCGAAAGGCCGGACCGGCCCGTATCGCGGATAATTTTCTGAATCAACAACCCGCCGCGCATCGGTCTCGCGGCCGGCTGGTTCAGACTGTCCGTGGTCGTCTTCTGGATGAGGGACGCGTCCAGGCCGAACACCCCGGCCGTACGGACGGCAAACTCATGGCGGCTGAGGCATTCGTTTCCAACCGCGTTATAAATGCCTCTTGTGTTTTTCTCGAAAAGGATCAGCAACATTCCGGCCAGATCCTCCGCCAGTGTCGGAGTACCGTGCTGGTCATCGACGATAAACACGGTTTCCTTTTTCCGGAGCTTATCGACCAGCCATGTGACGAAATTGGGTCGAATGCCCGGGAAATAGCCGTAGAGCACCGTCGTCCGGGCAATGACATAATCCTCCAGCAGGCGGCGGATCGCCGCTTCGCCTTCCAGCTTGGTCATGCCGTAATGGCTGACAGGATGGGGCTCATCCTCCTCCGAATAGGGCCCCCGCTTTCCGTCGAACACGTAATCGGTCGAAAGGTAGATCAGTGTGATCCCCTGCGACCTGCAGAACGACGCCATGTTTTCTGTGCCGGTCGCGTTGACCCTGCGGCAGGCTGCCCGTTCCCGTTCGCACCGGTCGACGTCCGTGTACGCGGCCGCGTGGATGACGCAATCGGGCCGGACCTTGGTCACGGCGGCCTGGAGGGATTCCGCGTTCGTGATGTCCGCCTGCACGTATTCCATTCCGGAAAATCCGAACCGGGGCCCTGCCTGAAGATCAACGGATACCAGACGGTACCTCCCCGCTGCTTCAGCCAGAAGTTTGCTTCCCAGTAGGCCGTTGCCCCCCGTCACAAGGATCGTTTTCAAATCGGATCCTTTCACGACCAGTAATGCGGTTTGTGCCGCCGGTAAAAAACGATCGTTTCCTTCAGTCCCTCTTCAAGCCCCACGCGCGGCTCCCAGCCGAGCGCGACCTTGATCTTGCAAATGTCCGCCACGTAATCGCCGACCTCGATGCGTTTTCTTTCCTCGGGCCAGGGGACTTTTTCGATGCGGCCCGATTTCGCGATGCCGACCACCTTCTCGACGATTTCAAGGAACGCGATCGGGCGGCCGCTTCCCAGATTGAAGGCTTCCCCGTTGGTTCCGGACCGGCTTCCCGCCAGCAGGAACGCCCGGGTTACGTCGTCGATATAATTGAAATCCCGCAGCTGCCCGCCGGTTCCATAAATCGGGATGATTTGGTCGTCAATGGCCAGACGGATGATCCAATTCAGTATACCGTATTTCGAATGCTTCATCTGATGGCGCGGCCCGTAGGTGTTGTTGATCCTGAGGCTGGTTGTGCACATGCCGTACGCTCTGTGGTAGATGGCGTGGTACAATTCGCCCGCCAGCTTGTTCACGCCGTAGATGTCCGTCGGATTCATCGCCTGTGTTTCGGCCACGGGAACGTGATCGGGCCGACCGTATTCGGCGCGGCTGCCGGCATAGACGATCTTGACCGTGGGATTTTCCGTCCGGCACGCCTCCAGAAAAACCAGGTTCCCCCGGCAGTTGATGTCCACGTCCAGGAAGGGGTCGGTCATGCTGTCGATGTGGCTGGTCTGGTTGGCGATGTGGAAGATCACGTCCTGGTCCCTGACCAGCCAGCGCATGGCCCCCTCATCCCGGATGTCGGCGACGTTCACCGTGACGGCGTCGCGGATTTCCTCGATGTTGAAGGGATTGCCCCCGTACAGGGGAAGCATCGCGTCCACCAGCGTGACGCGGGCGCCGAGGCGGACCAGTTCGATTGCGAGGTGGCTGCCCAGAAATCCCAAGCCGCCGGTGACGGTGATTTTTTTTCCGCGGTAGAATCCTTCAAGGAAGGATTCGTCTTCCGCAAAGCCTGTTGAAGGTTTTTTCATAATCCGTCGTCACTTTCTCCCATGAGTATTTTTCCCGGACGCGTTTCAACGCCAGCGACCGCATGGCCCTGACCGTCTCGGGATGGGCCAGCAACCGGCTCAGGCTCCCGGCCAGGTCGTCAACGTTTTTAATCCTGAAGAACCAGCCGGCGTTTGCGAGCACTTCGCGGTGCTGGGGCACGTCGTTGGCCAGGATGCAGTTGCCGTACCCCATGGCGTCCACCAGGGAAGGCATGGTGCCGCCCACTTCCGAGGCTTGAACGTAGCAATAGGCGTGCGATTGAAGCTCCTGGTATCCGCGTCCGAAAACGAAACCCGTGAAAACGATCCTGGAATCGGACGTGCTTTTCAGTTTGCAGATGTATTCAAGGCTGAACGGCGAGTCTCCGACGATCACGAGTTTCCGGTCGGTTTTGACCTTCTCAAACGCCCGGATCACGAGATGGGCGTTGTTCTCGGGCTCCAGGCGGCTGACATAGAGGATGTACCCCTCCTTTTCCAGCCCGTACCGCTTGAGGATCTCGTCCGTCTCGGCCCGTTCTTCGGGAGCGCCGTAGGTGATGCAGAGCGTCCGCTTGTGAAATTTCCTTAGATAATAAGCCTGTACTTCGGAGGCGTCTGTCACGACGCAGTCCGGAATGAACGTGGAAAGAAATTCGGACATTCTATACACGGTCTTTCCGAATGCGCCCCATTTGGCCCTTTTCCATTCCAATCCGTCCACGTTCAGCACCACCGGCTTGCCGAAAATGCGAGGGATCAGCGTGGCCAGCACGTTGGCCCCGTTGCAGTAAAGAAACACGTCGTGCCTCCGGAAGACCGCGTGAACGGTGGCCAACAGCGTATGAATCGGCGTGTCCAGGTATTTGTGCATGATGTTGGGAAGGACCACCAATTTCACGCCCCTGTACATCCGGTCCGTCGTCCGGATGTAATTCGACCTTCCGTACACGGTGACATCGTGGCCTCTTTCGGCCAGCCGGACCGAGAGCTGTTCGGCGAAGGCTTCGAATCCGCCGTAATTGGCCGGTATGCCCCGTGTCCCCAATAGCGCTATCCTCATTCTTGCTCCCGAGACCGCTGCGTCATAACTGCTCCGATGGAGTGGAAAGGACGGCGTGCGATCGTCCCCGCAACAGAATCAGGTCGTCCCGGCTGATTTCACCGGACAGCAACAGAAGACCGCCGTAACCCAGGGTTCCCAGAATGCCGATCGCGATGAATCCGGAACCGCCGGTGCGGATGCACAGCACGGCGGCGAGTAGCCCGGCCGTGGCGAGCCCGATTCGGGCGATGGAGGCGACGGGAAACGCGGTCCGGAACCGGATGAAGACGTCCGTCATTCCCGCGGCGGTGCCGAGCGTGATCGAAATCAGCGAGGCAAGGGCCGCTCCGCGTATCCCCATCCTCGGAACCAGCAGCAGGTTGAGAACGAAGGAGAGGACCGCCGCGGCTCCGGAAATCAGGAAAGACCTCCGCGGACGTCCATCCGCGTTGATCAGGGTCAAAAACAGCGTCATCAGGGCCATGGAGGAAAATGCCCAGACCAGAAATTCCATGGCCGCGCCTGAAGGCGCGAATTTGGACTTGAACAGCAACGCGGCGATCTCGCGGCTGTACACGGTGAGCCAGACCGAAACCGGAATCAGGAGCATCAGCGAGTAACGCATCGCATTCCGGATCGTGTTCCTCACCCGGACCAGGGCGCCTTCGGCTATCTCCGAAGAAATCGTCGGCAGCATGGCCGCGGACAGTCCGGCGAGAAGGTAGAAGGGAATCCGCGACAGGATGCTGGCCGTGTTGTAGTAGCCGCACGCCTTCTCGCCCAAAAAGTACTTGACGGACCAGAAATCGATGGACATGAGCAGTTGGGCCATCAGCGAATACGCCAGCGCGGGCGTCGCGTACCGGACGAGTTCCATGACGCGCAGAGGGGGACGGATTGTTTTGTCCTCGAGCATGAGGTAGGCCAGGCCGACGCTGGCCGCCGACCCCAGGGCATTGCCGATCAGAACGGACTCCAGGCTGCGGTGGAAATAGCACAGGACGAGGGAGCATCCGAGCTTGGCCGATCCGTAAAAGGCGTAGCAGAATGCCTGCTTCCCGAATCTCCTGAGTCCGTTCTGGAAGGAAACGAGAAGGTGGAAAAATCCGTAGAATGGAATATTGAGAAAGGCCAGCCTGAAATAAGGCGTCAGTTTCGGGTCACGGAAGGCGGTGGCGAACAGCGGGGCGGAGGCCAGAAGGATAACCGTAAGAACGGTGACCAGCGCGAACTGAACGCGCATCGAGGTCCAGAGGATGGAATAGGCGTCCTTTCCGCGCGCCGACACAAACTTCTGCACCGCGATGGGCATGCCATTGATGACGAAAATTTCAAACCACATCAGAACGGCCATCACAAACCCGTAATTTCCGAAGGATTCGGTGGCGAACCAGCGGGCTAGGACGAGATTCAGCAGATAACCGGTGACCAGAATCGCCGCCCATCCGGCCATCAGCATGAGGGTTCCGCGTTTCAGGCTCACGGCCGTCCCTCCGCGGAGGCGATCCGGTGGAAGATCAGCACCGTGCCGTTGCGTGTTTTCGCCGGCGGACCGAACGCGTTCGTCAGATAGACGCGCACGACGGCAGACACATAATTCACGTGGTCGAAATGGTAGGCGGAAACAAGGACCCACGCCCCGGTCCGGCTTTCCGCGAGCTGGCGGAGTTCGTCAAGGGACTCGACGCAAACCGTCCCCGCGTACATGTCGACCCGACGTCCGTCCGCGTTCAAGGGGAAATTCTCCGTTTTGGATTGTTCCAGCGCGGCGTCGTTCAGGCAGTAATCGGACCGCAGACCGTAGTAGAGGGCCACCTGGGGCAGGCTCGTGATGACGGGATCGCCAGGCCGGCGGGACGCCTTCACGGTTTCGGCGGCCTCCCGCCACTCTTCAAACGTAACCGCCAAATTGGTCTTGCCGTCTCCGAAAAACGGGATGTGTAGGCCAATCCGCATCCACGGCGAGAGAAAAAATATCGAAAACGCCGCCGCGACGAACAGGCTGCGTATCCATACCCGGTCCGTCCGGGCATCCTTTTGGAGTAAGGCCGCTTCCCCTTCCAGAAGACGGACGAATCCATACGCAGCGATCATCAGAAAAAAAGGATAAACGAAAAACAAGTACGTCGGAACGCGGTGGCTGAACACCAGCGACAGCATCACGAACGTGGTCGCGAACAGGCACCAGGCCATCCAGCCCACCCGGTTTTTCCGGGAGACGATCATGAGGGTGCCGACAAAAAACAGGGCAGCCAGCGGAAACCGCTGGTCAGAAATCAGAAAATCGAAAAGCACGGTACGACTTTGCGCGGACGACCCGCCCTGCGCCCACGGAGGCGTGTAGGAAAGAAAATAGCGGACCATGCTCTGCACACCGGGAAGCGCGGCATAAGCGACGGCGGCAAGGAGCAGTCCGCCGAGCGCGGTGATGGAGTACTTGTTCGGCGGGCAGGACCGGCTCCGGGCCAGGACCCATCGGACCGCCGATACGCCGGCCATGTAAAGCAGGAGTCCAGGGACCAGGAAAAGGACGAGAAAATGCACGCCGTAAAACGTCGCGGCAAGGACCGCCGCGAAAACCGCCAGCCAGGCCGGTGAGACACCCAGACGCCGCGGGATTTGCCTCAGACGAGACCGCGCGGTTCCACCGCCGCGCACCGGGAGCGGATTCCCCTCGAATCCTCGGACGAACGCCCAGACCAGAAACAGGGTCAGCATCTGGAGCAGGGTGTACATTCTCGCGGTCCGCGACCAGCCGATCTCGAACGGGCTGAACGTCATGAAGAAAGCCGTGACCATACCGACATTGCGATCGAAGAGCCGCTTCGCAAGCCAGTACGCGAGCAGGACAGAGGCGAGACCGAACAGCGCGGACGGCATGCGCGTGGCCGCCTCGTCCTCGCCGAACACCCGGAAACCGGCCGCGGTGAGAACCGTATGGAGCGGTGCCCGTTCGTTGACCATCCCGGAAGGCATGAGCATTTTCCCGGTCTGGTTCCAGGACTTCGCGCAGTAATACGTGTTGACCTCATCCACCCAGAAACTGCACGCGCCGAGGTTCCTGATCCGCAGAAAGCCTCCGGCCGCAAGCAGGCCTGCCAGCGCGAGGAAGGGAAAGGCCTTTTTTATGTTTTGGATAGATCGTTGCTTCATTTTCATGGACATTCCAAGAACCGACTTCACCCTTTCTTTTCCGTGCTCAGTCCCGACCGATGCGGCCCCCGGATGAATCCCCAGGTGAAAAACACCATGCCGAGGAGAATCAGGGGATAATGCCGAACGTACTGGGCGAAGAGACTCCGGTCGGATTCGAGAAACCGTTTCGCGATCACCGCCGTCCTGTACGCCGGAATTAGCGGCACCAGCATGGGCAACCGCAACAGAAACCGTCCGTGCCGGGAGGTCCGTCTCCGGGTTTCCAGGGCCCCCTCGCCGAGCGCCACCTGGTTTTTAAAATAGTGCCGGAATCCCGTCCGGTTCAGATGCGTAATTTTCGCCTCCGGGACGAAGAGAAGTTTGTGGCCTCTCTGCACGACGCGCTCGCAGAAAATCGTGTCCTCCCCCTTCATGAAGTCGGGGAATCCCCCGATCTCCTTGAAAATCCGCCTTTTCACTGCCAGGCTGCACGACGGAACCGCCCGCACTTCGCGCCGAGGCATGCCGGGATTGGTCTCGTTGAACTCCAACAGGTACTCCGCCGTGCCGACGTAACTGTCGGGAGTGCCGTTCAGGACGCTTCCGCCAGCCATCGCATATCCCTCGCGGATTGCGTTCCTCAGCCGGGCGAGCCAGTCCGGATCGGCCACGCAGTCCGTGTCGATGAAAAAAACGATTTCCCCTCGGGCCAGTCCGGCGCCCACGGTGCGCGCCTTACCCGGCAGGGTTCTGCGCTCCAGATGAACAAAGCGGACCTCGGGGTATCGTTCGTGTACGTCCCCGCCGAGCGGAACCGGGGAACTGTCCACCACGAGGATCTCCTTCGGGATACGGAGGCTCTGCACTCGAAGGGAATCCAGGAGCCGGAACAACGAAGTGCCCGGTTTATAGGAAGGGATGACGATGGAAATTTCCGGTTTCATGAACGCACTCCGTCCGCGTCGGACCATCCCACCGCGGATTCGCACATCTCAACGATGCGGAGGCCGACGCGGTTCCAGCCTCCGTTTTTGAGGACGTAATTCCGTCCATTCCTGCCCAGCCTGGCGCTCAGGCGGCCGTCGGAAAGAAGCCTAAGCAGAACGCCGGACAGGCCGTCCACGTCGCCCGGCTTGAACAGCAGGCCCGCTCCACTATGTTCCACCTGCTCCCGGATGCCCGGCAGGTCGGAGGCGACGAAGGGAAGCCCCACGGCCATGTATTCGTAAGACCGGAGAGGCGACGAGAACGTCGTGGCCGACACCTCAAGGCTCGTGATCAATCCGATCGCGGATTCGGACAGGATGTCGGGAATCCGGCTCTGGTCCACCCAGCCGCGGAATTCAAAGCGACCGGACACGCCCATCGATTCGGCGAGCCGTTTGAGTTCGGGAAGCGCTTTGCCCTCGCCGACGAAAAGGAATCGTGCGTCAGGAAACCGGCCGAGCACCTTCTTCGCCGCGAGCGGCACGAGCAGGACCCCGTCGTTCGGCTCCATGCCCCCGACAAAGACGATGGTTCGTCCCGGCGCGGGTCGTGGATGGTAACGGAACCGCTCCAGGTCGACACCGTGCCGGATTATTTCGATCCGTTTCGTGCCCCAGGCCGAACCCCACAAGGCGCCGAAAGCGGAAGGCACGATCACCGTTCCGGCGTTGCGCGCGGTCCACTTTTCCAGTTTCGGACCGAGGCGGTAAATCCAGGGATTTTTGGAATACCCCGTCAGCAGGTCGTCCATGTCGTAGATCACCGGGATATTCCGGATTTTCCCCGCGATCACAGCAGGCAGCGCGGCCACCGCGTTGTGCGCGTAAAACACGTCGGCCCCCGATTCCAGCAGACGCCGAAGCGTGCGGATCATGAGGATGGCGTAAACCGCCTCCTTGAATCGGACGAACCGGGTGAACCGCCCCGTGGAAAGGCAGAGGGCGCCGGGGAACGCCTCTTGAAGTCCGCGGCCGTGGAGAAAGGGCGCGACGACGATCACGCGGTGTCCCCTTCGCTGCAGCGCGCGCGTTACCCAGGACACCCGGATTCCGCCCCCGCCGCGGAGCGGCCAGAACACGTCGTGCGACGCGACGGCCACTCGAAGGCGTCGATCCGGGGGAACCTCCGGCCGGATCACCGGCCGCCCTTTCCTGAATACTCCATCCTCTTGACCCGGTAAAGCACATCCTCGATGAGTCGGCGGTTCGCGGCGAGAAGATCGGACAGGAGCCCGATCATGGCCACCTGGAAACCGACGATCATGAGCACCGCGGCGAGGATCAGGGACTGGATGTGGCCCGCCCCGCCCCGCGTGAAGTAGAAAAATAGGAAGCGGATTCCAAGCAGGAGGCCGAGGCTGAAAATCACGCCGCCGATCGTCAGAAACGTCTTGAACGGTTCGTACAGGGTGTAGATGCGCAGTATGGTGGAGATGGACCGTTTGATGTAAGCCCCGATGCCGGTGAACAGCCGGGATGGGCGGAGTTGGGGATTGGTGGCCACGGGCACGTGCGCGAGCGCGAGGTTCTTCTTCCCCGCCTGGATCACGGTCTCGAGCGTGTAGGTGAACCGCGAGATGATGTTGATGCGCATGGCCGCCTCGCGGCTGAACGCCCTGAATCCGCTGGTCGCGTCCGGAATTTCGGTGCCGGACAGCCGGCGCACCGTCCAGCTACCGAGTTTCTGGAGCCGTTTCTTGATGAACGAAAAATGCGCGATGGTTTCGACGCGGCGGTCGCCGATCACGATGTCGGCCTCGCCCGCGAGAATGGGATCGATGAGTTTTTGAATGTCCTTTCCGGAATATTGATTGTCCGCGTCGGTGTTCACGATGATGTCGGCCCCGAGCCGGAGGCACGCGTCCAAGCCGGTCGAAAACGCGTCCGCCAGGCCCTTGTGGTTGATGAGCCGGACGACGTGGTCGGCCTTCGCGCGGCTGGCCGCCGAAAGGGTGCGGTCTTCGCTGCCGTCGTCGACGATGAGGATTTCAACCCTGTCGATTCCCCTGAACTTCCGCGGAAGCTCCTTTAACGTAACGGGAAGCGCCTCCTCCTCGTTGTAGCATGGAATTTGGATGATCAGCTTCAAGGGACGCTCCTGTCAGTTTAGGGTTTCTTCGATGTTGTACGGCTCGATCTCGTCCGCGTGGGTGAAAATGATCATCTCACCGATCAGCCCGATCGAAATCATCTGGATGCCGATCACGAGCAGGAGCGCGCCGAGGATCAGGAGCGGGCGTCCCGCGATGGCGCCGAATCCGAGGATCCGGTACGTGAACAGGTACAGCTCGATCAGAAGTCCGATTCCCGCGAATCCCGCGCCGACGAATCCCATGAAGTGGATGGGTTTCCGGGAATACCGGGTCAGAAAGAACACCGTGAGGATGTCGAGCAGCCGCTGCACGTATTCCCAGGGGTATTTGGACTGGCGGAAAGTCCCGGGCAGCTGCTCGACCGGCTCTTCGACCGTGCGGTATCCCTGCTGGGCGGTCAGCGCCGGAATGAAATTGACCATGTTGCCGTAGATCGGGATCGACTCGAGGACGCCCCGCCGCGCGGCGAAAACGCCGCTGTTGACGTCGTGAAGCCGGACCCCGCAGGTCCGGCTGACCAGCCGGTTGAATCCCCTCGAGATCCACTGGTTGAGACGGGAGTCACGCCTCGGAGTCCGCCTGCCCGACACGAAATCCGCATCCTTCCCGATCCGGCCGACAAGCCGGGGAAGTCCGGAGGCGTTGACCCGCACGCGTCCGCTGAGGTACACGACGGTTTCGCCGCGCGACGCGCGGAAACCCGCCTGCAGCGCTGCCGCCTCGCCGAACGTCGTGCGCAGCCTGACGAGCCGGAGCCGTTTGTCCCTGCGGGCGAGCGCCGACAGGTTCCGGTAGGTTCCGTCCGCGCTGCCGTCGTCCACGAACACCATTTCGAACGGCGTTTTGGAGGACGAGAAGGCCGACGTGATCGCCCCGACCAGTTCCCCGACGCTGTCGGCGATATCGACCACCGACACGATGACGGACACTCGAACGCGGGAGGAAGCCTTTGGTTTCATGCGTTTCCCCGATGGCTTAGAATGCATGAGTCCATTCTAAAAACAAGGAATTTAATGAATTGTCCGGAAATCGTAAGCCCTCCCGTAAAAACAATGCAATCAATTTTCTGAATTTTAAAAATTGACCTTTTTAGACAGGACTCATGCATCCGGACCGTGGAGCCCGGGAAGCGACGCGCCCCTGCGGTGACCTGTCTTCACGATGAGGCCGGCGATCGCGCCGAGCGACAGCCATTGGAATCCGGCCACGAAACAAAGGAACACCAGCGTGACCGCGACGTTGACATCCGCGAGCGGGGCGCCCGCGACCAGAACGCGGTGGCCGATCCACGCGCACACCGCGACGCCGGCTATAAAAAACCACGCCCCGACGCTCCCGAAGAGCCGGAAGGGATTCCGCAGGTATTTCAAAAACAGGTTGAGCGTGAACAGGTCCATAAGCACGCGAAACGTACGGGTGAGGTTGTACTTCGATTTCCCGAATCGCCTCGGATGGTGCCGCACGACCATTTCCGAGATCCGCGCGCCCTCCACGCGCGCCAGCGCCGGAAGGAACCGGTGCAATTCCCCGTAGATGCGGATGCGGTCGACCACGTCTCGCCGGAACGCCTTGAGCGAGCATCCGGTGTCATGCAGCCGCACGTCGGTGACTGAACAGATCAGCCGGTTGGCGAGGCGCGAGGGGATCTTCCGGATGAACAATTTGTCCTTGCGGTCTTTCCGCCACCCGCTCAC
>Ga0315274_10013277_pt1 | contig 11728 bp, 7 predicted proteins | sample YL17G02_20_MG_FD_203700 | JGI IMG/M metagenome (GOLD analysis project Ga0315274, IMG submission 203700) | Sediment microbial communities from Yellowstone Lake, YNP, Wyoming, USA - YL17G02_20 | ecosystem: Environmental > Aquatic > Freshwater > Lake > Sediment | place: USA: Wyoming | collected...
CTCCCCCTCGGCCGGGCTGATCTGTAAGGACTTCGACCCCCTCGATATTGCCCGCCAGTACGCCGCCGCCGGGGCCTCGGCCATCAGCGTGCTGACTGACCAGGAGTACTTCCAGGGCAGCCTCGCCCACCTCCAGGCCGTGCGGCAGGCAGTGGAACTGCCGGTGCTGAGGAAGGACTTCATCATCGACCCCTACCAGGTCTACGAGAGCCGCGCCGCAGGGGCTGACGCGATCCTACTGATCGCCGGAGCCACCCCCTCCGGCACGCTGCTGGACTTGATGATCCTGGCCACCGAGCTGCGGATGACCAGCCTGGTGGAAGTCCACTGCGCCGATGAACTGCTGGAGATCCGCTCGATGATAGGCTTTCCCCACGCCGCCTACAGCCTGCTGGGGATCAACAACCGCGATCTGGACACCTTCGAGGTGGACATCGAGACGACGATACGCCTGGTGGAGCTCGCGGAACTCGACGGGAGGCCTCTGCCGCTGGTCAGCGAATCGGGCATCAGGACCCATCAGGACGTCCGCCGCCTAGCCGCGGCGGGGGTCAGGGCGGTCCTGGTCGGCGAGACGCTCCTGCGGCAGGAGAATATCGCGGCCGCCGTGGATGAACTGCTGGAGCCAAGGGGGTCTTAGGCTCTCGACAAGACTGTTCCGTGGGCCTATGGTGTGGCTTCGGACAGTTCACATGCCCGGGCAAGCGTGACCATGCCACCCCCGCAGACGGTTTGATGATGGCGATGTGGCGATCCTGTCATTGTTTCTCGGTGTCCCGCATCCCGCAGTTGGAGGCTCCCCCGTGGACGAATCGATCCGCCAGGTCACGATCTACGCCGATCCCAACGTGTACGCCTCGTTCCCCGAGATCATCCGCACCGACGAGGCCCTGACCGTCACGATGCACTGCCAGGACCTGGAGGCCTTGCGCAGGAGTCGGCTGCATCCCCACTACCAGCCCGTCGTTCATGCGCGTTACGCCGTCTCGCGCGACGGGGGCCGGACGTGGGCCGTCACGGACGACCCCCCGCCGCTCGGCCAAGTCCGCCATGCCACCCGTGCTGCCGCCGCGTTGGACGCCGGCGGGCTGGTCCGGATCGAGCGCGGGTACGTCCCCGAGACGATGAACCCCCAACCGCTTCGGGCCTGCCTGTATCGCCATAAGCTGACCGACGCCGAGGATGTCCCCATCACCGACTACGGCCCGGCGGGGTGGACGCCGACGGACATGGTGCCGGTGGTGTTCGGTGTCGCGCGCCTGAAGGACGGGTCTTTCCTGGGCGCCGCTTATGCCCGCCTGGCCGATTCGACCCCGCAAAACACAGCCGAGGGCCAGGCCCTTGAGAATGCCTGGCCCAAGGGCGCGCAGCGCTGGACGTGCTTCTTCTACAAGGGCACTGCCGACGGGCGCGACTGGAGGTACCTGTCGGTCCTGCCCAACCGCCACACGTTCTGCCTTGGCGAGCCGAGCGTCGCCGTGATGGACGACGGGCGGATTGTGTGCCTCATGCGCACGGACTGGCCGAAGGAATACGGCGACCTGCTTCCCGAGGAGGTCAACGGCAACGGGACCAAGCGGGACGGCTACGGATGGTGGCTCTACCAGTCGGAAAGCACCGATGGCGGCTTGACGTGGTCCGAGCCGCAGCGGCTGCCCGTCTGGGGGCATCCGCCCGACCTGCTGCGTCTGGCTGACGGGAACCTGCTGCTGGTCTACGGTCACCGACGACCGCCTTTCTCGATCCGAGCCATTCTCAGCCGGGACGGGGGGCGGACCTGGGACCTGAGGACCCTCAAGACCCTGCGGACTTTCGAGCCCGGCAACTACGACCTGGGCTACCCCGTGGCCACCCAACTGCCCGACGGGCGGATCCTCTGTTGCTGCTACGGGTACTCCACGGCCGAGGTGGGCGAGAAGAAGCCCCACGGCATCTTCGGGACGATCTTCACTGAGGCATGGCTCACCGGGCCGTAGCGGCGGCCTCACCACGCCTCCAACTCGCCCACGATCTCCTCGACAAGGTCCTTTATCGTGACGATGCCGACATGCCTGCCGACGGCGTCTTGCACTACCGCCATGTGCGCGTTGGCGCGCTGCATGCGGTAGAGGGCGTCGGTGACGGTCAGGTCCTCGCCCATCACCAGCGGGACGACGGCCTCGTCCGCCGGCCGGGATACGGCCCGGTCCGTCAGGGCGTCATAGACGTTGAGTATTCCCGCAACCATTCCGCGATCGTCCAGCAGCGGCAGGCGCGAGTAGTTGTTGTCGCCGACGATGGCGATCAGGTGCTGGGCGTCCACCTCCAGCAGGGCCGTCACCGCGCGACTCATCGGTATCATCACGTCGTGCAGGGTCACATCGGCGATCTTCATCACGCGGTCCGCCATGACGGCCTGGAGGTGGGTCAGCGCGCCGCTTGCTTGGCTTTCGGCGACCACGGCGGCGACTCTCTCGTATCCCAGCGGCTGGCGGGCACGGGCCTTCGCGCCGAGCAGACGTAGTAGCGCCCCCGCCACTGCTCGCACCATCGGCAGCAGGCCGCAGGCCTTGAACAGCGCCATTGAAAGCCCCAGCAGCCAGGCCAGGCGGTAGACCAGCGTCTCCGCAAGACGGCGAAAGACATTCTTGGGCACGCTCTCCCCGAAGACGAACAGCGCCGGCGCCGCCAGGGCCAACGCATACCACTCCGCTCGACGGCCCGCCCCGGACAGCACGAACAGGGCGCTTGCGGCGAAGGTGGCCAGGAATCCGGCGATATTGGTCCCGATCAGCACCGCGGCCAGCATGTCGTCGGGGCGGGCGATGACGTTCCGCAGCAGCCGGGCGCGCCGGTCGCCTGCCTCGGCGTTGAGGTCCAGGCGAATCTTGTTCAGCACGTAGATGCCGGTCTCCATTCCCGCATAAAGGGCCGACATCACCAGGGAGGCTGCGAACACCGCCGCCCAGGCCGCACGAACCGCCGCATCGCTTGCCGAGGCGATCATGTCTTGCCCTCCAGCAGGCGTATCCGCAGCTTCTCCGCGCGTCGGCGGCGCAAAGACTCCACTGTGAACTCCAGGTTGCGATACCTGGCCGTGTCGCCGGGGTGGGGAATCCTTCCCAGCAGCGAGGTGACAAAACCGCCGATCGTGCTGATCCGCCGGCCGGACAGGTCGATCCCGAAGGCTTCGCCCCATTCGTGAATCGCCAGGTCACCGTCCACCACGTACTCCTCCTGGCTCACCTTCTCCACCGCCGGTCCTCGGCGCACCTCGTGGCTCTCGGCGATGTCGCCGACGATCTCCTCCAGCACGTCTTCCAGCGTCACCAGCCCGGCCGTGCCGCCGTACTCGTCCACCACGATCGCCATCTGCGTCCGCGTGACGCGGAAGAGGATGAGCAGGCGTTCGAGATTGGCCGTTGCGGGAACGAACGGCAGCTTGGCCACCAGCGTCCGCAGCGGGGCCGTTGGCTCCAGCAGAAGCTGCTTGGCATGGACGGCACCCAGGACGTGGTCCATATCTCGCTCGTAGACGGGAATCTTGCGGTGCCTGGTCGCGGCAAGGAGCTTTGCCAGCCCCGCCGGCGGGCCTTCCACGTCGTAAGCGGTAACGTCCACCCGCGGCACCATGATCTCGCTGACCTTGATCTCCGTCAGTCCGATGATCTCCTGGAGCAGTGCATTGGCGTCGTGGGCGATCAGGCCGCGCCTGGCTGAGAGGTCCAGAAGCACCGCAAGCTCCTTGACGGATATGTCGGCCCTGCCAGACGGCCGGGGCGCCAGTATCCGCGTCAGCGGCACCACCAGAACCATCTCCAGCAGCCACAGGATCGGCCGGAAGAGCCTCTCCAGTGCCACCAGCACTGTCGCCGAGATCGGTGCCAGGCGAACCCCGGCTGCAAAGGCCAGCATCTTGGGAGTCACCTCCCCGACCAGGATCAGAACCAGGAGGGAGACGATCGGCGCTGCCGCGATGAACCAGCCCGGGGCGCCGGCGCGTCCCAGCTCGATTATCGCCACCGCAGACACCGCGGCATAGGCGGTGTTGACCAGCGTGTTGCCCAGAAGCAGCGTGTTCAGCAGCCGCCGCGGTTTGTCCATGAGGGCCGCTGCCAGGCGACCGGCGCCCTTGCCGTGACGGAATCGGTACAACTGCGCCCGCGAGAGACTGAACAAGGCCGTCTCCGATCCGCTGAGGAAGCCCGACGAGCAAAGCAGCACTAGTAGGATCCCAAGCTTCCAGGTCTGGTCGGTGAGGAATTGGCCCCAAGTCACGGTGCGCCCCCCTACGGAACGGTCCCGTGAGCCACCGGACCGGCTGCCCGATGCGGCGTCGGCCCCGGTGGCTGCGTCCGATCGTTGCGGTATTGGCAGTCCGCGAGCATCGAGGTGAGCCGGAGTATAGCTGCCAGGCGCCGCCAATTCCAGCAGCCGGGGAGCAGGGGTGCGTCTGAATTGTGATGGTGTGCTGTTAAAGAGCCGCAACCGGCGGCGAGCGGGCCGCGCCGCGACCCTCCAACCGCTCCTTTTCGGTCACGGCTGGCGTGATCACCACCAGAACCCGTGTGCTCCCGCGTGGTACCCGTACTGGCTGAGTCCCGACTCAAGACATATCATCCAACCAAGGCCGCGCGTGATAATCATGGGCCAGGGCGCGGACAGGAGATCCCGATGACAATGCGTTCCGTCATTCTCGGACTCATCGGGGCGCTGAGCATCGCCGGGGTAGCCTACATGAATGACCAGGTGCTGGGCTTATCCGGCCAAAGCCCCCTTTCCGGCCACCAGATTCCTATCGGTGTCATTGGGTCGTTGATCGTGTTCCTCACGACGGTCAACCCGCTGCTTTCCCGCCTGCGGCGATCCTGGGGGCTGAAACCCGCCGAACTGGCCATCTCGACGACGATGATGCTGGTCGCCTGCAGCGTCCCGCTTGTTGGGCTGATGGAACATTTCCCCAACGCGCTCGGCTTGCCGGCTTACTGGAATGTCGTCAACCCTGGTTGGCAGAAGAACAGGGTGCTGGGGTATGTCCCCCCGGCCTTGCTTCCGGCTGAAGGGCGATTGGACCGTGGGGTAACCGACGCCATGCTGTCCGGGCTGGGGAGTCCCCGCTCGCCCATCAGTCTAAAGGAGGTGCCCTGGGCAAAGTGGGCGCAGTGCCTAAGCTTCTGGCTGCCCCTGGTTGTGCTGCTGGCCGTCAGCGTCATCTGCCTGGCCCTGGTCGTCCATCGCCAGTGGTCTTACCACGAGCGGCTGCGCTACCCGATTGCGGAGTTCACCTCCTCGCTGCTGGACGGTTCCAGCCAGGGGCTGGTCGGGTCGATCTTCCGAAGCAAGCTATTCTGGATCGGCCTTGTTGGGGTCACGGCGATTCATCTGATCAACGGCCTGGATGTGTGGCTTGACGGGAAGTTCATCCACATACCTCTGACGTTTAACTTTGGGGCAATCCGCCGAAGGTGGCCGGAACTCCAACAGATCCAATGGAGCCCCCGCTTTGACCATCCCGCGATTTTCCCCATTGTCCTGGGTTTCAGCTTCTTTCTGGCCTCAGAGATCTCGCTGAGTCTGGGCTTGACGCAGGTGTTCTATATCCTGTCGGCCTATGTCCTCACCGTAAGCGGCGTTGACATGTCCACCAGCTTTCTTGTCGGAGGCGTCTACGGTTGGTTGCGCATGGGCGGGTATGCGGCCTTCGCGCTGGTGCTGCTGTACACGGGTCGTCGGTATTACTTGACAATTCTTAAGGCGGCTGTGAGTTTCCGCAAGGAACCGGGCATGGAGCGCTACGCCGCATGGGCATGCCGCCTGCTTCTGCTGTCCCTGGTCTGCATGACGGCCATGATGATCGCCGCGGGGTTGGACTGGCCCCTGGCGATCCTTTGCGTGGGCCTGATCATGCTGATTTTCTTCTGCTCGGCCCGCATCACGGCGGAGACAGGCTTGTTCAACTTCCAGGCCCGCTGGCAGCCGCTGGGAGCGTTGCTGGGATTCCTCGGGGCCTACGCGATGGGTCCCAAGGCCATGATCCTTGTGGGCATGTTCAGCATCATCCTGACGTTGGACATCAGCCAGTCACTCATCTCCTACTTCATTAACGGGCTGCGTATCTGCCAGAACCACGGCGTGCGTCCCGCGCGGGCCGCCTGGGCCGGAATCGGCACCTATCTGGCTGCTCTGGTGCTAGCCGTGGCGGTGACTTTTTGGGCCGTCTATAACTTTGGCGTCAATAAGCAAAACCCCTGGACTTTCCGGTCCGTTCCATCCTCGGTGTTCGCTTCAGCCGACCGGGAGATCACACAACTGAAGCTTGACGGGCGGCTGGCGGCATCGGAAGCCCTCGGTCCTCTGGAGCGACTTGCAGAATGTCGGCCCTCGGGCCGGTTCCTCTGGTCGGCGGGGGTTGGCATGGCTGCGGTGTTGGTCTTCGGAGCCATGCGGTTGAGATTCAGTTGGTGGCCGTTGCACCCGGTGCTCTTCCTTGTCTGGGAGACCGCCCCCATGAGCTCACTGAGCCATTCGTTTCTGCTGGGGTGGTTTATCAAGATGGCCGTCACTCGCTTGGGCGGACATCGGATCTATCAGAAGACCAAGCCACTGATGATCGGCCTGATCGCAGGAGACCTGTTAGGGCCTTCCATCTTCATCCTTTATGGTGCAGTCTACTACGGCATGACGGGGCTGCTCCCGGCTCAGTACGACTACTTCCACCAGTAGTTTCCGGACCCGCAGACATCGGCAAGTGCGCAATTGCGCAGATGTGCCGACGCTAGATCCACCGGCCCGGAGACAACATCATGTTGTCGTGGCCTGGGATGATCACGTCGGCGACCTCCAGGATGTCCTGAAGCGAACGGGCGGCCGCCTCGGCGTCGGCGCAGCCTTCCCAGACCACCCCTCTCTGGACGTGCTCCGCCGTCAGGGCTGCATCGCCGGCGATCAGGATGGTCGAGGTCGCCTGCGCCAGCAAAAGCCCCGCAGAACCGACCGATGGCCCGGCAAGGGGATAGAAATGGATGCCCCTGGAGAGCTTCTCGGGAGCGGCTTGGAACCGTCCGACCAGCTTCAAGTCCGCCTCTACCGTTGCAGCCTGTTCGGCGTCCAGTCGTCCGGCGGAGGATTCCAGCCCTTCCAGGTGCCGCCGGTATGCCTCCAGTTCTTGCTCGCCGCACCACCAGCGCGCCGAGGCGAACGCCTCGATGCCGCGGCGATGCACCGGCCGGAGAGTGGTGCAGAAAACGTCCGTGACATCAGTGAGAGACTTGCCCGTCCGCTCCCCCAGCCGCGCGGCCAGGACCGGCGGCGGCAACGACGGGTCCACCAGTATCAACCGGCGGTCATCCGTGACCAGCGTCGTCGTGGCGTGAGCGGCACGCACCGCGGCCGTCTCGCCCCACAGCCGATTGTGGGACAACGCCCCGATGCTCACCACGCAGTACTCGACGGACAAACTCTATCCTCGCGCCCCAGGACCTCGGAGAAGCAGCCATTCACCTCAACAAGATCGCGACACGCAACATCGCGTCGCCGTGCCCGCAGGCGGTCAGACGTCCAGGTTCTTGACCTCCAGGGCGTTTTCCTCGATGAAGACCCTGCGCCGTTCCACGTCGTCGCCCATCAGCAGCGTGAACATCCGCTCGGCTTCCTCGGCCTCATCGGCCTTGACGCGCAGCAGGGTTCGCCGCTGCGGGTCCATGGTGGTTTCCCAGAGCTGATCGGCGTTCATCTCGCCCAGGCCCTTGAACCGCTTGATCTCCATGTCCCGCGCGCCGATCTCGCGGACGCCGGAGGCGATCTCGGCGATGTTGTCCAGCTCGCGGACCTGCCCTTCGTTGACCAGCACATACTTGGCCGGGGGCTTCTCGCCGGTGACGGACTCCTCGCGAGAAAGGAAGTAATCCTCGATATTGAGTCCCTGCTTGCGGAGGCGGTCGATGATCTTCTCCAGGTCGCGCACCTCATGCAACTCGGCCCGTTTCTTGATGCGGCAGCGCGGCTCCTCCGGGGCGGCCTGGCCGCTGCCCCCGTTGGGGAAGTTCTCATCCTCAAGCACGACTCCGTTCTGCGCGAGCAGTTCCTCGTATTCCTCCAGCGAGTGGCAGAAGCGGTTCTCGCCGCCCAGCAGCACCCAGTGGGTGGGAAGCCTGCCGTTCCTGCGATTGCCCATCAGATCCTCGAACGTCAACCCGCGACGGGCGAGAATCTGGATCCTCTCTTCCAACTGCTCCAGCGTCTCTACGAGCCGGCGGAGCTGCTCTCCTGAATACTCCTTGGCCGCCTTCCCGCGGGCGGACGACGCGTCTCGAACCTGGAGCGTCGTGCCCTCCAGGCCCAGGTTGACCAGGGTGCCTCGCATCTGGGCCTCGTCGAGGACGTATTCCTTGTGTTTCTTGCGGGTCACAAGGTACAGCGGCGGCTGGGCGATGAAGACTCTCCCGTTCACGATCAACGGTTTCATGTGCCGGTAGAAGAACGTCAGCAGCAGCGTGCGGATGTGGCTGCCGTCGACGTCCGCGTCGGTCATGATGACGACCTTGCCGTAGCGGAGCTTGCTGATGTCGAACTCGTCGTTGCCGATGCCGCAGCCCAGGGCAGAGATGATGGTCTGTATCTCGCTGAAGCCCAGTACCTTGTCCAGGCGGGCCTTTTCCACGTTGAGGATCTTGCCTCGCAACGGCAGGATCGCCTGGGTGGCGGCGTTGCGGCCCTGCTTGGCCGAGCCACCCGCGGAGTCGCCCTCCACCAGGAAAAGTTCCGTGGAGGCAACGTCCCGGCTGCGGCAATCGGCGAGCTTGCCCGGCAGCGACATGCCGGAAAGCGCGCCCTTGCGCCGGGTGAGGTCGCGGGCCTTTCTCGCCGCCTCGCGGGCCTGCATGGCCGTAACGGCCCTGTAGACGACCCGCTTGGCCTCGGCGGGATGCTCCTCCAGCCAGGCGCCAAGCTGCTCGTTAACCACCTGCGTGACGAAGCCCTCGACGTCGCTGTTGCCCAGCTTGGTCTTGGTCTGCCCCTCAAATTGCGGCTCGGGCACCTTGACGGATACCACGGCCGTCAGGCCTTCGCGCAGATCGTCCCCGGAAGGGGCGTCGCTGTTTCTGAGCAGCTTGGCGGTGCGGGCGTAGGCGTTGATGGTCCGCGTCAGCGCGCTGCGGAAGCCCGACAGGTGCGTGCCGCCCTCCAGCGTGTTGATGTTGTTGGCAAAGGACAGGACCGTCTCGTTATACCCGTCGTTGTATTGAATAACGATGTCGGCGACCAGCTTGGTCTGCTCGTCTTCCTTGTGGATTATCACTGGACGGTGGACGGTCTGTTTGCCCTCGTTGAGGTGCTGTATGAAGGCCGTCAGACCCTTCTTGAACAGGAAGACGTCTTCCTTGCCGGTCCGCGTGTCACTGAGCTTGATGCAGACGCCCTCGTTGAGGTAGGCAAGCTCCCGGAGGCGGGTGACCAGCAGTTCGTAGCGGAAGTTGGTGTCGGGGAATATCTGCGGATCGGCCCTGAACGTGACCTTGGTGCCGCTTCTCTTGCGCTGCGCGATCTTCCGGGGTTCGCCGACCTTCTTGCCGCGCTCGAACTCCATGGAGTAGACCGCACCGTCGCGGCAGACCTCCACCTCCAGCCATTCGCTCAGCGCGTTGACCACCGATGCGCCCACTCCGTGCAAACCTCCGGAAACCTTGTAGGTGTCGTGGTCGAACTTCCCCCCCGCGTGCAACTGGCAGAAGACCACCTCCAGCGTGGAGACCTTCTCGGTGGGGTGCGGGCCGACGGGAATGCCTACGCCGTCATCGCTGACGCTACAGGAGCCGTCGGGATGAATGGTCACGGCGATGTTGCTGCAACGTCCCGCCATCGCCTCGTCGATGGCGTTGTCCACGATCTCCCAGACTAGGTGGTGCAGGCCGCGGGCAGTCGTGTCCCCGACGTACATGCTGGGGCGCTTGCGAACGGCCTCCAGCCCGCGGAGCACCTTGATCTTGCTCTCGTCGTAGACGCTGCCTGAAGCAGCTTCCTTGACCTCGGCCGCATCCTTGGCCATTTCTCCCATCTCCTTCAGCTTGCCGGCTTGGTCTGGAAACACCCCCGATGCTCGCCGGAGAAAACTACGTGTCTAACATCGACATTATTATCCCAACTTCGTCAGCTCGACTCCATCCAAAAGTCGGTTGGACGCAAGTATTTCAGCAGTCATAAACCCTTGCCATGAATAGACTAAAAGCTGACAACAAAGCGGCCGGACAGGCGCCTCGCCTGTCCTCTTGCCCGCTGACGTAGCGCGAGGTATCGGCTGCCCCCACCAAGGCATTTGGCCGGTAGCAATTGCCCCATCGCGGCTGGGGGCAAGCGGGTACAATACGGCCATGGAACAGCCATCAATCAAGCGCCGCCCCAGCCGGCCGGTGCGCGTCGGGAGGGTGACAATCGGCGGAGGCGCGCCCGTCAGCGTGCAAGGGATGGCCAAGACTTACACCGCCGATGCGGAGGCGACGGCCGCTCAAGTCCAGTCTCTTGCCGCGGCGGGGGCGGAGTTGGTCCGCCTGGCAGTGCCAAACCGCCAGGACACCGCGGCGCTGCGGCGGATCGTTCCGCAGTCGCCGGTGCCCATCGTCGCCGACGTGCACTTCAACCCCGACCGCGCGTTGGAGGCCATCGACGCCGGGGCCGCCAAGATCCGCCTCAATCCCGGCAACATCTCCGACGACCGTCAGGTCCGCCGCATCATCGCCGCAGCCGCCGGCGCCGGAGTTGCCATCCGAGTGGGGGTCAACGAAGGCTCGGTCGTCGATCGCACCGATCGGGCGCGGCATGCGGCCGAGTCGGCACGCCCGCTTGACGAACTGATGGTCGCCAAGCTCGGCGAGTACGTGGAGGTCTTCCGCCAGGAGCGTTTTGAGAACCTGGTCCTGTCGGCCAAGAGCCACGACGCGTTCACCACCATCGCCGCCTGCCGGGAGATTGCCCGGCGATGGAATTACCCGATCCACCTCGGCGTGACGCATTCCGGCACCCCAACCACCGGGGCGATCCGCTCCGCCGCCGCGCTGGGGGCGCTTCTGAGCGAGGGAATCGGCGACACTATCCGGGTGTCCTACGCCGGCGACCCGCTGCGCGAGGTCTCAGCCGCTCTGGAACTTCTCTACAGCCTCCGCCTGCGCGCCAGGGTCGGGGCGGAACTGATCGCCTGTCCAACCTGCGGGCGAGCCAGGATGGACGTGGTTCGCCTGGCGGAGGAGGTCCATGCCGCCCTGGCCGACTTGGATGCACCGATCACGGTGGCGGTCATGGGCTGCGTGGTCAACGGCCCCGGCGAGGCCGCCAATGCCGATGTGGCCATCTGCGCCGGCGAAGGCAAGGCCGTCCTGTACCGCAAGGGAAAGCCCATCGGGACCGTGGACGGTCCGGAGATCGTCGCGGCCGTGGTGGCCGAGGCCAGGCGGGTGGCCGCAAATGGCGGATAATGGAGTTGACAGGGGTGATCCGGCTGACGTAGAATAATCTTAGCGGTGGCGCGGAATGCGGCCCAGAGCACCGGCAGGCACGTGCAGAACCGCCCTGATACGATACGTGCGTCATACTCGTTGCCGCCTGCCCGTTGCGGACCGCTCCCGGCTAAGCTCGTGCGCCTCGCTTCGTGTCGGCTCGTTAGCGGAAGCGACCAGCGCAAGGCCGGGCCCACCGAGGATATATGCGGCATGCCGGGGCCTCCCTTATAAGGGCGGCGGTCCCGGTAGGACAGGCCGGG
>Ga0315274_10013279_pt1 | contig 11727 bp, 7 predicted proteins | sample YL17G02_20_MG_FD_203700 | JGI IMG/M metagenome (GOLD analysis project Ga0315274, IMG submission 203700) | Sediment microbial communities from Yellowstone Lake, YNP, Wyoming, USA - YL17G02_20 | ecosystem: Environmental > Aquatic > Freshwater > Lake > Sediment | place: USA: Wyoming | collected...
TTGCCCGACCGTTTGAGTTGCAACTTGTCGAGATTGATCTCCGCACCGTGGTAGACCGGGCGCTCACCCTGTGTTCCGCTAAGCTCGGCAACAAACAGGTTCATGTAGCGACATCGTTTGATGACCGCGCGAAGCGGGTGCGCGGCGATTTCGATAAGCTCACCCATGCGGTCGTCAATCTCCTCAACAATGCAGCAGACGCCGTTGACACGGGCGGAAGCGTGCTCGTAACGTTGACCAGAAGTTACTCTGGCGACCTCCACCAAGAAGAGACCGTTCTGCGCGTCAGCGATGATGGTCCCGGCATACCGTCCGAGGACAGGGACAAACTGTTCAAGCCGTTCTTCACTCAGAAAGAGGATGGGACTGGTCTTGGTCTCTCGATCGCGCACAGGATCGTGACAGCGCACGGCGGATCGATCAAGCTTGAGAACGGACAAGAACGGGGCGTCACGTTCCGGATAGCGCTGCCGGTCTCACCCGGTTCCGATTAGCCCTTTGTTCCAGTACCGGACATCTTCGCTCTTTCATGCTTTTCCAGCCTCGACCGGCGCGAACATGATATAGTACTAGCACTTGGCGTATGTCATGCTTGCGTACTCTGATGTTGTGCCTTGTTCCTGTGAAGGTTTGCCGCTTCGCCCATGAGGATTGGGAACATGGAGAGTAAAAGCGCGATCGGGAAGAGGCTCGCCTCCGTGAGCCGCGTGCTGGAGAACGAGTACGAAGTCCCAAAACGCGAGCCGGGCGATCCGCTCGATGAGCTCGTCTTCACCATCCTGTCTCAGAATACCAACGATACGAATCGCGATAGAGCATACGAGGCGATGAGGAAAACGTTCCCGACATGGTATGATGTCATGAACGCGCCACGAGTCGCGCTCGAGAAGGCGCTGAAACCCGGGGGACTTGCAAGAACGAAAAGCGCCCGGATACAGAAAATCCTGAAATCGATCAAAGAGCAGCGAGACGAACTCAATCTCGATTACCTGCGGTACCTCCCCGCGGGAAAGGTGGAGGAAGCCCTCAAACAGTTCAAGGGGGTCGGACCAAAAACTGCGCGGTGTGTTCTGCTGTTTGCGCTGGGACGGGAAGCGTTTCCGATAGACACACACATTCTTCGCGCACTCAAAAGGCTTGGCGTGATTCCGCCCGGGATGACCGCAGCTCAAGCGCACGAGTATGTGCCTCAGTTCGTGCCAAAAGGCACAAGTTATCCGCTGCACTTACGCCTGATAGCTCACGGCAAGGCGGTATGCCATCCGAGAAACCCAGAATGTCACCGGTGCGTCGTGATGAGGTACTGCGTGTACCATCGGATGCACAAAGATGTATAGGACCAACTACTTCTCTATTCTCAGCCTTGACTCAGTTATCAAGCGCTCGCTAATATGGCGCAGATGATTTCCGAAGGGGGCTGCCGTCGTTCTTGTATCAGGAAGCGCCTTCGGTTACCGGAAACCCGAGAGGCTGGTGTGCCAGTGAGTTCTTTCGATGTGCGGTATTTGTGGAGTTTACTACTTTGATGCGGCGCGAGCCGTAGACGCGTTCGTGCTCCAGCAGATGGCTTCGCTTCTGGCCCATCGCGGTCCTGACGGAGAAGGGTTGGCGCTGCTCGGTCAGGTGGGGCTCGCCCACCGTCGGCTGAAAGTCATTGACCTGGCGACGGGCGACCAACCGATGTTCAACGAGGATCGGTCAATCGCGCTTGTCTTCAACGGCGAGATATATAACTTCAGAGGTTTGCGGAGGGAGTTACAGTCGCTTGGTCATGTCTTTTCGTCCCGCTCAGATACGGAGGTCATTGTACACGCGTATGAGGAATACGGTGTACGGTGTCTGGATCGGTTCCGGGGGATGTTTGCGTTCGCTCTCTGGGATGGGCAGAAACGCGCACTCTTCCTCGCGCGCGACCGGGTCGGGAAAAAGCCCCTGTACTACTGCTGTCATGATGGTGCGCTGTGGTTTGCATCAGAACTGAAAGCGCTGCTGGCTATTGAAGGGATCCGCCGGCGACTTGTCCCGCAAGCCGTTCACCATTTCCTCACCTACCAGTATGTCCCTCCGCCCGGCACAATGTTTAACGGCATTTACAAGCTGCCCCATGCCCACTTCATCTTCTGTGAGAATGGTGAACCAAAACCGCAGCGGTACTGGCACCTGGAGTATAAGCCAAAACTTGATGTTAGCGAAAGCGAGGCGCTGAAACGGTGCGATGCACTTATTGACGAGGCGGTAGCGCTCCGATTGGAGAGCGATGTCCCCCTCGGGGTGTTTCTGAGTGGCGGAATTGATTCGTCACTGGTCGTGGCGATGATGCGTCGCCATGTGAGTGGACCCTTGCGGACCTTCTCAATCGGATTCGAACACGAGAGATACAACGAGCTTCCCTATGCGCGTCAGGTCGCTCAACGGTACGAGACGGATCACGAAGAACTCATGGTGCGAGTTGATGCTGCCGCAGCCTTACCCAAGCTGGTTTGGCACTTTGACGAGCCGTTTGCTGACATGGCGGCATTGCCGACGTTTTACCTATCCCAGATGACCCGCCGGTACGTGACGGTCGCTCTGAACGGTGACGGTGGCGACGAGTCGTTTGCAGGATATGACCGCTATCTGGGTTGGTTCCCCGGGTTCCGCCGGTGGCAACGTGTTCCCGACCCGCTTCGCCGATACGTGGCTGCCCCTGCAATCGGGGGGCTGGAGCGATTGTTCTCCGGAAGCTGGTTTGTTCGCCAGCTCCGATACGTCAACGATACCTCTCTAGCCGATCCGGCTTTCAGATACGTGCAGATGCTCGCGCTGTTTCGTGACTGGATGAAAGGACGGTTGTACACACCGGAGTTCGCGAGCGCGGCGGGTCCCGCGAGTTCGCTCGAATGGATGATGGAGCACTATGTCCGCTCGGATCTAGAATCGCCTCTTGATCGGATGTTGAACACGGACATCATGACGTATCTGCCCGAAGATCTGCTCCCAAAAGTTGACCGGACGACGATGGCGTTTGGGCTTGAAGGGCGATCGCCCTTGCTTGACCAAGAGTTGATGGCGTATGCCGCGCGGCTTCCTGACAATCTGAAGGTTCGGGGAGGGACGCTGAAGTACCTCTTGCGTCGAATCGCAGAACCTTTGTTGCCGCCGGAGCTTGTCTGGCGCACGAAGCACGGGTTCAGCACGCCTATAGGCGCGTGGCTCCGTGACGGTCTGCGACCGCTGTGCCGGGAGACGATCCTTTCCGAGTGTTCGTTGAGCCGCGGATTTTTCAAGCGCCGTGAGCTGGAGACATTAATCCGCGAGCACGAAAGCGGGCTCTGGAATCATGGGGGACGGCTCTGGGCGCTGATGTCGCTCGAGGTGTGGTGCCGGACGTTTCTTGACCGACAGGATATAATGTCCGGTCCGATATCGCTCTGACTGTTTGACGGAGCGGACTTGCTTCAATTCTGTGCCTGAGTCATAATGTGACATGCGAGGCACGGTGTTCATCGGGGCTACCATGAAGAAGAGGGGAGACGTGATATGATGTCATGCAAAAACGGCGTTCCGGGCCTGGCTGTAGCGGCTGTTTTGCTCGTTGCATTGTCCCTTTCTATCGGTTGGGGCGTCCGCGGAAACTGGGGGCATGAATACGGCGCGATGATCCCCGGCGCTCTTGCAGCAATCACTGCATGTCTTGTGTCGGGAAGAGAAGACTGGCGGCGGCGAATCGCCTATTTCGCCTTTTTCGGCGCGTTAGGATGGTCGTTTGGCGGCTCGATGTCCTACGGGATCGTCCTCGGTTACACTCACTCGCTTCATCTGCCCTCTGTACTGTACGGCTTCGCGTCCATCTTCCTGATAGGTTTTCTGTGGGGCGCCATAGGAGGTGCAGGAACAGCTCTTCCGGCATTTACGGACAGAGATCGGCTGACAGAACTCTTTGCTCCTGCATGCGCCGTTTTCGGTGCGTGGGGGTTGCTGGGTCTCGGGCTACGTCTAGCCCCGTTGCACCAAGGTTGGATGGATTGGCTAAACATGTGGTATTACACCGATAGATTCGGAGCTAAGTTCGGACCCGCCCCATTGCTCGGATACGATACCGACTGGCCTGCTGCGCTCCTCGCAGTCGTCGCGCCGCTCCTTTTCAGCCTGGTCCGACGACGGTGGACCCGCGCGACATCGTTTCTCATGCACATGGCAGTAGGCTGGTGGGTTGGTTTGCTGATACTGGTGTCTCTATGCCGGCTGCACATGACACCGCCTCGAAGCGACAACTGGGCAGGCGTGTTGGGGATGACCGCAGGCATGTTTATCTATCTCTTACGAAACGGATTGTCTGACGTCGCGTTCGTTTCGCTGGTCACCGGACTCTTTGCAGGGTTCGGTTTTTCGACTGCGAACGTCGTGAAGTTGATGGGTGTCGCTACCGGAATCAGCACGAACTGGCACAGCGTTCTGGAGCAGTTGTTCGGGTTCATTTCCGGCATTGGTGTTGCGGTAAGCATGGGGTACGTCTCGTCACGAGCGGCGCGCGTCAGCGACGACCCGCCGGTACGTCTCTGGACGGAACCGTTTTCGGTTTGTTTCACGCTCCTGATCATCACGTTTCTCAATATCCGCAAGAACGTTGAAGCGGTGTGGCTCCCGAATAGCATACTGCTGCAAGTCATGTATGGTATCCCGGCAGAATGGTGGTTCAACATGGGGTATCTGGCAGTCGCCATTGTGATAGTTGCGTTAACAACGCGACATCTGAAACAACGAGTATCGGTCGTGCCATCGAGCTGGCTCGGTCAAGGGCAGGCGTTCTACCTGGTGTTTCTCTGGTGGATCGTCATCTGGAACCTCGCTCGGTGTACTCCCTTCCACCCGCAACGGTTGGTCACCGAAGGGGTCATTCATGTCAACGCGTGTATCTGCACGGCGCTTGTGCTCCTCTACCCGAAAGAGATGGAGACCGTCCGCGAACGTTCGGCGCCCGATTATGTCAAATCGCTGAAACGGGTGGCGCTACTCGGTATTGGCGTGCTCATTCTGTCCGCTGCCGTTCAGACAGCAGTCGTGTTCTCACTGTTCGACAAACCGCCCAACTTCGGCACCCCGCATATCAGGTTCGGTCCGAACGCCGATTTCAATAAGGTAACGCCGAGCCCACCATGACGGTCTGAGACCTCAACAATCCTAGAACGGCATATCTTCGGGAAGCTTTTCGGCGAAGACCTTGACCTGATACTGTTGCTTGAGTTGGTCGAGAAAGGCGGTGTACGTTTGGCTGAATTTCGCCATGAGCAGGTTCTGTTTTAGAGGATCTTTTATCTGGTCAAACGGAACCACGCCAGCCTTTTGATGCTCAATTAACTGGACAACGTCGAATCCGTCCTGTCTCTGGACGGGTCCAACGATCTCGTTCGGTTTCGCCTTTTTCATCGCGTCTCGAAGTTGCTCCGGCACGATCCTGTCGAGCGGCACAAACGCTGATGGGGGCAATTCTTGGGCTGCTTTGCCCTGAGTTTCTGCGGCTCGTTTATTCACGATTTCAGAGAACTTCTCGCCAGCCCGGACCCGCTCAAGTATCTTCTGAGCCTCTTCCTTGGTCGGACAGGTAATGTACCTGAACCGAACGCGTTCAGGCAGCGTGAACAGCCGTTCTTTGTTCTGTTCGTAAAACTGTTTGACCTCATCGTCGGACACGGTGAGTCCGGGCGGCACGATTTGCTGGATCAACTTCGCGGTGCGCAATTCTGTCTTGATCTGTTCGTACTCGCCACGCTGGTAGTCGCGTTGTGCCTGTTCGTCAATCCCGTAATCCTCGCGAGCTTCCTTGCCCATGTTCATAACTCCGCGCCGCATCATCTCGTTCTGGATCTCATCTTCGGTTGCTTGTAGGCCTCTTCTGTCGGCTTCTTTCAGCAGCAGTCTCTTGACGATCATCTGATCGAGCACCTGGAGTTTAGCTTCTTTAGACCGTGCCTTGTACCGTTGCTCAATAGGCAACTCCTGAAGGAAGCTCTTCAGATCGCCGCGCGTGATCGCGCCATCGCCAATTTGAGCTATTTTGATCCTGTCTTGGTCCGTGATGAGCCCGCATGCGCCCCCCAGCACAGCACAGAAAAGGAATGCGACACGTACCTCTTGAAGAAGTGTAAGTCTCATTGCACCGGAACCTCATCGAAAACGTCGCCGCTTTACACCATCTGCACTCTGGTGAGCACACTGTACCATATTTCCGGCTGCTGCGCAACCAAAACTGCTGCGTCACCGGGGCTTGAGTCTCGACAAATCTCGGGATTACGGGTTCAGCTCGCGACGGAACTTCTCGACGTACTTGCTCCCCTCTTTGCTTCTCATGAGCCCCCATTGCCTGATCGTCTTGAACGCTTCCTCGGACATATCCGGGGTATATCTGTCGAGCGATGGCGGAAACTGGCTCACGTGTTTCGCGGATGCTTTGACCTTAAGTTCGATCACGTCCGCGATGTCCACGGTGTAGTTTGGCTCGCGCGAATAGTAATAGTATGCAACGGGTACCCGGTACGGTTTGAGCTGGTCAACGAGCCAGTGTTGAGGATAGTACAGGTGCCATTCTGAGGCAAGAAACGCATCCTTCGTGATAACCGCCGCCATCCGGTGGTCCGTCTTGTGCCACAACGTGTATGGTGTACCCGGGTCTATACTGAAGATCGCATCGGGGGCGTACTGCTTCATCAGTTTGCAGGCCTCGCCCCGGAGCCGTTGCGGGTCAGCGTACTCGAGATCACCATCTTCGTATCCGAGCCAGATAATGTTCTGTTTCGGTATGCCAAGCACTTCGCATGCTGCTTCCTCTTCGGCTTTTCGTATCCGCGCCAGCCGTTCGCTGCTCATCTCGAGGTCTCGCGACCCTTTGTTGTCGTTTGTGTAGATAACGATGATCACCTTGTTCTTGTTTTTGGCGAGAATAGCCATGATCCCACCGCACCCGAACGTGTCATCATCAGGATGAGGAGTGAACACCATCACCGTTTTGCCCGCCCAGTTCTCTATTCGTTGTGATTCGGAAGCTTTGGCTTCCTCGGCTGTCGCCGGGATAACGATACCAGCGACAAAACCAACTATGACCAACGCGAGTACCATGCCTCTAATCGTCTTCATCGTACCCTCCTTTCCTCAATGAAACAGCCCCCAGTACATGACCATCACCTCTTTGCATCAACGTCGTAGCCTCATGGCATCATGCCTGACACGCGCGCGATCGTTTCGGTACCCGCACCATTCTGAGGAGACCATTCGTGATCGTCCTGAGTTGCGCTGCTGACCGCACCTGACCAAGGAGGTTCAGAACGACGCGCGGTCGAAAATAGAACTGGGTGTAAGCTCTTCTGTACAGCTTCCGCATTTCGTCGTCAGGTATGGAGCAGTAGCTGCGGACGAACTGATGATGTCCTAAGCCCTGATAATCGAGATCCCGCACGATCTTGCCGGAAGATAGCAGGTCGCTGTAAATCTCGGTTCCCGGGGTAACGCGCAGCGGGCAGAATGTAACCAGATCGAACGGGAGCGAACAAGCAAGCCGGATCGTCGCCTCAATCTCATCGTGCGTCTCGTCGGGGAATCCGATTATGAAGTATCCCTGCACCATGATCGTGCTTACGCGTTTGATCATCCGGACCTTCTCGGTTATCTCCTCAATCTTGAGCTGCTTCTTGACCGAGTCCAAGACGCGTTGGGAACCGCTCTCAACCCCAACCGACAATCCAAAACAGCCCGAGCGCGCCATCAACCGCACAAGGTCCTCGTCAAGACTGTCAAGTCGGACACCGTACGGGCAGTTCCATGCGATATCGAGCCTTTCGCTAAGCAACCGTTCGCAGAACTCCCGCACGAAATTGCCGTCGAACGCGAAGTTTTCGTCCACGATATCTATCGCTCGGACGCCGTAGTCTCTTTTAAGCAGCTTCATCTCTGCAAGAATGCTATCACCACTGCGTTTCCTCACCCTCCTACCGCTGATCAGATGTGATCCGCAGAACGTACATGAGTACGGGCAGCCGCGGGTCATCGCCATAGGCGCAGCCGGTAGTTTTGACGTCATGAATGAGTATCCCCACCTGTACCGGCGCGGATCAATGAGATCCCACGCGGGAAATGGCAGAGAATCAAGGTTTTTGACCCATGCCCGTTCGTTTGCTCGAACGATGCCGGTGCTATCCTTCCAGATAAGACCGGGTATGTCGCTCATGTCAGTCCTGTTTGACGCTGTCCGTTGGAGGAATGAGGCAAAGCCGGGTTCAGCTTCACCAGCAAACGCATAGTCCACATCCGGGAATTGACCGAAAAGCCTCTGTGGAACTTCGCAGCTCGGATGGGGTCCACCAATCACGATGACCGTTCGCGGCGAAACCTGCCGAACTATACGTGCCATCTCAGCTACACAACCTATGTCGCACGAGTACGTCTTAATACCGAGAACCTCTGGCCGGTATGATTTGACGTATCCGGCGAAATCGTCGTAGTCGTATCCTTCGAGCAAACAATCGAGGAGCCGAACTTCGTGACCTGCCGACCGGGCGCAAGATGCCAGATATCCCTGACCGATGTCCGGGATACAGTTAAACCGCTCTTGGGATATTGCAACGACGAATAAGATTCTCACGAGTCGTCCTTCCCTATGAGTTGCCTGTCACCGGGACGCGCACGGTATGATTCTATCGTTTACACCGCATTGTGTCAAAAGAATCTCAAGTGACAGGCGATTCGCGAAACAGCCCATAAAGATACAGCGCCTGCGTGCCAGGTAGGGGCGCACGGCCGTGCGCCCGTACGGAAGAGCACGGTCCTATCACGCCTGCCTGCAACCATCCCCGTCATCGCTCTCAAGCGAGGCCGCCCGAGCAAAACGTTTTGCCATCGCGTTACGAGTGAACGCGAAGTTCGCGCCTACTTGAGTTCTAGAGGGGCGATCTCTCCCGCATCAAGCTGTATTGTGAACGACCCCGGTTCTGAAGAGACGAATCGTTGTTCTCGCCACGGATTGACGAGTTCGCGCGGCTGCTTGTGATCAGTAAGCTCTCTGAATCTGAGCTGAACGGAAACATTATGCCCGTTGTAGTTGTAAAGCACGACAAGGTCGTCGCTGAAGGGGTATAGTCCGACGCGTGCTGGCGCCAGCATGGTCAATCCGGTTGGGGCAAGCACTACCTCTCTCGCTCGATTCAGAACAGCCGTCGGCATTCTTAAGAACGAGACGCGACGGTCCATGAGAAGCTCCGGACCGATGTCCGCCGTTCTGAGGTTCAACAGTATCGCCCGACTGCCAGAACCGATGTCCTTGGCAGTGATAACCGGCACGTTGTCGCCGTTTTCGGCGATCCCTGAGGCTATGACCGAGGCATTTGAAGGTCGCGGCAGGACCGCCAGGTCAACCGGTTTGTCCGAACGGCATATGGTGGCTTCGACATCAAACGCTTGTGCTTTGACGGTCTGATCGCGCTGCGGTAACTTGGGATACCCGAACAGATTCAGGAGGGCTGAGTTTGTCCCGAACGACCGGAGAAATGCCGGGGTAGCGACCAATGAACCGCCAGAGGACGCGTGACGTTGCAGTTTGCTGATAATATCCTTGTCGGTCGCAGCATGTGTTGTGAGAAGCACCGCACGAGCGTTCGTGGGAAACTCCGAGCATGGGACGAGCGGTATCCCGAGCATACCGATATAATCGAATATAAAATCTTCGGTTCCGCCATCGCTATTCACAGGTTTGTACGCGTTGATACCGCCGGGCTGCTTGCCGCGCACCCGTTTTGCCAGATCGTAGAACCGCGGGATATCTTTCTTGAGCGCGGAAAGCAGAGGAACAGTTCCCTCGTTGAGTGCGATGTCATAGAAGTTGAAGAGGAGTATCTCTCTCGTGCCGCCGAGAATGGTCTGGTAACATTGATCGACATATACTCTCGGATAGCAGTCACCGCAATCAAACCATCCACCGCGCGTTTTTACTCCTGCGACCGAACTCAACCACCGATAGATGAAAAACGATTCGTACGGCTCGACGAACCCGAACCGGGGCGTTTCAGGATCGCGTGTCTCGGTGCCTATCCATATGTAATCGAACGCGTCAGTCTCAGCGCGCGCATCGTATCCTCTGTCATGGAACTTATCGTACCATTGCGGGTACTTGATGATTATCTTCGCGTTCGGGTTCGCAGCGTGCCCGGGTCGCAGTATGTAGTCGCGCGACACTTCCGCCATCTGTTTTGTCCGGAACTCCGACCAGGTCAAATCTCCTTTAAGCTGCTGGCATGTATCGCACTGGCAGTCGGTACACAGAAAATCGTCGAATATGAACTCGTCGAACAACGTCGCCGTGTACGCGGTGATCTGCGCTAGATCGCGACGCGTCTTATCTGACGAGTAGCAGAGCCACATGCCCGTTCCGCTGCATTTCGTGCCGAAATCACCGCCGGCGGTCGTCGTGATCGCGCTGCCAACGTCGAATCCTTCTTTCAGAAAGAACGTTTTAGCCTTGCGCAATGTCGAATCTTTCGGTCTATAACCGTCCCGAATCGTCTCAAGATAGACTTTTGTCACGCACAGGTCTCTAAGCTCTCTAGCAGCGCGGTTCAACTGGTCATCCGTTGCGAGATGCCTGTCAACGTCGTGTGAACAAACAAGCGTGCAGAATTCGAGCACATCCCGACTATTTCTTGCGGACTCCCAATTCACCATTGGTGCAACGTCGTTTTTCGCGGCGGAACTCGATTGCTGCATTGTCTCACCTCTCAATGCGCTGCTCATCAGAAGCATGCACGCCCAGGGTAGAAGGTTTCCGGTCACCAGAACGAGAAATGGTCGTTTGCGCCCCATAGTCAGTACCCTCGGTCTTACGGAACCTGCACAGTCATCTCTTGATCAGCCACACCTCTGAGACGACGGTTGCGACAGCGCCGCTGCCTCGTTCGAACGCAATCTCTAACGAGCCATCCTCGGTCAGCCGTTTCGGGATATCGTACTCGAGCTGTTGTGCCGTGTACTCGGGAACTTCGAGATCCTTAACGAGATATTCGCCGTCGGCAAGGATACTCTCTGTACGACGTATCTGCGGAGGCACTTCAACCATCTCTTTTGGAACCCGCGGGGCGACCAACGACACGCGGAGCACGTATGACGCGCCGGGATCGAGATTGTTATAGCGAAGCACGATCCCCTTTGCCTCTTGGAGATTGTACGCAATGGTATTCTGAGACGGTCGGTTCTTCGGATCGAGCATCGGGCTCGCGTCGTACGATTCTCCTTTTATCAGGTGTGGTTGCCGATACTTGTTGCCGGCATCGTCGTAGAAACTGCCGTTGCCAGCGTCCTCGTAGTTTGCCATCATCTCGAGTATCTTTCGTTTCTCATCCGGAGATTTGGCTGAAGCTGCGGATGTGATCTGTTTAGTTACCCACGCGAGACCAACGAGATCTTTGTCGAGCGAGAAGTAGCCGACGTTTCGGATGCCGTATATCGCATTGGTCTCTTCGCCGAGCCGACGCGCCTCGTCGCGCAACGATTTCATCTCAGGCGTCTCGGTCGGTTCATTCAGCATGGCAACGGCTCCCGCGATTGCATCGTCCACCTCGTTCGGGTCAAGACCCGATCGAACGGCGCGCGATACCCTATCTTGCTTATCGAGTTCCGCGCGGAGCTTGAGCTGAACGTATTTATCGAGCGCAGCTTTCTCCATATGCGCCCGCCACCGGTGATTGTTCCTCATGAGATGCATTGGCACCT
>Ga0315274_10013281_pt1 | contig 11726 bp, 8 predicted proteins | sample YL17G02_20_MG_FD_203700 | JGI IMG/M metagenome (GOLD analysis project Ga0315274, IMG submission 203700) | Sediment microbial communities from Yellowstone Lake, YNP, Wyoming, USA - YL17G02_20 | ecosystem: Environmental > Aquatic > Freshwater > Lake > Sediment | place: USA: Wyoming | collected...
ATGATAAAATCATATCCTAACGAGCTCGACTACATCAAAGCCAGGTCGGGCTCTCTCGTGGTTAGCAGATGGTCGATAAGGTACTCGAATGAGGGCGTCATGTTGAACGTCACCGGCATCTATCCCGGCTTTGCGGTGAAAGAGGGCAAACAGTACAAGATAGACTATATGGGTTTCATAGACGACCTATGCACCGGTTATCCATACAGCTTGATTTCGAAGATAGACCAAGAGTTCGATTTTCAGATAATACTTCCAGAGAAATTGAAGGTGATAAGCACCCAGAAAAATGGTTCTGAGGATTTGGATTCGCTTTTTTATAATCTGACCTTAGAGGTGCGCGGCAATATTGTCTATAAGCATGTCCGCTTAACCGTCAAGAAGGATACTAACGTGTTCAGTTACTGCAGTGAGCGGGAGAGGCTGAACACTCTTCTGAAACACGGTATAATCGCTGAAGAGGCCTCTGGACCTGACCTGAGCGGCCTCCCATGGGTTATAGCTATATTAGTTCTGTTGTGCTTGTCATTAGCCTATCTGGTGAGAAGATGAGAGAGATTTTTCCAAAGGTTTTTAAAATTAAGAGACAGATATCGACAGAGAATCTTGTCCCGGGTTCTTCTGTCTATGGTGAGAAGAGGATAAGCGAAGGCAATGTCGAGTACCGGCTATGGGACCCCTACAAATCAAAGTTGGCTGCCGCGATAGCTAATGGATTAAAGCATATGCCCATCAAGAGAAATCAGACTGTTCTCTATCTCGGAATAGCACAAGGTACTACTGCTTCACATATTTCCGATATAGTTGGAGAGAAAGGACTTGTTATTGGAATAGAAATCTCGCCCAAGCCTTTCGAGAAACTGTTGGAATTGTGCGAGGAGAGAAAGAACATAATCCCTATCTTGGGAGATGCAAACAGGCCCGAGGACTATCGCGAGTTTGTTGAAAAAGTCGATATCGTCTATCAAGATGTCTCGCAGAAGAATCAGGGAGAGATACTACTAAAGAACGTCAGGCTCTATCTCAAGAAAAACGGCTTCGCCATCATCGTGATAAAGGCGAGAAGCATAGATGTGGTCAAAGAGGCCGACGAAATCTTCAAAAAGGAAATAAAAATATTGGAAAAAGAAATGGGGGTTTTGGAAGTTGTCTCTCTCCGCCCTTACGACAAGGATCACATTCTAGTCGTCTTACGACCCAAGCAGCATTGATACTACTTTGTCCAAATCGCCGTACTCGGTTGCCTCATCCCTTATCGCGTAGCTGCCTACTCTGGCGTACTCGCAGTTGAAGACTAAAGTCGGAGTACCCTGCACCGATGATTGATACTTTGTCAATAGTGTATTACCTTGCGCGTAGGGCAGGTATTTGCCGCCCGTGTTGTTCTGGCATAGACCATCGTCTCCTTCATGTATTGGCGTGCAGACATATGATATATCCAGCTTGCTTCCGTATTTCTGCTTCAACTGGTCCAACACAGGTTCTTGAGCTGAGCAGTAGGGGCAGGTTGGGCTGTGGAACGCGTATACTTTCACTTTTCCCGCAGTCGCGCATGAAGCTGCTCCACCGACTGCTTCCAAGGAAATGTTCAGACGCGTGTTCGCCTGACACAAAAATACGCAAGCGCTTGCATTTCCCTGCACAGTATAGAGCGGCGGGTTTGAGACCGTGCCCTGTGTATTTGCTGTTTCCAAGGATGCTTTCAGACCAGATACCGCCATGCCCGTGAACGCCGTGGTCCCCACTATGACGAGGATCCCCACGAAGGTCACCCAGGCTACCTCCGGGTTCCATTGTTTCATCCAATGTCTTTCCTTTTTAATTATAGTTTCTTCTTTCTTTGCCATTAGATCAACTCTTGTATGGGCCTACCCGGATTTGAACCGGGGACCTACGGCTTGCTTAGGCCGTTAGGATATTGTGCTAGAACGTGCCATATAAGACTTGCGAATTAGACCACTATAGTCTATTTCGTCGCTCTAACCTGGCTGAGCTATAGGCCCTTTTCAGCCAACTTTCTATTATTGAGATGAACTAATTTAAATCTCTATGTATATAATAGGTTTATGAGGAAAGAGACTGAACGACAGATTTTCCATCTTGTTCTTGGCACTCTTCTCGCATCCGTAATCTTGCTACTGGGCAAGTTCTATTCCCTGGCATTGTTTGGAACGTTGATAGTCGCGGGAATCTTCCTCTCTGAGCTGCTGCATAAAGGGATAAGAATACAGCCGTTCCATTGGCTCATTCGGAGACTGGAGAGGGAAAAGGTGAAGCCTGGCCAAGGAACGCTAACATTCGTCCTGGGTTCTTTCATAGCCCTAGTCTTCTTCGAGCCTAATATAGTATTTCTTTCTGTCCTGATACTGGCGTTTGCTGATTCGTTTTCTACCATAGTCGGAAGGGGCATCGGCGTGATCAGAATATATAACGGCAAGACACTCGAGGGCTTCATCGCAGGATTTCTCGCGAGCCTTTTCGTGGTGATTCCCTACCTGAACATGCCTGCTGCGCTTGTCTCCTGTCTGGTCGCTTCTTTGACCGAACTGCTATCCCCGGTGGACGATAATATAGTGATTCCTCCGCTATCAAGCTTAATTATTTATATTATGACACTCTAAAAAGTTAAAGCGGGTTCTGTGGTTGAAATGAACTTAATCCATCTGTTAAAGAAATACAAGATAGACGTACTCATAGTTCTGGCATTGTTCTTCCTGGCATTCGGGATAAGAACAATGACAGTCGACAAGTTCCCTAACATCTACGGCTTCGACTCGTTCTGGGGGGCGAAGATGGCCAAGAACATAATAAAGGACAATTACGGCTATCCGTGGCCCCTGAACGACACGACCACTCTATACCCTTACGGAAGGCTTTCCCCGACCCCGCATGAGTTCGGTTGGTGGGGGCTGGAGGCAGGGACCTATGGTGTTGTAGCGGCTCTGAACGGGGTCTCTGGCTTCAATTACGACCTGTTCGGGCAGGTGGCGTCTTGGCTGAATGCGATAGCCGGATCGCTGGCCATTCCCGCCCTATACCTTTTCGGACGTGCTGCGTGGAACAGATACGTTGGCCTATTTTCAGCGCTGTTCTTGGCAACATCAGGGAACCATCTTTTCTATTCGATATTCGGGCATGCTGAGAACGATGCGCTCGGTTTCAGCCTGTTTTTCCTAGCCCTATTCGCCTTTGTGCTGACTGTGAAAAAGAAGGATTGGAGAATAGGTCTTTTAACAACCTTCTTCTTAGGCTGGCTGTCAAACACATGGCAGTCCTTCGAAGTGGTTACGTTGATAGTGTCCGGGACTATCGCCCTGTATTTCCTGATCTACTATGCATTGAACCAGGTAGGATACTACAAGAACTCTCCGGAGAGGGACCGGGAGAGGAAATGGATGATTTACGCCCTTGTATTCACGCTGGCAGCCGTATTCATCCACTATCCGTTTGCTAGGGATTATTCTGCACTTTTGGTAGGAAGCACAGGGTTCGCGATCTTGATCAGCTCGGCGATAGAGATTTACTCAAGAAAGATAAAACTATCCAGGGAAAACTTCGTTAAAGATCGCATACCGGTCCTGCTGGTTACGGGCGCTCTCGCAGTTTTGGTCGGCTGGTTGCTCTTTGGGTCAACTATAGTGGTAGAACCTTTAAGCTATGCTGGGATAAACCTGGTTCAGTCACCGCCTATAGCCGATTATCACCAGAGGCTGCAGACCACGATTGCCGAACAGAATCCAATCGCAGGTGCGACTTTCCTTGATAGGCTCGCGACTCTGGCGCAGGGCGGAGGCGGCATAAGCATCTGGCTGGCGTTCATGGCCGTAATATTCATTTTCGGAAAACTGTTCATAATGCCTTTTGTAAGGAAAGACTTCACGTGGCAGTGGGACATACTCGCTGTTGCGTTCATCCTTATGTCTATGTATACCCTCACCTCCAGGGCAGTGACCATGTTCTTCCTGGCCGGTGCGATAGCCTTTGGAGCTGGATATTTCGCTGGCGAGCTGGTGCATTTGGCGGAGTATTTCGGAAAATACTATAAGGAATATAAAAACTACGTCAAGGCTGGCATTTTCATTACCATCATCCTTATCTTCTTCGGTTTCAATACAATGGTTATACCCAGCTCCGAGAGTTTTGGCTATGATGTCTATCCGGAGTGGGTCAATCTGTTCGGGTGGGTCAATAATAACCTGGCGAAAGGGTCAGTTATAACCGCTTGGTGGGACTACGGGCACTGGCTGTCATATTTCGATGGGGATAATATAAGCGTGACAACAGACAACGCGCAGTATGCCCCATCGATTTACACCACAGCCCTGGCGTTCACACACACCGTGCCATGCACTCTCGACAAGACGACCAACAAATTCAACTGCGACTCTTCTCCAGAGGCGTTAGAGAAAGCGGAGATAGAGGCTTTATCTATACTCAAGCCAATGGGCACTACGCATATTCTTATTGATCATGAGATAGTTGGAGGCTCTACTGGTGGGAAGTTCGGGGCGCTTGAGACGATAGCCAATAACTATATCGGTTGCATGCAGACCGTTGGCTGTAGCAAGAACAGCGATGGGAGCGTTTATTGCTTATTCGGCAAGAACCAGCAGGGACAGGACGTCGGCCTGACTTTCTCTATAGAGGAATGGGCGAGCCTAAAGACAACACCTTGGCCAGGGGTTACATTGACTGACAGAGGTCTTCCGAGCAGAGCTTTCGTGAGAGAGAGCAGCGGTGGGCTTATCCTCTACATGAGCGCCCTGAGCTGCGGCCAGTTCCAGCCCGACGCCAACTCACCAGTCCTGTTCGCTTTTGAGCAGAGGTTGTTCTTCCACGACCCGAATCTTAAGCATGTGAAACTTGTCTATGACGACCAGTGGAACGTCATATACGAAGTCAATTGGACGGGGATACCCGACCCTAAGGACAGCGTGCTACCTAGCTGGCAGCAGAATCTCGAGGTTTTCAAAGCGAAGGGCATAGAGTAAGAAGTACGAAGACTTACTAGCGTCAACGTCTTTTTTCAAACTTTTTCGTATCAATTTCTCTGGCTTCTCTGAAAATTCCTTGGCACAAAGTAATTAACTCATCGCGATATCTAGACGCGGGCAATGATCTCAGCTCTTGAAGCGCTTCAGTCGTTAATGAATCAATTTTGTTTAGAACGTAAGAAAAACTCCTCGTTGAAGCGAGAGAAGCGTATAAGGATTTAATCCTTTTTTCATCAAAATTGTTTAGATGATTAAAAATAGAAGTGTTGCCGGAGTTTAGACTATGCCCAAGAACCACCGTAATTCTCCCATTTTTGAGTTCGTGGGCCCTTTCTCTTCCATGGGCTCCGAATAAGTCTCTAATTTCCTCATGAAGCGCCAAAGCCATTCCCACCGCATAACCAAATTTTCGCGCGGAATCTACTTGTTTTTTCGATCCACCAACACATGCTACCGCCAACGCTGCTGAAATTGCATTCGCGTTTCCATTACATTTTTCTACAGAGTTTATAATTTTATCGAGGGAACGAGTATTTCTTAATTCCATTAGATGCATACCGACGGCGATTTCACCAAGTCCGTCTATACAATCTGGAAGGAGTTTTTGTAATTTTTTATTTTTTTCTGCCACTCTCAAAAATTCACCAAACCCTTTCATAAACAACCAATCACCACATAGAACAGAGGTACCTTCATCAAAAAAAACGCGCACTGTCTTTTTGCCGCCGCGTTCGATATGTTTATCAACGGTATCGTCGTGATAGCGATACAATCCACTACACAATTCAATAAAAGTAGAAATTGCAAGGACCTCCTTTTTGCCAATTTTCGTATTTTTATTAAACGTGGCCATCATTAGATTGTATGCGATAAGTCCCTTGATAAACGGTCTCTTATCAAAACCGTACAAAACTGCATCGTAAAGTAATTTATCATCGACTTTAAGCGAAGCGATTGATGTTAAGATATGGTTATTGATGGCATTGATTAAACTAAGATTATTGTTCAAATAGTTTCGTATTGAAGGATAACAAAAATTTTTTATAATGTCCCAAAAAACGTTTTCTATTTCTTTTATCGGGTGTTTCTCTTCGTTAGTCAGCTTAAGTGATTCGAGTGTCGCGATTATGTTTATTAGCACATCTAAACCACAATTTGGAGGAAGTCCTTGTGGTGGCCACAATACATTCTGAGATAACCTTTTTAGAACAGCTTCTGCCCGCTTAACGCGATTTGTTTTTCCTTGAAAAATGTGTCTGAATTTTTCATCCTGCGGTAAGTAGTAAATGGGCTCCTTTATGCGTTTACCCGCAACGGAGAATATGATTTCTTGGATTGGGTAATTTCTTTGTCTAGCCAATTTATCTATCGGTGAGAAATCGTTACCCGCTTCGATAAGTAATGAATTTGGGATGGTTATTTGCGAATGATGCTCAATCGCCAGTTTGAAAAGCCTCAGAATTGCATAAACATTATTAAGGAACTCCTTTTTGTTTATTTCTGGTGGGAATAGAATGTTGTTAAAACCTAAAATCAGGGGGGCACTGGATTGATTGCTGGGCGTGGAATTTAGTTTAATTAAAAGTTCTGCCCGTTTATTTCCTTCCTCTGCTTCGTATCCCTTTCTGAAATAGTCTAAGGTTACTTTAGAGCCACTTTCCCACCCAAATCCAATCCATCTGAAGCCCGCTTTTTTAGCCAATCTAAGGATTTTCTCATCGACGTCCAAAAGTCTTGTTTGGCCAAGAAACCCCAACTCTTCTGATATCTTGCCTTCTTTCTTCATCTTTATGATTATTCTAAGGGCCTTGATGAGGGAAGGATAGCCGAAGATGTTTTCATCATTAAAAATTATTAAATTTGGATGGAATAAATGTATATTCCTTAGTATAATTGAAACTATTGTTTTGGATGACAAATAGTGGAAATGCCCGAAATACCTTTTGGAAAATGGGTGGGTTCCACAAAAAATGCAGTTTTTAAAACATCCGCCCGAAAAAACCAATCTCGTGGCTCTTGGTTCTATGGTGTCCAGTGCCTGTGAATTATGCTTCCAATAGTCCTCATAAGGAATGTTTTCGCCGGCATAATCGGAATACCGCAAAAACTCTTCCTTGGACAGGACAGCATAATTGATTCTGACTTTTTCATTTTCCATAAAAATAATTCCAGGAATATTGCGAAGTATTTCTTTTTTGCGAACTTCTTTCTTAAGTTTTTTACTATCAGAGTTTAGGCAAAACAGCTTAGTTTGTAAGGCGTTAAATACTGGTTCTCCATAACCGTAGACGCCAAAATCAATCCATGGAACCAATCTAAAGAGTTGTTCTGGATTCATGGATGCTTCTGAGCCACCAGCCATAAATATCGTGTTAGGTGGCGCTATTTTGTTTACTTTATTCATCAATTTGAAATCAGCACCGTATACTGCTCTGACTGGCGAGAAACCGATTATATCATAGTCGCCATTCTTTATTCTCTTTGTAATTTTAGGTGATAAATGCCCTTCATAAAACTGTGGATCGAAAACTGTAGCGGTGTGGCCCCAATTTTTTTTGTTTATATAATTAGCTAGGCGGTATATGCCTATGCTCGGAGAAATTCGCACTCTCGATTCATTTCTTCCAAGGGTTTTTAGTTCACGTGTTATGCTTCTGTGCGCACCCGCGGTGGAAATTAATAAAATATTTACCATATTTACACAATTTTTTGTCAATTCATACGAAGACGCTATAAAAGATGCTTATTTGTTGGGAGTTATTCTGTTAATAATTGGTGGCAGCCATCTTATTAAATTATCATTTTTGCAAAATTTCTGCTTTTGGCATAACCTTTAAAATAGCTTTCCACGCAAATTATCTATGCGTCAGTTAATAGGCGATCTAAATGTATGAAACAACACTTGTATTTACATTTTTGCTGAGTTTATTTGCTACGTTGATGCTCACAAAAATAATTATACAAAAGGCGAAATTTACTGCTAAAATCAAGAAAGGCAGTGAAGTGGTTTTTTTCGCGAAAGACCTGGCAAAGAAAGGCAAACTTGTCCCAAAGATGGGAGGTATTGCCATAGTTGCCGGATTCTGCTTCGGCATTCTGATTTCGCTGAAGCTGATACGATTGGAGCACGCAGTACATCTCCTCGCGGCGCTTAACACCGTCTTGATAATCACATTTATAGGGGTAATGGATGATTTATTCAAAGTAAGGGACCTGTGGAAATTCATCTTGCCGGGTGTTGCAGCCTTGCCTTTGATGGTGATAACCGCCGGAGAAAGTCAAGTAAATCTTATATTTTGGACTGTCGATTTTGGGATTTATTACTCCCTTATCTTAGTGCCGATAGGTGTGATAGCGTGCTCCAATCTCGTGAATATACTCGCGGGTTTCAATGGCTTAGAAGCGGGAACCGGCGCCATTGCTTGTTTGTCTATTTTTAGTGCCTCGTATATTCTTTTTAATCTTTATCCAAATAATTTTAGCATTGCAGCCCCTATCATAGCATTGACGATGGCAGCCTCCTGTATCGCTTTCCTTTTTTTCAATTGGTATCCTGCAAAGATTTTTCCAGAGAACGTTGGTACCTACGGCATAGCTGCCGCAATAGTTTCTGCAGTCATAATAGGGAATATAGAAAGGGTGGGGGTTATCGCTCTTACGCCCCAGATAGTTGAATTCTTGCTTAAGCTTAGATCAAAACTCCAGGCAGAGAACTTTGGAAGAGTTGTCGGAAATAGGCTTTACTGGGATGGAAAAATATATTCCTTAACTCACCTGCTGATGAAGTATTTTCAGCCAACCGAGAAAAGGCTCGTCACCTACCTGCTCCTAATCCAGGCGTTTTTTGGTGTTCTGGCGATTTCAAGCATCTGGTGGTAAGTTAATAAATCCAGAAGTCGATATAGAGCTGAGCGAGATGAAAGCCCTAATCGTATCCAAGTATTTCTACCCGACGGTCGGAGGGGTGGAGAGCAACGCGTTTTACGTAGCGAGAGAGCTGGTCAAGAAAGGCGTTGAAGTGACTGTTCTTGCTTCCGGCGAAAAACGCTCGAGAGAGAGCATCAGGGGGATCAAGGTCATAAGATTGCCCACCTGGCTGACGATAGGGCCTGCGCCGATATCGCCCGGCGTCTTCACCGAAGTGCTGAGACAGAAGTTTGATATAGTCAACCTGCATGACCCGAACCCTGCTCAGAACTTCTTTGCCTACCTCGCGCTTATTTTCAAGAGAAGACCGTTTGTAGTCACGTATCACTCAGATATAGTGCCTTACAGCCTTTCGATAAGGGTCATGAAATCCTTATATGTTCACCTGTTCCAGCGTTATTTCTTGTTCAGGAGTTCCAAGACCATCATGCCGACCAGCCCGCAGTACATAGAGCTATCGGATATATTGCATCACTTCAGGCACAAATGCTCTATCGTCCCTAACGGCGTTGATCTTGCTGTCTTCAAGCCCAATGACATAAAACATTCTGGAAAGCGGATACTCTTCGTCGGAAGGCTGATTTACTACAAAGGGCTGCAGCATCTGATAAAAGCGATGCCTGAGATTCTCGAGAAGGTTAGGGATGCTAAGTTAGTTATTGTCGGCGATGGTCCGCTGAAGGATGACTGGAAAGCGCTTGCGAAGAGACTAAAGGTTGATGATAAAATCGAGTGGCTCGGCAGACTCTCGGATGAGGAGATGCTGAAAGAATATCAGAAATGCGACGTGTTTGTGTTGCCCTCTATCTACAAGACCGAGGCGTTCGGGATAGTCCTGCTCGAGGCGATGGCCTGCGGCAAACCATGTGTAGGGACCAACGTTTCTGGCACCGAGTTCGTGCTTGAAGACTCAGGAATAGCCGTTGACCCAGAAGACGAGGAGCAATTGTCCACAGCGATAGTCAGAGTTCTTACCGACAAGAAGCTCGCCTCAGAGATGAGTAGGAAAGGACTGGCAAAGGTAATGGACTTTGATTGGAAGAAAATTGCTGAAAAAGTCTTATTAGTCTACAAGGGTGCGTTGAAATGAGAATCTGCTTCGTCGTGAATAAGTTCGTTCGGGGTATGGGCATAGCTGAGTACCTGAATGGCTTGTGCGGATATCTGAGGAAAAATAATAGCATAGAAATTGTCACTCCCGTCTCTGATTTTGATTATAAGTTCGTAAAGATGGTCAGACACGGCAGTTCTTTGCCTGGTCTTAAGTATTTCTTGCCTTATAAAACTGGAAAGCTGGTCAGATACGACCTGGTCGTGAGCAATTACCCAACTCTCACTGCGGTCAAGACAGGCACAAAAATCGCGAGAGAGCAGAAAATACCGCACGTTATAATAGACTATGGCGTGGCGGAAGCAGGGCATTTCAAGGACCTGAGGGCGAGAGCGGCGCATTACGTGGGTGTAAAGAGCATGAAAAAATATTATTCTAGTGCGGATGCCATCTTCTCAATAAGCGGATTCCTGCAAAAAAACGTCGAGAGGATTGGCCTGAAGAGCGAAGTGATCTATGGCGGAATCGACTTCAAGAGGTTCCAGAAAAAAAAGAACACCGGCATATTGAAAAGGCTGAACCTGGCGAGAGACAACTATGCTCTCTTCATCGGGAGGGCGTCTCCACATAAGGGGATTCATCTTCTGATAAGGGCTTTTGGGATATTAGATTGGCCCATCCCTCTCGTGATAGTCGGTGGGCACCCGGTAGGCGATTATGCTGAAGAGCTCAAAAAGATAAATGGGAATGTCATACTAACGGGTAGGATTCCAAACGATGAGCTCGATGAACTGCTCCAGAACTGTACGATGTACGTGAACGCCTCTTTATGGGAAGGACTGAACCTGCCTTTGTTGGAGGCGCAGGCGTGCGGAAAGCCGGTTATAGCTTTCGACCGCTGCTCCCACCCTGAAGTCGTGCGGAAAAATGAGACCGGATTCCTCATAAAACCGTTAGATTTAAATGAGTTCGCTAATAGAATTAATGTACTCATCAAGGACAAGGAAAAAAGAGAAGTGATGGGCAAAAAAGCTAAGATTTTTGCTAAGAAATTCGATTGGAACATTATCGGCAAAAAGATAGAGAATAAATTTTTGGGGGTATTGAAATGACTAAAGCGCTTATAACGGGTGTAACTGGCTTCGTAGGTTCTCATCTGGCAGACTTACTTCTTAGCAAGGGATACGAGGTCTACGGAACCTATAGGTGGAGAAGTCCAATGGAGAATGTCGAACATATAAAGGATAGAATCAAGCTCATAGATACTGACATAAGGGATGCGCACAATGTCGAGAAGACGATAAAGACAGTCGCGCCTGATGAGATCTACCACCTGGCTGCGCAGTCATTCGTGCCTTCTTCATGGGAAGCGCCCCAAGAGACTCTTACCACGAACATAATAGGAACTGTAAACATCTTAGAAGGCATCAGGGCAGCAAATAAGGAGATAAAACTACATGTTGCTGGCTCTTCAGAAGAATACGGCTTGGTGAAGCCGGATGAGGTTCCAATAAAAGAAAGCAATCCACTTAGGCCGTTGAGCCCTTATGGTGTTTCAAAGGTAGCTGCAGATAAGCTTGCCTGCCAATACCACTATTCGTATGGATTAAAGACGGTCGTTACGCGCGCGTTCAACCACAGTGGGCCTAGACGAGGAGAGGTATTTGTTGATTCTAACTTTGCAAAACAAATAGTCATGATAGAAAAGAAAAAAACTAAGCCAATAATCCACGTCGGGAACCTGACTGCCCAGA
>Ga0315274_10013282_pt1 | contig 11725 bp, 13 predicted proteins | sample YL17G02_20_MG_FD_203700 | JGI IMG/M metagenome (GOLD analysis project Ga0315274, IMG submission 203700) | Sediment microbial communities from Yellowstone Lake, YNP, Wyoming, USA - YL17G02_20 | ecosystem: Environmental > Aquatic > Freshwater > Lake > Sediment | place: USA: Wyoming | collected...
GATGGCAGCACCCCCCTACGCGAACCCCAACGAGCACCGGGCTCCAATGAAGAGCCCATCAGAGTGCGGATGGAAGCTGGGCGATACGGAGGCATTACGGGATGAGAGACAGCTCGGTCGCCATCAGCGAAGCCACCCTGTGGGCGTCGACCTATTGACAAACAAGGCCTTCTCATGGAAGCTGCCCGGCGGCTCAGGTTGCTCCCCACCCACTCTACGGCAACTCAACCGGCAATGCAAGCTCCAACTTTCCGCACGCCAGCCGGGTCAGCTGCAGCGAGTTGTTGGGCCGCGCCAAGTGGCGCGACAACCCTCATCCGTAGGCTCTGGCCGCGGTCTCATCAACAAGGCGAGGGACGATTGGCGCCATGAGGAGGCCAAGCTTCAGCTTCGCCGACATCACCTCACGCCGCCGATCAGCTCCCGCTCTTATGATCAGCCGTGCACACACCTCAGGCGACATGGCACCCTTCTCATGGGCAGAGACTTTCCCCGCCGGGTTGCCGTCCGCCCGGGGAGCCCTGCCACTAATGCCTGTGGCCACCCACTCCGGATACGCCGCCGTCACACTCACTCCGCTTTTTTCAAGCTCAATACGGAGGGTATCAAACAGGCCGACGAGCGCGTGCTTGCTCGCACCGTAACCGCACGCCCCTGGGGTGGGGAACTTGCCGCCTCCACTGACAACCACGACAATCCGGCCCTTCGTTGCCCTTAGGTGCGGAAGTGCGTAGTGGGTGCAATACACACTCCCCCAGAAGTTCACTCGCATGACCCTTTCCATCAGCGATAGGCTAGGCAACTCGTCAAACCTGGCCTGCATTCCCGTCCCCGCATTGTTGATCAACGCATCGATCTGTCCGTACTCCGCGACGGTCCGCTCGATCAGGGCCTTGCACTGGGCCTCCTCTGAGACGTCGGTCGTGATCGCAATAGCGTTGCCACCTCGCTCGCGACACAAGCTAGCTACTCGGGCCAGCTCCTCCTCACTGCGGGCGGCAAGCGCAAGGCGAGCTCCCTGTAGGGCGAGTTGCAGGGCAATTTGCCGTCCGATCCCAAGCGATGCCCCTGTAACAATAACTGACTTCCCTAGGAACGGTTCATCCTTCATCTTCGCCTCTTAGGAGCCCGGCGCGGCCCAACGGCCTCGAGCTTCGCGAAGCAGCCCTGTGGGCCAGCTGCCCGGCGGCTCAGGGCTCTCTCCAATCACTCTACGACAACTCAGCGGGCAAGACAAGCTTCACCTTTCCGCACGCTAGCCGGGTCAGCTCCAGCGAGAGGCTGTGTGAAAACCCCGAATTCGCCAATCGCGTTCCCACTTCGACCCCAAGAGCCTGGGGAGCACACGCGGATCGCCCCCACTTCTTTCTTCCCTCAATGCCATTCTTGGGGCTGGCGCCCCACAGGCCCGAGTTTTCACACAGTCTGGCGAGGTGTTAGGCAGCCCACCTCCTTCGCCAGCTAACCGCGAGGCCGTAGAGTGGGCCTTCACTTGGCCAGCTCCCCGTCGCGATTTCGGACAAGATTGAGGGCCACCAGCCCGATGAGAGATCGCCAACGGCAGGAGTATCACCTGTGTAACCAGCGAGACAACACCCATCAGGCAGACCAGGACGATTGAAGCGATTCGAAGGTGCGCCCGACCGAGGATGAGACTAAGAGCTGCGAGGGCGATCAAGCCTATGGCGGGCAATAGGAAGACAAAGAAGGGGTCGAAGAGAGGGATGCGGACATTGTGGGCGTCGGCAAATCGGACAGCCTGCGCAATCCCAAGGGTGACACTCATGAGAGACAACAAAACGACTGCGATTCGAAGCCTCATCCTTTTCCCCCCTTCATACTCGCCCTCGGCGGGGTCGGCTCTGGGTTCGGGACCTGGAAGGGTGCGGGGGCAAGAGCTGACCGCACTGATGTCCATCCGAGGCTCGCCATGGAGCCGGATCCTGGAGGAGATGCGGGCTGCCTGTCGCGGTAGAGGGGGCAGTCACCCGCCCCCTCCCCGCACGGATCCCGGCGTGCGGTATTATCGCACCGGGCTCTTCAGACAGCCTCGCTTCCGCAACTCGTCTCGGCTATCCCCCGCAGGGAGGTTGGCCTTGTTGATCCGGCTCTGCATGGCCGGACAAGGTTTCCTTTGCGGGCTGTGGCTGCCTGTCAGCCCCTTCCCCACACCTGCCCAGTACCGCAGGTGCTGTGTGTGAACGGAACACCCCGTTCGGGCCGCAAGCCCCGGCCCGTCGGGGCGAGACGGCCGGGACGGGGTGTTCTATCGGGATGACCGCCGATGCCGCAGAAGTGTGTCTTAACTCGGAGCCCCGATTTGTCCCACTCTTGCTGACACGATACAATCCGTGCCAACTTGCCCTTTGTTGCACTCCGCGAGACCTTAGAAGACATGAAGCGCCTCTTGGCACCGAGCATTGATACGATCCTCGTCCTACTCATCGCAATCGGCGTGTCCTTCCGCTTTTGCTGGAGGGATTGGTCTCAAGGAACAAACCTCCACCCTGACGAGTATGGTCTGACAAACACCCTGACCCAGCTCCGCCTCCCCGAGTCTGTTGCTGACTACTTTAACACGCGCATATCCCCATTGAGCCCCTACCAGAAGTATGACTTGGCTGGTCTCCCTATGGAGACTGGCCCCGACAATCGCATGCGTTGGGGACAATGGCCAATTATCATTATCAGGTCCGTGGCGGAGCTCTCGGCGGCTACTGGTTATGACGAGATGCGGCTCATGGGGCGAAGCCTGTCCGCGTTCGCCGACACAATGACCCTGCTCGTTCTCTTCCTCATCGGGCGAAGACTGTTCCCGCGCAGAGTCGCACTCACAGCAACCAGCCTGAGTTCCCTCTCTGCTTTGCAGATCCAGCAGTCGCATTTCATGACGGTCGACAACTTCGCCGTCTTCTTCTCGATGCTCGCTATGTACACTGCCGTCGAGATTTCCCGCGGCGGGCTACTGCATAGGTCTGATTCCACCAGTGGAGACGACACCCCCAAGCTTGGCGCTTACAAACCGAAGCCAAGAGCAGTGGGGTTGTTCGCTCTCTACGGCATTGCCCTCGGCATGGCCGTCGCATCCCGCGTTAACCTTCTTCCTCTTGGCACCATGGTCCTATTGGCTTCAATGGTGGGGATTGCCGATCTGAGGTTGAGCTCACGCTCGGATCTCTGGAGGATTGGTGCTAACACGCTGTGCCTAGTCGCCTTCTCCGCCATCCTGGGCTTCCTCACGTTCCGCGTCACCCAGCCAATGAGTTTCCGTGCCAGGTCAGGAAATACCACCGTGCTCACCATCACCCTGAATCCTGACTGGGTCGACAGCATGAATGTTGCCCGAAACGAGTCCAGCGGGATTGGGGGTGGTCCACCAGCGGAACAATGGGCGAATCGCCCGATTGTTGTTTTCCCTCTCGTCAACATGATCGTATGGGGAATGGGGCTCCCCCTCGGGATTGCTTGCTGGATGGGAGTCTTCGGGGCATCGCGGGCGATGATCCGGGGTCACAAAGACTGGCGTACCCTCCTGCCCCTGCTGGCATGGGTCACTGGGTACTTCTTCTTCATGGCCACGCGCTGGGTCAAGTCCATGCGCTACTTCCTACCCATCTACCCTCTCTTGTGTCTGTTTGCCGCGTGGCTACTAATCGACCTATCGCATCGATCAAACGCGCCTCGACGTTTGCCCGAGGTTACGGCACGCCGCGTGGCGCAGGTCGTCGGCCGGTTCTTCTCCTTGAGCGCATGCCCTCTCGTGGTTCTGGGGACCTTTTTCTGGGCGGCGGCGTTCGTTGACGCGGTGTATTCTCAGGATCACACGAGAATCGAGGCCTCCAGGTGGATCTATCAGAACATCCCCCGTGGATCTGTCATAGCCAATGAGACTTGGGACGAAGGACTTCCTCTTCCCGTCGATGGACTCGACCCACTCGGCCAGAACTACGAAGGCTTGGCCATGGAGATCCGGTGGCCCGACATTGAGGAGAAGCGTCAAATGATGATCGACATCCTTGCCAGATCCGATGTCATCATCCTGCCTAGCCAGCGAGCGATATGGAGCACAGCTCGGTTACCGCTTAACTATCCAATGACAATGGAATACTACCGGGCGCTGTTTGATGGCCGTCTGGGATTCGATCTTTCCGCGGTCTTCTCCCACCCTTTGCGCATAGGCCCTCTGATTGTGTCCGATGTTGGCGGGACCATCGCCTTCAACAATGTGCCGGACTTGCCGCTGTTCAATTACAGCATCTTGGCTGCAGAGGAGGCCTTTAGCGTGTATGACCATCCTCCAGTCTGGATCTTTACGAAACGAGACGATTTCGATCTTCAGCACGCAATAGACGTTCTCAACGCAGTGGACTTGTCAAGAGTAACTATGCAATCTCCGCGTGATGTCCCAGCCTCGCTCTATTAGCGTTTTCGCTGGATCTGACTATCCCTGAAAGGAAAGAGACCACTCTGGCTGGGACTCCGACGCCCCCTGGACTTCATCGTTCTTGGGCCAGTTCCATCAATGGCTGCGGATATGCTTGGAGTGCCTTGCCCGGGCTGTTCTGAAGTGGGCACCATGATGGATGACACTTTCCACACAATAGCCTGGTACATCTCAATCCAGGTAGTCGGCCTAATTACCTTTCCAATCTCCTCTCACATTCTGGGCCACCTTCCAGACCGCGGGCATAGCCTTTCAAAGCCAATTGGACTACTGGTCCTCTGCTATGTTCTCTGTTCATGGGTTCGGCGGGCTATGTCTCAAACTCGCTCGGGGGAATACTTATCGCTCTCATCGGCGTCACCGCTGTCGGGCCTACCTCGAGCAAGGGTGCACGACCGAATCCTTATGGGTGGCTGGTTTGTCACTGGCTTCGCTTCCGCATCCGACACCCGGTCATGGGCCTGCAGCAACAGCGCCGTCGCCAACTGGCCGGGAGGCACACTCTCGCGCCCGTTGTCCCGGCAGTACAGCCCGGCGAAGTCCTCATCTTCAAGAAGCTTGTCCCGCTCCCGAGCCAGGAAGCCGTAGGAGCTGTCTGGGCCCACAAAGTCCAGATAGAGCTGGTTGGCTTCATACAGCCCACGTTGCGGTGATCGCTTCCCAAGCATTTCACACTCCTGCAGCTACCGGCTGAGGAGCTTAGCATGACCAGCCGTTCTTCGCGAACTTTCCGGCCAGGTTTCTAGGATGCCGATGATGGGAGGCGCCATACTCGGCAACGGCCAACATCTTGCATCCCATAGTCGGGATGTGTCAGGATGGACAGAGCGCCTTTACGAGCCCACCTCGCAGAGCCAAGTCGGTCGTCAGTCTACTACGCGGCGAATACGGAGCAAGAAGACGCCGGTCATCGATCTGCGACCGATGCTACCGCCCCACCCCGGCATGCACGCCCTCGATTGCCTCAGGGTGGAAGGCAGCCGCCGGACTGGCCTATCATGGATGCGTCGGGGTCTCAAAAGAAGGGCTCGCCCCGCTCCCCGCGCCGCATGGTATCGGAAGACGCTCTGGAGACGTTTCCGCGGCAGATTCGGCCCCGGAGGCCAAGGAGCGGTCTCCGTGAGCAATTGAACGGGGAACCGTCGGATCGCTGTGCCGTGACCCGCCGACCCGCCGGACAGGGGAAGGACCCCAGGCCGAGATTGTGAAGACGCAACGCCGCCCGAGTGGCTCCATCCATCGTTCCCTCCGCCACCAGGCGGGGGAGATCGGCTCCTAATGAACACTGACTGGATCTCCGGGTGCGGGCTCGACTGCAGGGCATGCGACATCCGCCGGGCGCCATCTGATCCGGAGGCCGCAGACCGGATGGGGACCTGGTTCAAGGAGATGGGCTGGCTTGCTGAGAGCGAAGGCCCTGCCCAGGTCCTGGAGCGCGGCCTGTACTGCACCGGTTGCCGCGGAGATCGCTCGCTCCACTGGTCGGCGGATTGCCGGATTCTCCGTTGCTGCCTAGACGAAATGCAGCTGCAGCACTGCTGCGACTGCGACGAGTCCGCATTCGAGGGTCTTCTGCAATGGGCGGCGCAGAGCGAGCAATACGCCGCAGGGCTGGACGTCTACGCAAGATGCGGGCCGGCAACACCGGCGAAGGTTCATCCCAGACAGGCAGAGCGTAGGTGTACCTACACGCGGCGTGTCATCCGGGCACGCCGCGGCCATGATTGCGCGACGCGCCAGACTCCGTCCGCACAATATGCCGCCGGTGATAGTAGGAGTCATGACCCTGACCACTTGCCAAACGCACAAACACGAGAGTAGGATTGATCAACCGTCCACAGCAAAGGAGAAGACCCCCATGATGCCTCCGCCCCTCTTCCTTGGCGCTTCGGCCGCTCAATCTGCATGCAGTATCTGTGCCGGCTGCTTGGCCTGTTTGCCCTGGCAGCCCACCTTCGGCTTGGTGATCGCGGTCCTCTTCACCGACGTGTAGTCCCCCTTCATGGCACTGAACCACGAGGAGGATGCCGGCCCTCGCCCTCGCCGGCATCCTTCCGTGTCTCGGCTTGACACCGCCTGCATCCGTAGGGTAGCCAGCACTGGAGCCGAGCGCTTTCTTCGGAAGGAACAGGTGCACGGATGAATGAACGAGCTTTCCCCACATTGGAGAGCGAGATTGTCCTCCATCTGACACCCTTCGGTGCAAGCACTGTCATGGCCAGACCCAGCGAGGAGGTCATGGACCACCGTATCCGCCCCACGATAATGACGCACGTGAACACAACGGGTAGAGAGATCTTGCTTCGATGTACAGGGGAATGGCAATCGGAGGAAATCGGCGATCAGCTCCTGCATGCGTCGGGTCAAGGATGGGCCGCGAACGAATTCCAAGGACTCGTTCGCTCATTCATCGATCAGGCGGCCGAGTATGGCATCCTTTCTCTGCGGAATACCGCTGAGAAACGAGCGATTGCGGTTACCGGAAGTATCGACTTCGCTGTCCCAATGCATGTCTCCGTAGAACTCACGACGAACTGCAATCTGAAGTGCATCTACTGCTATCGCGACTCCAGTCCCGGACTCACCCAACACATGTCCGGCAACGAGCTTCTCGGGATTCTGAGGGAGTTGTCGGGGCTCGGTGTTCGCTCCGTAGAACTCACTGGCGGCGAGCCACTGCTCCATCCCGATTTCAAGGAAATCCTCAGTTACTGTCTGTCACGATTCAGCCGGGTCGCCCTCCTCAGCAACGGGACCCTGATCGACTCCTCGGTCGCGGACATGCTTGCCAGCCATAAGGAAGTTGCGCTTGTCCAGATTGACCTTGACGGACCCACAGCAGAGATCCACGAAGCCCACAGAGCCGTGAAGGGATCCTTCCGAAGGGCACAGAACGCAATTCGCATGCTATCGAATAGAGGTTTGGCACTCCGAGTTGCGATGAATGTGACGAAGACTAATCTCAGGGAAATCGAGAGAACCGCCTCCCTTGCCAAGGGCCTTGGCGCGCGGTGGTTCATATATGCCCCGATTCTTGACTTCGGTCGAGGCAGGGATGTCGACATGGTCTTCAGCCCAGAGGAGATGCAATACTACGCCGATCTCGGTCCGAGGCTTCGAGACGTTCTTGGCGACTTCCTCGTGTACGCTGATTCGCGGACTCTCCAGGACATCCTGCAGCGAGAGAGGAACTGCGGTGCCGGGCATCGCACAATGGTGCTGGGTCCCACCGGCCGTCTAAGGCCCTGCCCCATGTTTCCCGACACCGCTCAGGCCATCGGCGATCTGTCGCTGCAGTCGATCTCCGAGGCCCTGTCCAATCCAATAGTGGGCTTCTTCTTCAACTTGATCCCCCCATCGCCAGTAAGCTGCGGCAATTGCGATAAGACCTACTACTGCCGCCATTGCCTCACTAGAGGATTCGTTACTTGGAGCTCCGAGAGGCCCGACTGCTCCTGGGCACAAGCGACGGGCCTCAGAGGCATCCTCCAACCCCTAGGCTCCGCGGGATCCGAGACCTGTGCAGGCCCGAGGGAGTGCAGCCTCTAGGGATTGAGCCGAGTGCGGCGCCCAGCTTCACCGTCAGTGGCGACTCTGTCCGAGGGGCATCTCCCCGCTAACTGCGGTAGAATGTCTACGTGTAGTCATCTGGCCGAGCAAGGGTGCACTGCCTACCACTAGGATCTGCATCGGACTGAAGGAGTTGATGGGCATACTGCCTTCCCGGCGCAGGAGCGGGGGATAGCATGGCCAAGGTAGTGCTCGAAGCCCGCTCTCTGTCGCGAAGCTTTGGCTCCTATCAGGCCGTGGCTCCCGTGGACCTTAAGCTGCAGACGGGCACGATTGTTGCGCTTATGGGGTCAAATGGCGCCGGAAAGTCAACCCTGATGCTGTGCCTGAGTGGCCTCCTTTTCCCATCGAGTGGCGACGTCTGGGTCGAGGGTTTTCCCCTGTATGGGGATGAGATCGAGGCCAAGCGCCGCCTGGCGTTCGTTCCCGACACCCCCTCCTTCTATCCGGAGCTCAGTCTATGGGAGCACTTGGTGTTCATGGCCACGGCCCACGGTGCCATGGCGGAGTTCGACCAGCGCGCCTCAACCCTCCTCGATGAATTCGGCCTCTTGAGCATGAAGGACGTATCCCCCATCCTCTTCTCGAGAGGCATGCGTCTCAAGGCAGGGATTCTGCTTGCCCTAATGCGGCCATTCCGGGTCCTACTTCTCGATGAGCCCGACGCTGCGATTGATGTGACCAGCAGGAGCGTTCTCGGGCACCATCTTGAGCGCCTTCGATCGGAGGGTGCCGCTGTCCTTTTCAGCAGTCACGACCCTGGCTTCTCGAGTGAGACGGCCAGCCAGATCTGGTGGATGGAACGGGGGAGCATACTTACCCAAGGGCCATGACCATTTGGCAGCTCCGCATCCGCCAGCTTCAGGCCGACGTTGACTACTGGCTAGCGGCCGTCGGCGTGGATCTTGCCGACCACTCGCTCATGGGGCGCCTCTTCCTGGTCTACGCGACCCTCTTCTTCATGGCTTGGGGCTTTGCGGTTTTCTCTCTCTTCGCCGGAACCCTGGCACCCCTGGCCGCTTCGATGGAACTCGGCATCATTCGAGTCCTCTCTGCAACGGCTGGCGCAACATTGGTGGTCTGGTCGGTGGGATCCATCCGTGTGGTGTTGTGCAGATCGCCGTTTGACTTCTCCGAGCAGGATGCTTTCATGGTTTGCGCGAGTCCGGCCAAGCCAGAGGTTGTGGCACTCGCGTGGCTACTGGGCCCTTGGCCCACGCAAGCACTGCCCTTCTGGGCGCTTGCCTTGCTCTTGGGTTTCATCCGTGCCGAGGTTGGGTTCGGTCTCCATGTCTCTCTCGGACATATTGTCGGCGCCTACCTAGCATCAGGGATACAGTGCTTGGCGATCATTGCACCACTGCAGCTGGGGCTGATGGCGACAATCTGGGCGTTCGGCGTTCTTCGGCTAGGAGGGAGCAAGGAAAGGCGCCGCTTGCGTCTCATCACGCTCGTCCTGGTACTGGCCCTCGTGCTCCTTACCATGGCTCCCAAGGATGCGGTGCTCTCTCTGGTCACATGGCTCTCCATCCCACTGCGGGGCGCATTCGAATGCCGCTTGTTCCCGATAGGCCTGATCGCCTCCGCGGGTGTCGCCGGGCTGGGCCTCGTGGCTCTCAGACTCTCCGCTTCGTCTCTCAGCCTACTCCGTGCCGCTCAGGACTCCTCGATGATTCGAAATGGGCGCAAGGTAGCCGCCCTGAAACCGGTGGGGGTAACCATTCGGTTCCAGAACGCTTCGAGGCTCCTGTCGAGCTCGCCCGAGAAAGGCCCACGTGCAGCCGAGACTGCTGTGCTCTGGAAAGACATCATCCAGACTGCCCGGGGACCGCGCACGTCGGCTGCATGGCTCTTGTATGCGATTCTTTCAGTCGCGACACATCTCGTTCCTGATTGGTCAACTCGATCTTGGCTTGTCATCTTCTGGTTGCTCCAGCTCGGGAGCCTCGCTGTCGGCAGCATTCGCCGCGATCTCGGCAATTGGTGGGTTCTTCGGCAGTTGCCGCTTGAGCCCAGGCTGCTGGTTGTGCTTGATGCAGCCAGGGCCTGGGTGGGGATGATAGCTGCCTGTATCCTTGTGACAGCGGGGCTCCTCATCGTCGACCAGCCTCTCGACAGCATAGTGACAGCCGTTCTCGGTGGCTCACTCATGAGCGCCCCCTTTGCGGCTTCTCTTGATGTGCTGACGCGCTCCAGGAGCGAGGACCTCCTCCTGGGGAAGATTCCCGATATCGGGTGGCGCTATCTCGCCATCGCAACAAGCTGCGCCATGTCCTCATTCCTCCTGGCCCGACTTGTCATGGCGCTCACGGGTTCTCATCCCGCGGTACTTGCCTCCTGTGTGATCGTTCAAGCACTCATAGGCTACGTTCTACTTCATTCCTCAGGGAGGCGCTTCCGTCAAGTACGATGATGTGGGAGCCAACACGCTCCTGTTGCACAGCGGACGAGCGCGCAATCACCCTTCGCATTCTCATCACCGCTTCTGACGTAGCCATCAGGGAAGTCAAGGGGGAGGTACAATGGCAGACGTGCTACTCGTGGAGCGCGATTCGTGTCGCCGGCTGGGTGTGGCGACCGCACTGGCCAGTGCGGGGTTGTCAATCAGCGGTAAGGGGTCTTCCCTGGTAGAGGCTCTCAATTGCCGTCCCCCCATGCTGGCCGAACCTGAGGTTGTGCTGGTTAATCTCGACACACCCGAGATGCAGGCATTGCGCACGTGGGCGCTCCTGCGATCTGCCCTTCCAAGAGCGCGCATCGTCGCCACCACATCTGGCGATGATTGCTGCATTCTGCAGTTAGCACTTGTGGCAGGAGTCACTGTCTTGATGCGGCCAGAGACCGATCCATCAACCCTATGCGAACTGACCAAGTCAGCTGTGGATGGTGAGGGGAACCTGGCAGGCTACCTACTGGAACGGATCCGGCGGGACCTTGCCACTAGCCCGGAAGCCATGCCACGAGCCTCACCATTCCCCTCTGCGAAGTTCTCTGATGACCCCGGCGCTGTTCGGGATGCGCTCACGCCAAGGGAGGAGACTGTACTGAAGCTGATTGCGGCGGGCCACGACAATTGCGAGATCTCGACTGCTCTGGGAATCACGATCGGGACCGTCAAGAACCACGTTGGCAATTTGCTTGGCAAGCTCGGGGTACACACAAGAGCAGCAGCGGTCGCTTGGGCCTGGATGCATGGCCTGGTCGGGCAGCACTCCCTGTCCGAGTCGACCTCGTACTAGGTTCGCGCCGAAGCCACCAGTGAGTGCAGAGAAGGAAAGCGGGGCGTACACTCACATGCGAAACTTGCTAGGCAACGTCAACCGTGCCAGAGTGCTGGCACTCTGGGTCGTCTTCGCTGCCGAACGGTTGCGGTGCGAAGAGAACCCGGCGCTCACACTGGGCAGGGCATTGAGGACCCACGAAGCAGAGCAGAAGGCGGAACTACCGGACAGGGAGGCGTCGGCAGAGAAGGTTGAGTTCGTCCGCCTGATGCGCGGGTATCTTCCAGGGACGAGATCTAGGAGAGGATCTCTGGCGGTGGACAAAGGAAGGCCGTCCTCCTTCATCGCCTGTGGGTCACTGGGGAAGTCTACGACCCCTTCTACCATTCCCATCCGGATCAGACATCGCTAACCCAAAACAATCTGCTGGTTCGTCAGCCGGAAGCTGTCTGCGCTTGAGATGATGAGAGGGAGGACTGTTGTTCTATCC
>Ga0315274_10013287_pt1 | contig 11723 bp, 9 predicted proteins | sample YL17G02_20_MG_FD_203700 | JGI IMG/M metagenome (GOLD analysis project Ga0315274, IMG submission 203700) | Sediment microbial communities from Yellowstone Lake, YNP, Wyoming, USA - YL17G02_20 | ecosystem: Environmental > Aquatic > Freshwater > Lake > Sediment | place: USA: Wyoming | collected...
GCCAACCCATCGGTCAACGAGTTTTCTGAAACGCCTGAAGTTGGCTGTTTCCTTGCGGAGCGCGGCGACGTTCTCCGGGCGGACGTATTCCGACCGGCTTCGCATGCGGTAGGTGTAGCTAATCTGATAGAAGGGCCGCATCCTTTCCTTCGGGAGGCGGTACTGCCTGGTTATGGAACCAGGCCGCATGGGGCCCAGTGCCAATAATTCCTGTTTGATCCTTTCGATTTGATCTTCCACTCGCTTGAGGTTTGTTGCCATGATGTCTCCTTTCTATCGACAAAGGTAGCATATATATGCTACCTTTAGCAACAGAAGAAGGGAGGCAACATGGAACTGTGGATCGAATGGTGGAATCAAGTCAGTCAACTCCGGCCTGCATTTAGCCGAACCCGGACCTTCATCTGGTTTGCCGTCGCCTTGGCGGCCACATGTGTTCGAAGCGATCTTCTTGGCGTCACCAGCCTGGTCCGGGCGATGGGGTTAAAGGAGCGTTGTTACGATCGCCTGCTCGATTGTTTCCACAGCAGGGCGCTCAACCTCGATGCATTGACCCGCCTATGGACGAGCCTGATCCTTTCGATCCTCAAGCCGTTCTTCTATACGGTCCTGGGACGCATCGTCCTCGTGGCAGACGGGATCAAAATCGCCAAAACAGGCCGGAAAATGCCGGCCGTCAAGAAGTTGCATCAGGAGTCAGACAATAACAGCAAACCGGAATTCATCTTCGGCCACTCCTGTCAGGCCGTCGGGCTGATCGTTCGCGCCGCAAGCAGTTTCCTTGCGGTCCCCTTGGCCTGCCGCATTCACGAGGGCGTCGTGTTCTCCAACCGCGATCACCGCTCATTGCTGGACAAGCTGATCCTGCTGGTCAACTCGTTGGCACTGTCGCTTCCATTCTATCTGGTCGCCGACACTTATTATGCCGCCGCCAACATGATCCAACCTCTATTGAAGGCCGGGCAACATTTGATCACTGCGGTGCGCTCCAACGCCGTCGCCTACGAAGCGGCTCCGCCCCGCACAACCCCAAGGCGAGGGCGGCCTGCGATTTACGGGACAAAGGTCAAGCTCACGACCCTCTTCAAGGAAGAAGAGGCTTTCACCAGCGCACCCAGTCCGGTCTACGGGGAAAAGAAGGTCATGTTGCGTTACCGTATCCTTGATCTGTGCTGGAAGCCCGTTGGCCACCTCGTGCGCTTCGTTCTGGTCATCCACCCGAATCGCGGCCGAAAAATATTCTTGTCCACCGATCTCTCGTTGACCGGGTTACAGATCATCGAACTCTACGGGGTGCGCTTCAAGATCGAGGTCAGCTTCAAGCAAGCCATCTACACCGTCGGCACATATGCCTATCACTTCTGGATGAGCGCCATGACTCCACGCCCACGCCGCTCAGGCAATCAGTATCTCCACCGCAAGTCACCGTCTTATCGTGCACAAGTCCGCCGAAAAATCGGCGCCTACCATGCCCATATCCAACTCGGCATTATCGCCCAAGGTCTCCTGCAGACCCTCTCTCTACACTGCAGCGCTACTGTCTGGAAACGTTTCGGATCTTGGCTTCGCACAATCCGACCAGACATTCCGCCTTCCGAACTCGTCGTCTCCGTTGCGCTACGCCATAGCCTCCCGATATTTCTCGCGGATTCACCGGTGCACCATAACCTCGCGAAATTCATCCGCCAGCGACTCGACCTCTCACGCTATGAAGGTGCATTCCTGGCCGTCGCATAGCTTACCACCATACGCCGTTGCACCAAATCCAACTTCTCAAAGGCCAGACAAAACAACTACTGCCCTTGCTGAAGCGAATAGATACAGTGGTCCGGTAGCTTAAACTCGGTACTCTCAAGGAGCCTGCACGATAGCGAAATTGCGTCTGCCAACTACGTGATCAACATCATTCCTTCAGGAAATGCGCAGATCGAGATCTACGTCGGAGCGACCCAGATCATGTCTGGTTCGGGTTCAAGAGACATGGGGGTCGTCTACCCTGACGGCAACGGGGGAACAGCTGGGTCCGGCGTCCAGTTTCTGGTCTCGAACACGGGCTCGACGGATCTGACGCTTTCCAGTGTCACCCTCAGCGCAGGAGACACGGGTGATTTCGACCTCTCGGTCAGCAGCCTTGGACCTTATGTCGGGGGAGCGAACAAGGTCCTGTCGTTCTCCTTCAGCTTCGACCCGCTGATCCTGGGCAGGAAAAGCGCCACTGTCACGATCGCGAGCAATTCAGCATCCAACAATCCATTCACCTTCACGCTGACGGGGATCGGCACTCCGGCCGCATACGTTTCCACCACCGGAAATGCTGGCAATTCCGGCTTGCTCCCAACTGAGCCTAAGAACACGGTCCAGGACGGCATCGCCGTCGCGCAGGCAAATGGATTGAACGAGGTTCGGGTCTCGGGTGGGACGTACAACCTTGCTTCGGACGTCGTTTTCGCAAATGGCGTTTCGCTCCGTGGAGGGTATTCTGCTGGGTTCGGCACTCGGGATATCGCTACGTACGTGACGACCCTCCAGGACTCGCGAGCGACCGGGGACATTCCGATCAGGATCGAGAACATAACATCGCCGACAACCTTCGAAGGTTTCACCGTGACCAAGATAGTTGCCGTGAGCATCCAGGTTCAGGTGGTGAGCGTGCTGTCAAGCCGCAACGTGACAGTCGAGCGGAACACGATACAAGGTGGAAGTACGACGGGCACCGGCGCCGCGTCATACGGTATCGTCGTCGATTCGTGTACCTCACCGGTGGTCATATATACGAATGTGATCTCTATTGGCGATGCCACCAACGGCTACGCATGCGGAGTAAGGCTGCAATCCTCAAGCGGGATCACCTTCACGCGCAACTCTGTTTATAGTGCATACGGGAGCATGTATTCATGGGGTGTTGGCAATTGGGCGGTAACGAGCAGCATCATCGCCAACAACGTTGTTCAAGGAGGCACTAGCCCATACCACTCAGTTGGGGTCCAATTCGACTACAGTCCGATTGATTTATTCAACAACACGATCGATGGAGGAGCAGGGGACACAGCTTCCGCTATCCAGATCCTGAGGAGCGCGCCCAACATCAGGAACAACATTCTCATGTCCTCTGGTGTTTCTCTCCGGCGTGGCATAAACGAGAATACTGAAACATGCACTCCCGCGGCGATTCGAAACAACTGCTTCTTCGATTGTACGGGGGCACTCTGGACAGATTCAGGATCCAATATAACAAATCTCACAACCAACGGCACAACAGGCGAGGGGACAAATACCCTCGCCAACTGGGGCAACATCGCTGCTGACCCCTACTTCGTGAATAGAGCGGGAGGGGACCTTCACATCCAAGCGTCCTCGCCACTCAATGTCCGGGGCGGCGGGCAGAACCTCTTGGCCAGTTTCAGCAACGATATGGACAACGTGTCGAGAACAACGGTGACGCCGACTGGGATGACCAACGTGGGCGCGGCGGGCTGGTCCATGGGAGCATACGAGAAGGACTGAGAGCCCTCGGAACGTGGCGGACCCAAATCCCGATACCCGTCACGTTCGTTCAACTTGACAGCGGTCAGGATGCCCTCTACCATGGCGGCTAGGTCCGCGGTCTCGATGTACGGCAATTTCTTTTTCTGGCTCTTCCGCGAGCCTTTCCCGCGACGCCAGATCGGCCAGCAGATCGTGCGGGTCATGCTGGAGGCCTTCGGCGTCATCAACTGGTCGGGCGCCGTCGTCATTTACATGCTGCTCTCGGAGACGACGATCCTCATCGCGGGGGCGATCTTCGCGAGCAAGATCGGGACCGCCTTCACCGTGGAGATCGGCTCGATGCAGATGTCCGGGCAGCTGGACGCGCTGCGCCTCATGGCCGTGGAGCCGGTCCAGTACATCGTGATCCCGCGGGTCCTCGCCTCGATCTTCTGCTTCATCGTGCTGAAGACCTTCAGCGACGGGGTGGCGATCGGCTCCACGATCCTTTTCGCCCGATGGTGGTTCGCCATTTCCGTGCCCCTCTTCACCCAGCACGCCTTCGAGATCCTCCGCCACCCCATCCTCACCACCTCCTTCGTGCGCTGCGCGCTCATGGCCTTCTTCGTGAGCGTCACCTCACGCTGCTGACCATCGACTGGATCTACCGCATGGTCGACACCCTCCTGGGGTGGTGCGTCGTGTGACCAGGGTCGATGGGGTCAGCTTCTCGTTTCCATGGCGTCCCGCGCAGGACGGGCTGTCGATCGGCGTGGAAGAGACCCGAACGACTGCGGTCGTGGGCAGGAGCGGAATCGGCAAGTCCGTGCTCCTGCGCTGCGTCACCGGCCTCCTGCGGCCGCAGTCCGGCAGCATCACGATCGACGGCGAGGAGGTGGTCGGCGCCGGCCGCGGGGGGCTGCTGGGCATCAGGGCCAAGATCGGCATGCTCTTCCAGGAAGGGGCCCTGTTCGACTCGATGGACCTCTCCGAGAACATCTCTTTCCCGCTCGCCTGGTGCAGTCCCACCTCGAGCTGTGGATATGCGGGATTTCGCGCACGCGATGCCCCAGGAGCTGTCGGAGGGGATGAAGAGGAAGGTCGCCATCGCCCGGGCCATGATCCTTGAGCCCCGCTACCTCCTGTACGACGAGCCGACCGCGTCGCCCTTCTGGAAGGCGGGCGGATCGTGTCGATCGAGGACAGCGCAGAGGCCTTCCGCGAGGGCTCGCCGATCCGCGAGCAGTTCATCGAGCGGCGAGAAAGCATTCGAAAGGAAAATGGCAGTCAGGGCTCGCAGGATCATCCGCGTCGTCGTCATCACCCTCCTCGCGATCGCCACCTCCGTCTTTCTGTACCTTCTGATCAACAACTTCCGTTTCTTCCGGGGACCCTCCATCCGCATCCATTTTGCGAGCATCGGCGACATGCTGATCGAGCTCACCCCGGGGCCCCGGGACTCCCCGGTCGTCGAGGAGGGGCACCTGTTCGAGGGAGCGCCTGCCTTCAGCCTCTCGGACCTCCGGGGAGGCGACGCGATGGGTGTGGTGGGCGACCTGGTGGTGAGCATCAAGGGCATCACCGACATCCTGCGCCGCAACGAGAGCGCGGCCCGGATCGCGCTCGCGGCGCCGGACGCGACGGCGCGGATCGCCGCGTCGATCGCGAGGCTGGAGCAGACCGTGAACGCCGCGGCCGACGCCACGGAGAAGCTGCTGAGGAAGCTCGAGGGCGACCTCACCTCGGGATCGGAGGACCTCGCCTCCTCGCTCGCCACCTTCCGTCGGGCCAGCGCAGACGCCGAGAAGGTTGCGGCGGGGCTGCGGGAGATTTTCGAGACCAGGCAGCGGCCGCACGAGCCGCGGCTCTTGACAAACCATACGTATACGTATACTTTATACTCGTCTCAGACCTATCATGCCGATTCTGGAGGACCACAGATGATCGAGCGAATCACCATCATCGAGCCGCGCAGCGACCGGCTGCACATCTTTTCCCGCTTCGAGCTGCCCCGCCTGGGCGCCGTCCTCCTCGCCACCATCATGCGCGACAGGGGGTACGAGGCGCAGGCCCTGTACATGTCGACGCGCGACATCCTCGCCCGCACGCCGACGGCGGACCTCGTCGGGATCTCGACCATCACCGCCACGGCGCCAAGCGCCTACTCGATCGGCGACGCCTTCCGCGCCCGCGGCATCCCCGTGGTCTTCGGAGGCCCGCACGTGACCTTCATGCCGGAGGAGGCCCTCGCGCACGGGGATTACTGCATCACGGGCGAGGGGGAGACCGGCTTCCCCCTGCTCGTCGAAGCCCTGAACGGGAAGCGCAGCCTCTCGGAAGTTCCCGGCCTCGTGTGGCGGGAGAACGGCGCCCTGCGGCGCAACCCTCCCGCCGCGCCGATCGAGGACCTCGACAGCCTCCCGTTTCCCGACTTCTCCCTCCTCGTCATGGGCGGCCGGGCGCGCATGGGGGGACCCGGGCCGGGCCGGGCCACAATCCCCATCCAGACCTCCCGCGGCTGTCCCTTCGACTGCTCCTTCTGCTCGGTCACGGGCATGTTCGGCAGGCGCTACCGCCACCGCTCCACGGCGAACATCATCGCGGAGCTCTCCCGCTACAACCCCCGGGAGAAGATCATTTTCTTCTACGACGACAACTTCACGGCCAATCGCGCAAAAACGAAGGAGCTCCTGCGCGAGATGATCCGTCTCGAACTGGGCTTCGAGTGGTCGACGCAGGTCCGCGCGGATGTCGCAAACGACCCCGAGCTGCTCGACCTGATGGGGCGCGCCGGCTGCTCGGCGCTGTACATCGGGTTCGAGTCGGTCGATCCGCAGGCGCTGAAGGAGATGAGGAAGTCCCAGACCGTCGAGGAAATCCGCTGGGCCGTGCGCCAGATCCGCCGGGCGAAGATCCACATCCACGGCATGTTCGTCTTCGGCTTCGACTCCGACACCCCCGAGAAGACGCGGGCCACGGTGCGCTTCGCGATGAAGGAGAAGATCGACTCGGCGCAGTTCCTCATCCTCACTCCCCTGCCCGGCTCGGACTTCTACACGCAAATGCAGGCCGAGGGAAGGCTCCTGGACACGGCGTGGGACACCTACGACGCGCACCACGTGAAGTTCCGCCCCGTCGGCTTCTCGCCGTGGGAGCTGCAGCTCGCGCAGATCAGGGCTCACGCCCGGTTCTACTCCCCCCTGCAGATCCTCAGGAGACTGCTGCGCGGGCGCGTAGCGAGCTTCGTGATCGCCGTGTACGCTCACTCGATCAGCAAGCGCTGGCTGCGCGAGGAGAGGGGCTACCTTCGCCTGCTGAGGGCGGGCCAGCGGATGCTGCGCTCGACCCCGCGCGGCGCGCTCGCCTCGTCGTAGCGCGGGAGGTTTCCTTTCCCGTGCCGCCGGTGTATGGTACCGGAAAGGCACCTGACGATGTGGACCCCATCCCCCCTGTGGAGAATCCTCGGACTGCTGGGCTTGAAGCGCAGGCCCCAGACCTTCGCGCTCGTCGGCAAGAGCGGCACGGGCAAGAGCCACAAGGCGCGGCAGGTCGCCCAGAGGTTTGCCGTCGACCTCCTCATCGACGACGGCCTGCTCATCCAGGGCCAGACTATTCTCGCGGGGAGGTCGGCGAAGAGGGAGAAGGGCATCCTGAGCGCGATCAAGACCGCGGTCTTCGCCAATCCCGACCAGATCGCCGACGTGAAGCGCGCGCTCGCCCAGCAGACCTACGGGCGCATCCTCGTCATCGGGACCTCGGTCAAGATGGTCACGCGGATCGCGCGGACGCTTGACCTCCTGCCCATCCACCGCATCATCCACATCGAGGAGGTCTCAACCCGGCAGGAGATCGAAGGCGCCCTGCGCATCCGCGCGGAGCAGGGCAAGCACATCATCCCCGTGCCCGGCGTGGCGATCAAGAGGAGCTATCCCCACATCTTCTTCGAGTCGGTCAAGATCCTCCTCAAGGGGAAGAAGGGCCTGCGCAGGACCGAGGAGACGGTCGTGGAGAAGACGGTCGTGCGGCCGGAGTACGGCAGGACGCGGACGACCCCGCCCTCGCGCTGAGAGGCGCCTCGAAAAAGCGTTTGACACCCCCGTGCGGCCGCACTATGATCGCGGCAGGAGGACGTATGCGGACAGCCGTCATCCCCGCCCTGATGCTCTGCTTCTCCTTGCCGCTCGCGGCGCAGGAGGCGAAGCTCTTCACCGCCGTCTCCGACCACTATCGTGTTTCTTCTGAAACGAGCCAGTCGCAGGCGGAGGAGGTCTCCCGCCGCATGGAGGCGTGCCTGCGGATGTACAACGACCTCTTCCATTTCGACCTCGCGCAGCTGCCGGCCAAGCTCCGCGTGCGGGTGATGCGGGACACCGCCAGCTTCGACGCCTACCTGACGAAGGTGCTTTCCCAGACTCGCGGCGACTTCGTCTTCATCGCGTACTCCGACCCCGAGAAATCCGAGCTGGTCTGTTTCCCGAAGGAGGAGAAGGCCTTCTCCGCCTCGCTCATCCACCAGGGCTGCATCCAGTTCCTGAAGGCGTTCGTCGCCAATCCCCCTATCTGGCTGCGGGAGGGTGCCGCCGCGGCACTCGAGGCCGCGGTCTGGGACCCCAAGGCCTCCGCGTACGCGCCAAGGCCCAACTACGGCTGGCTGGAGGGCCTGAAATCCGTCGTGCGGGGCGAGAGCCCGCAGAGGCTCATCCCGTTCACCGATTTCCTCATGTCCACACGGGAAATCGCGCAGGCGCAGGCGGACGTCTTCTACGCGCAGGCATGGGGTTTCGTGCATTTCCTGCTCACCACGCCCGAAAAGGCCTACAACAGGATGCTGTGGGACGCGATCAGCTCGATCGATCCGAAGGGGGCGCTCGCGGAGAACTCCCAGGGGGCGCGCAGCAGGGCGGTCGCCTGGGTGAGCGAGGGGAAGCTCCGCCAGGACTTCGAGGCCTACATCCTCGCGCTTCGCACGGCGGGCGACCTGCTGCGGGAAGCCGTCGCTTCCTATGGGAAGGGCGATCTGGCCAAGGCCGAGGAGGCGCTCGGCCGGTCGGTCGAGCTGGAGCCCGAGAACGGGGCCGCCTGGTACTACCTCGGCCTCGTCGCCTACGCAAAGAAGGATTATACAAAGGCCGAGGACCTCTACCTGAAGGCCTTCCAGCTCGGCACCAACCCCGTGCTCATCAACTACGCCCTCGGCGTCAACGCCTTCGCGGCAGGCAGGAACGACACGGCCGCGAAGTACCTGAAGCTCGCGAGGGACGCTGACAAGGCCACCTACGGGGACAAGGTCGACGCGCTGCTGAAAAGGATCGACGCCGGAAAATAGCCCGACGCGGAAGGCGTCTTTGCCGACGCGTTAGGCCGGTAGCGTGCGCGGCGGACCGCGCCTTCGGCGGCGGCGCCCGCGGCGCCCCCCGCCGGCAGCCCGCCGCTCGACAGCGGCGGGGGGAGACGGCTGCCAGCCCGCCTCCCTCAGCAGGGACTCCGCCGCCACGGCAAGATCCTTCTTCGACGGGAAAAGGGGCTCGGAGGCCTCACGAAGGTAGCGCTGCACGAGCAGCCCGGGATCCGGCTCCATCAGCAGGTCCTCCCGTTCCAGCACCAGATCGCGGAAGAGAAACCCGAACATCGTGTCCCGGGCGAGCGGACGGCCGTCGCGCGTGCCCCCGTCCAGGGCGCGCAGCCTTTCGGCGAAGGTGGTCTCGGCGAACCTCTTCCTGCTCGCGCGGATCGCGGCGGCGAGCGACGGGAAAAGCACGTCGAACAGCCGCAGCCTGTGGGCGAGATCGAGGATGTCCGCGGCAGCGCCCGACACGAGGATCTTGTACACCTCCTCGGTGACCCTCTCGCGCGAGCAGGCCAGGAGCGATTCGCCGTGGCGACGGATCAGCGCGCCCATCGGCGCCGGGATCGGGAACCCCGTGAGGACCGCGTACTTGACCGCGCGGATCATCCGAACGGGATCCTCGATGAAGGAGCCCTCGGTCGGGATCAGCGTGCGCATCAAGCGCTTCCTGACGTCGGGATAGCCCTCCACGTAGTCGACGAGCTGCTGGTCGATCGGGCAGTAGTACAGCGCGTTGAAGGTGAAATCCCGCCGGGCCGCGTCCTCCTCCATGGTCCCGAAGTTGTTCTCGTGCTCGGCGGAGGTCCGGGCCCTGAAGGTCGTGACCTCGATGAACTTCTCCCTGCTCGAGTACACGTGCACGATGCGGAACCTGCGCCCGATGATCCGGGCGGAACGGAAAACGCGCTTGATCTTCTGCGGGTGCGCGTCGGTGGCCACGTCGAAGTCATTGGGGACCCTGCCCAGCAGAAGGTCCCGCACGGCGCCGCCCACAAGGTAGGCATGAAAGCCCGCCCTGCGCAGCTGCCTGATCACCCACAGCGCCTCGGCATCGACCAGCTGCGGGTCGATCCCGTGCTCATCCCTCGTGTAGATGTGCGCCTTCTTCTGCAGAGTTCCGTCGCGAGAAGTCCCGTATCTGAGCAGCAATGTGCCGTCCTGGTCATTCCGTGAGGATGTGACAATCTTACCGGCAAAGGCGGAGTTGTCAAGACGGGGGAGCCGGCCGCCTTGACACCGGGGGTGGGGCGCGGATTTACTGGCTCTGGAAGGACGGAGAGGACATGGGGGAGCTGATCGAACCGCGCGTGCTGAAGGGATTCCGGGATTTCCTTCCCGAGAAGGAGGCCGAGCGGCTGGCCATCGTGCGCACGCTCGAGGAGGTGTTCCGGCTTTTTGGCTTTGCCCCCATCGACACCCCGGTGCTGGAGTACGCGGAGGTCCTCCTCGGCAAGGGCGGGGGCGAGACGGACAAGCAGGTCTACCGCTTCACCGACCACGGCGGGCGGGACGTCGCGCTGCGCTACGACCTCACGATCCCCTTCGCCCGGTTCATGGCCGCGCACCTCGCCGAGCTGCCCCTTCCGTTCAAGCGCTGGCACGCGGCCAAGGTCTGGCGCGGGGAAAACACGCAGCGCGGGCGCTACCGGGAGTTCGTCCAGGTCGACTTCGACATCGTCGGGGTAGATTCCGCCGCCGCGGACCTCGAAATCCTCCTGCTCATGCGCGAAAGCGTGCGGGCGCTGTCAGCGGGGCGCTTCGCCATCCACTTCGCCCACCGGGGAGTGTTCAACTCCTTCCTCGCCAGGATCGGCGCCGAAGGCCGTGCCGTCGAGATCCTGCGCGCGATCGACAAGGAGAGGAAGATCGGGCAGGAGGCGACGCGCGAGATGCTCGCCGAGGTCGCGGGCGCGGAGAACGCGGCGCGCATCCTCGCCTTCACGCGCATTGAAGGCTCCTTTGCCGAAACCCTCGAAAAGCTCGCGCAGGCCGCCGGCAGCGAGTGCGACGGCGTGCGCAGGCTCACCGACCTTGGCAGGTGCCTCGGAGAGCTGGGCGACGCGGCATCCTTCCTCCTCGACCCCTCGATCACCCGCGGCCTGGATTACTACACCGGCATCGTCTTCGAGACATTCCTCGGCGACCTTCCCGCGATCGGGTCGGTGTGCTCGGGCGGCCGGTACAACGACCTCGCATCCCTGTACACGAAGCAGAGGCTGCCGGGAGTCGGCGCCTCCATCGGGCTCGACCGGCTCATGGCCGCGCGCGAGGAGCTGGGGCTCGCGGGGACGCGGAAGTCCAGCGGCGGCGCCGTGGTCCTCCTGCTCGACGAGGGGCTCCTGGGCGGCTGTCAGAGGATCGCCGCCGCCTTCCGCGCGGCCGGCATTCCCGCGGAGGTCTATCCCGAGAAGAAGAAGATCGCCGTCCAGTTCGCCTGGGCCGAGAAAAAGGGCATCCCTCTCGCCGTGCTGTTCGGCGAGCAGGAGAGCGGCGGCGGGCTGATGGGTCTGAGGGACCTGCGCACGCGCCAGAGCGAGACCGGTCTCACGCTCGAAAACGCGATAGGTAGAGCGAAACAGCTTCTTCAGTGATCGCGAGCGACTCGGCCGACATCGCCTCCACCAGGTCGGCCTGCGTGTGCCACTGGGGGTAGTCGATGTCGATGAGGATGCAGGAGGCCGTGCCCCTGCTCAGGAAGGGGTAGTGGTCGCTCACGATCGCTTTGAGCCTGTCGGGCTTTTCGTCGATGAACGGGCGAAAGCCCCGCGACGCTCCCAGCCCGAACAGCTCGGCCGTCAGCCGGGCGCTGGGTCCGTGGCCGAGCGAGTGGGCGTCGAGGTCGAAGACCATCTCCGCTCCGCCCACCATGTCCAGAACGAGCGCCTGCTCTGGGGCGAGGCCCGGCAGGGGG
>Ga0315274_10013288_pt1 | contig 11722 bp, 13 predicted proteins | sample YL17G02_20_MG_FD_203700 | JGI IMG/M metagenome (GOLD analysis project Ga0315274, IMG submission 203700) | Sediment microbial communities from Yellowstone Lake, YNP, Wyoming, USA - YL17G02_20 | ecosystem: Environmental > Aquatic > Freshwater > Lake > Sediment | place: USA: Wyoming | collected...
GTGCTGCCTCCGTTTCTCGCCTCCAGAGGACAGCCTATCTCCTTCATATTCTCCGACCGATTTCGAGTGGATTTCTTATTTGACGCAACGAAGCCATTTCGAGTGGATTTATTGTGACGCAATTCGCGGGATTGACGGAGATGAACGGAAGCGGTAATCTTGGTCCGTCTCACGGAAAGGAGTGCGTCGCATTATGACTGAAATGACTTCACACGAGCGGTTCACGCGCATGTACGACCATCGGCAAGCGGATCGGGCGCCGATTATAGATTCGCCTTGGGGCGCCACGATCGAGCGTTGGCGGCGCGAGGGCATGCCGGAGAACGGCGACTTTGTGGATTTCTTCGGACTTGATCACGTGTCGCATGTCGGCGTCGATATCAGTCCCAGATACGAGGCGAAGGTGATCGAAGAGACCGAGGCGTACACGATCTCGACGACATCGTACGGCGTTACGCTGAAGACCTGGAAACATGCCGCCTCGACGCCCGAGTTTCTCGATTTCACGATCAAGGATCGCGATTCGTGGGCGAAGGCAAAGGCTCGCATGACGCCTTCGCGGGATCGCGTCAACTGGGACCACCTCAAGGCGAACTATCCGAAGTGGCGCGAGAGGGGCGACTGGATCGTCGGGGGGCTCTGGTTCGGGTTCGACGTGACGCATTCGTGGACCGTCGGGACACAACGCGTTCTCATGGCACTGTTGACCGACCCCGACTGGTGCGTCGACATGTTTCAGCATTTCCTCGATGTCAACCTGACGCTGCTCGACGCGGTCTGGGCCGAAGGCTACGAGTTCGATTGCGTGACGTGGTGCGACGACATGGGTTTCAAGAACAACCAGTTCTTTTCGGTCGAGACGTACCGAGCGCTGCTCAAGCCCGTGCACAAACGCGCCGTCGATTGGGCGCACGCGAAAGGCATCAAAGCTCATCTGCACTCGTGCGGCGACGTCCGCCCGTTTCTGCCTGAGTTCATCGAGATAGGCATCGATGCGCTCAATCCACTCGAGGTCAAGGCCGGCATGGACCCCGTCAAGATCAAGCGGCAGTACGGAAAACAGCTTGTCCTGCATGGCGGAATCAACGCGGTTTTGTGGGACGACGTCGAGGCCATCACGGCGGAAATGCGTCGCGTCCTTCCGGTTCTGAAAGAGGGCGGCGGCTATATCTTCTCGTCGGACCACTCCGTCCCCTCAAGCGTCAGCCTCGAAAACTTCCGATATATCACAACCCTCGCTAAAGAGATTGCTTCATATGAGTAGGCTAGAGGCTAGAGGAAGAGAGGAAGAGAGGAGAAGAGGATCTCAAGCACCTTTCACCTCGTTTCCTCTAGCCTCTTCGTCAGGGGCGAGGACGAAGAAGACGTCCGAAACTAGCTCTTTACCCGCAAGCAGGTTCGCGCGTTTGAGGATGTCCCACTTGAAGTAGGCGTACTTGTTCATCCATACCGTGCTGTCAACTTCAACGGTGAGGGTCTTGTCTTTGATGGAGTGGGGGCGGCCGTGGGCGTACAAGGAGGGTCCGGCGATCTCGGGCCAGTGCTCCCAGATCTTGGCCTGCTCGAGCCGCCGCCCGAGGCCGGTTTTCTTGACGAGCCTGGCAAGGATCTCGCCGACGCTTTGCGGTTTACTGCTTCTCAAGGACGCCTCGCTCAATCCGATACACCGCATCTTCGCGATGGAACACCGCCGGGTGCGTAGCGGCCGCCGCCGTGGTGATGACGCACTGGACCTGCGCGTCAACTGCGTCGAACAACAGGCGCGACCGATGCTCATCGAGTTCCGCTAACACTTCATCGAGCATCAATACAGGATACTCCCCGGTTCGCTCCCGAACGAGCTCGATCTCCGCGATTCGCAGGGCGAGCGCGGCGGTTTTTTGCTGGCCTTGGGATCCGAAACTCCGCGCCGGCTGGCCCGCGACCTCGATGAGGAGGTCATCGCGATGCGGCCCGCGCGTTGTGGCGCCCCGACGCACATCGGTAGCTCGGGTCTTCGCCAGCACAGCCCCGAGAGATTCCCCGGGCGCGACATCGGGCTGATACGCCAATGAGAGCTTCTCACCGCCCGCGATATGCTTGTACGCGTCCGTCGCCCGCTTTGACAGTTCGCGGACGAAGTCCTCCCGCTCCCGCGTCAACACGATCCCGTGTTCGGCCAACTGCGCGTCCCACGCATCGAGAAGGTCCGGGTTAGGCGACTCGCCCCGCAGCAGTTCATTCCGTTGCCGAAGGACCTGCCGGTATTGCTGAAGCGCGTTTAGGTATGCCGGGCTAATCTGCGACAGTTCCATGTCGAGAAACCGGCGTCGATTTGCCCCGGCGCCCTTGACGAGAATGATGTCCTCGGGCGAGAACAGTACCACGTTCAGCTTGCCGAGGATGTCGCTCACGCGCGTCTGAAGAACACCGTTGACCTTGAACCGCTTGACCCCCTTCCACCAGTTCAATTCGAGGGCGATCTCGCGATCGCTCCGGGCCGCACGTGCACGGAGTTGGAACCAGCTCTCGCCGTGTCTTACCAGCTCTGTCTCGATGTTTGTGCGATGGCTCCGGGCCGTAGCCGCGAACAGGATAGCTTCGAGCAGGGACGTTTTGCCTTGGGCATTGTCGCCGACGATCACATTGATGCCCGGCGCGGGTTCAAAACAGATCTCCGTTAAGATGCGGAACCCGGTGCACATGAACTGGATCAGATGCATGATGCGCACAAGTCTCAGGGAACGGCCAGGTCTTGATAGAGGGACATTGTAGCATTGAGAAAGAGCGGGGGAAAACCGACCCCATCGATCCGGCCGATTGCGGAGGCATCCGCCGCGCTAGGCCGCCAAGTGCGTAAGCTCGTCGACGGACGGCAGGGCCTTGAAAAACCCGTCCATTACCGCCGGAACAACCTCACTGGATAATTGAGACTCCTCCCAAACCTCCTCGGCAACGCACGCTCTTGCGTTCGGATCAGGCAGAATGGCGCAGGCAGAACAGATGAAGTCCCCGATAGCCACGAACGCCGCGGCTTGCTTCATGCTCGAGTCTTTGCATTGGCCGAGGTCATGGTGGCCTGCCACGGCGCCGGTGAGGAGATCGGGGAGCTTCCACTTCTCTGTGAGGCGGGCCCCGATTTGCGCGTGGTCGATGCCGATGATCTCCCGCTCGGCACGGTAGCAGGGCATGTGCGTTTTCGCGCAGAGTTGCGCCACCCGCGCGGACTCTTTCGGCAGAAATTCGTTTATGAGCACCTTGCCGATGTCATGCAACAATCCGCAAACGAAGGCCTCCTCGGAAGATTGGGCGGTTACCTTCCGGATGTCGGCTTCCGCCAAGGTGCGCATGGCAAGTCCCACGGCAATACTGTGACGGAAGAGGGCATCGGCGCTGCCTTTCATGATGTCGAACACGGTCGCTGTGAATGCGAGGTTCTTGATGACCTTGATCCCAAGAAGTACGACCGCGTGCTCAATAGTCGAGACTTTCTGGCGCAGGCCGTAATAGGCGGCGTTGATCAGACGCAGGGTCTTGATGGTCAAGGGAGGGTCCCCGGATATGGCATGCGCCACGGCGCTCAAGGAACACTGAGGATCGCTGACGAGACGCATAATGTGCGCCACCGTCCGGGGAAGGCTCGGCAGGGTGATAACCTCGTCCAGAAGTGTGTCGATATCGTACGGCCTACTCACGACTCAGCAGTTTCTTCCGGCGGGGTCAGGCCGCTGGCGCCGAAGGCGCGTTCCTGAAAACACAGGGCTTCTACCCCATGCGCGGGATGGATGCAATGGAATCCAGACGAGAGCGGTATTGCCTGGACTTGGCCCGCCTTGTCTTCCTCGGGTGTCACAAGAACAGCCCCCTTGGGATTCTGTCGCGAATCGACCAAAACGATACTGGCCTGCCTACCATCTGTCAACGATAGGCTTCCCACCCATCCTGCCTTTTGCCTCTTCCAAATGATCGGTTGGATCAGAAGATGAACTCCGGTTCCAGAATGGCCTCATAGTTGACTTCCCGGTCGGAAAACGGGAAGGAAACCACCTCAAACACTCCCGTCGAGGTCCGCATGACGGCCCGGGCCGTCCCCAGGACCGGTGCTACACCCAGCAGGTAGCCGAGGGGTTTGCCTTTCTTCACCCCGTTGTCGAAAGCTACCGGGATCTCCGCCCAGCCCAGCATGATGTTCGAGAGTCCTCGCCCGAGCTTCCTCAACGCCTTCTCGACGCCAGTCGCTTTCGGCAGGTCTTCATCGGGGTCGTAGCTCTGCGCTAGGACTGGTACGGATTGAAAAACTAACGCCGCCACCAGGATCGTCGCAACCATCCCTACCCAGATTCTCGTGTTTGTTAACACCGGGCGACCCTCCTCCCTAAGGGGATACCACCAAATACATTGCATGCTACGATGAGTTTAGCACGCCCGAAAGACCTTGTCAACATTCTCCCTCAGATGCGGGAAAGTCGCGTTTGTCTTGGGTTTATGCTAATATCCTGCCTTTGAACGGGGAGACGTGCGCTAATGGCAAGAACGTTGAACGGGCTCGTCCGGGAGGCGCTGGTGGAGGACATCGGCCTGGGCGACGTCACCACCAATAACACGGTACCGCCCGAGGAGCGCTGCCAGGTCCGGTTGGTGGCCAAGCAGGCGGGGGTGTTAAGTGGGATTGAAGTCTTTCGACAGGCATTCGTGTGCATGAAAGCCGAAATCCGAGGCTGGAAAGCCCTGCCCGACGCCGCCCGCTTCAAACGCAGGGAGGAGGTGGCCTCCTTTACAGGGAACACCCGGTCCGTGCTGACGGCGGAGCGGACGGCGCTGAATTTCGTCCAGCATCTTTCGGGCGTTGCGACGTTGACGGCGAGATACGTCGCGGCGGTGGCTGGTCTCAAGGCAAAGATCTGCGATACGCGGAAAACAACGCCGCTCTTGCGTAAACTGGAGAAGCACGCGGTTGTCCACGGCGGCGGGTCGAACCACCGTTTGGACCTTTCAAATGGAATCTTGATCAAGGAAAACCACATTGCCGCCGCGGGAGGCATTGCCGAGGCCGTCAGGAAAGTGAGGAACGGGGCGCATCATCTGATGCGCATCGAAGTGGAAGTGACCTCTTTACAGGAGCTTGAAGAGGCACTGAACGCGGGCGCCGACGCTATCTTGCTGGACAACATGTCTGCGGAGGCCATGCGAAAGGCCGTTCGCCGCGCGCGCGGCCGCAAGGTGCTGCTCGAGGCCAGCGGAAATGTCTCGCTGAGCAACATCCGCGCAATCGCCGAGACCGGCGTGGATCTGATCTCCGTGGGAGCGTTGACGCACTCGGCTCCGGCAGCGGACCTATCGTTGCTTATCGCGCCGGATAGTCCGGGGAGCCAGGGCATGGGGAGTTCTTGAGATGCTGCTTGTGATGGACGTTGGAAATTCGAATACGGTATTAGGTCTCTACGAGGGCGAGGAACTCCGTGGACACTGGCGCGTCTGTACCGACAACTACCGTACTCTGGACGAGCTTCGCATGCTCTTTGGGATGCTGCTCCAGCACGAGGGCCACAGTTTGCGCGTCGTCAAGGGGTGCTGCATTTCGAGCGTCGTCCCGCAGTTGAACTTCGACCTCATGCGCGTCAGCGAGGCCGTGTTCGGCATCGAGGCCATCATGGTGGGGCCGGGCACGAAGACCGGTCTCATCCTTCAGTGTGACAACCCAAAGGAAGTGGGCGCTGACCGTATCGTCAACGCAGTGGCGGCCATCGAGGAGCACAAGGGGCCCCTGATCGTGATGGACTTCGGGACCGCCACCACGTTTGACGCAATCACGGCGAAGGGAGAATATCGCGGGGGAGTGATCATTCCAGGGATCCAGCTTTCCGCGGACGTCTTATTCGAGAAATGCGCGAAGCTCCCCCGAGTCGAGATCTCGAGGCCGCCGAGTGTCATTGGCAGGAACACCGACGACAACATCCGTGCCGGGTTGACATACGGTTACGCCGACATGGTGGATGGTCTCATCGCCCGGATTGCCCAGGAGATGGGAACGAAGCCGACCGTGGTTGCAACCGGCGGTCTCGCTTCGATCATCGCAGGCGTGGCGAAGCGGATTGACCACGTGGATCCGCTCCTCACCCTGAAAGGCTTGAAGTCCGTGTACCACAAGAACGAGAGAGGGGCGGCGTGAAACGTTGCGCCTTAGCCGCCGGCATATTGCTTCTTCTAAGCTGCGGCCAAGTTCTCGCCCCGAAACCGCCGGCGGGGCCCGCCTCCGCGAGGGAGGCGCTGGGTATTGATCGCGACCAATTGTCCATGGAGGCCAAAGGGGTGGACCTGCGACTCTTTGACACGCACCCGACCAACGGCGACACCCGCAAACCGACATTGTGGGTGCACGCGGACCTCTGTTCACTCGAGGAACAGAACATCTGGTCATTCCAAAAGGCTCACGCCGTCATCTACGGACGCGACCCGAACGACGCTGAGATCACGCTCGAGGCCGGTTCGGGGCGGTTTCAAGAGGCCAAGATGGCCTATCTCAAGGACGGCGTGAAGGTCCACGTTGGGAAGATGGACCTTGACCTCGCCGACTTTGAATGGATTAACGACGAACGCGTTGGGCGGACCGACAACCCCATCACAGTCGCTTCGAAGGACCTCAATTTGACGGCTTCCAGTATGCGACTCTATCCTGATAAGCGTCAGATCCAAATGACGAACGCTTCCGGTATGATGCGCATTGAAAGGGAACGGTAATGACCTCACTTCTCGTGATATCGGCCATGGCCGCGGCCTTGCTGGCTCAGGAACCCGCCCCGCAGGGCGGCAATTCCATGGGCAGCTACACGATCATGGACCTCGACTGGGCGGGCCATATGGTCTGCTCATTCGACGGCAAGATCGACTCGGTGAGCGATGGCGTCAAGATCACCTTGCGCTCGGACGATCCCGCGAAGAAGCCCGTGCTCATCAGCGCCAACCAAGTCAAGTTCACGTGGCCCGAAGGCGGCGGGAACCGTCCCTCGAGTATCTTGTTTGAAGGCAAGGTCGTCATTGACCATCCGGACGCCTCGGTTCAGGCCGACAAAGCGGAATGGGATTTCGGGAATGGATTAGTGACCTTTACCGGAAGTCCGGTTATGCGGTCGCCCAAGATGCCGGACGGAATTGAAGCGCAAAAGGTCGTCCTCGATTTCAATACCGGCAAGGTTCAGGTCTATGGAGGGCGCGGGCATAATGTCCGTCTGGTGGGCTCGACCGAAGAAACGAAGACGGAAAAGCCTGCGGCGTCGGAGGAAAAAGCGAAGCCGTGATTCTGGATTTTGGATTTTGGATTTTGGATTCATTAGGAACCGAAGTCTCAACTAGAGAGCGGCAGTCACACCTGGCTTCTTACCAGATAAGCCGAACTCTAGCGCCTTGCGAGGAGGTTTTGTCACACCCGGCATCAATCCAAAATCCAAAATGAACCCGCATGCCTATCCACGTTTGGACGCGAAGGTACAATGCACGAGTATGTTAATGGGAGTCGGCGCCGGTGACCGTTGGCCCAGGCGAACCGCTGCTTCGCACGGAGCGGCTCTACAAACAGTTCAAGCGGAGGATCGTTGTCAATGACGTGTCCATCGAACTGGCCCCGGGGACCATCGTAGGGCTGCTGGGTCCGAACGGCGCGGGTAAGACGACGACCTTCCGGATGATAGTCGGGCTGCTGCGTCCGACATCGGGCCGGATTTGGTTTTGCGGACAGGATGTGACGAGAATGCCCATGTACCGGCGAGCGCGTCAGGGCATGGCCTATCTGCCGCAGGAACCATCGATCTTCAGACAGCTTACCGTTCGCCAGAATCTCCTGGCCGTGCTCGAGTATCAACCCCTGAGCGCCTCGGAGCGCAAGGCGCGGGCGGATGCCCTCCTCGATGAACTCGGCATCGCGCATCTGGCCGACAATCCTGCGTACACCCTTTCCGGCGGGGAGCGCCGCCGGACGGAGATCTGCCGCGCCCTCGTGACAGAACCCAAGATCTTCCTGCTCGATGAACCTTTCGCCGGGATCGACCCGATAGCGGTGGGAGATCTCCAGGAATCCGTTGCGACGCTCAAGAGCAAAGGCATCGGCGTCCTCATTACGGACCATAACGTTCGTGAAACGCTCGAAATCACCGACTACGCTTTCATCCTGAGCGAGGGGCGTGTGAGCGTGGCCGGCACTCCGAGGGAAATTGCTGAAAATCCGCTCGCCCGAAAGACGTATCTCGGCGAGAAGTTTAAGATGGATCTGGGCTAGAGAATAGAGGAAGAGAGGCTAGAGGAGGAAAGGCTAGAGGAAGATGAGGCTGAAGGCTCTGAGTCTGCAGTGCTTACGGGCACGACCAAGTGCTCACTTTTTCCAAGCGTTCTGTTTATCAGGACTCCGTTCTCTTTCTTCCTCCGGCCTCTTTTCCTCTAGCCTCTTCTCCTCTAGCCTCTCTTCCTGTGGAAGGCGGCTCTTTTGTCTGTACATCTCTCGCTGATAATCCCGGCCTATAACGAAGAAGTCCGCGTCATCGTGACGTTGGATCGCATGGGGCAGCATCTCGCGCGGCAGGATTACGATTTCGAGATCATTGTGGTGGACGACGGAAGCACGGATACGACCGCCGAACTCGTCAAGAGCCTGCATCCCGAGGTCCGTCTGATCTCATACAAGCCCAATCGCGGCAAGGGTCACGCCGTAAAAACAGGCATGCTGGCGGCGAGCGGCGCCTACCGTCTCTACTCCGATGCGGACGGCTCCACACCCATCGAGGAACTCGACAGGATGTGGCCATGGTTTGACGCGGGGGCTGACATCGTCATCGGTTCGCGTTCGCTTCCCGAGTCCGACGTTCAGGTCAGGCAGCACTACATCCGGGAGAGTATGGGCCGCACGTTCAACAAGTTCGTGAAACTGTTTTTGGGTTTGCCTTTCGTCGACACGCAGTGCGGTTTCAAGGGTTTCACCGCGCACAGTGCGGGGATCTTGTTCTCTCGTCAACAGCGGAACCGGTTCTCCTTCGATGCTGAACTCCTGTACATCGCCCGGAAACACCATCTGCGCGTCCATGAACTCCCCGTCTGCTGGATCAACTCGCCGCACAGCCGCGTGAAGATCATCAAGGACTCCCTCGACATGCTTCGTGGGATTTTCCGCATCCGTCTGAATGACCTGGCGCGCAAGTACGAATAGCCGCCGTACTGACTGACATCTGGAATCCAAGATTGAGCTGCATCTATGCCGCGTCGTATTATCCCTTATATTCCTCCCCTGCGCCGAAATCCTTGACGATCCCCGCTATCTCACGCTTTGCCGCGGCAGCGATCTCTGCATCCGCGGCGACGGCTTCCCAACGCGCGAGGCCGTTCTCGCTCTGCGAAACGCGCTGGCACACTTGAAGCCAGTCTCGCGCCAATCGCGCATTCGAATCGATATCGAACGGGATGCCGCGCCGCATCATGGTCGCCTCGAGTTCATAGCCGTTCGGCATGCGAGTCATCGCCGACGCGCCGGCATTCTCGAAGTGAGCCTGCACGGCATCCAAGGCGGCCGCGCGGCGCTCCGCGGACGGAAACTTATAGCCCCACTCCCGTTCGAGGCTTGTGCGCGCTTGTATCTCGAAGAGCGTTTCAAAGCGGACGGGCTCTTCGTGCCATACACGGGACACGAGGAGAGCGACATATAACGTGTTCTCAGTGCAAAATCGCTGATGGCCGACACGGAACGCTTCATAGAAGTGCGCCGACTCTTCTACCGTGCCGAACATGGACGGTTTCTCGAACATCGCGTTCTTGATCTGCGAATGACCGTTGCGGATGACGTTGACGGTAACGCCCGTTCTCGCCATTTCCACAACCGCCAAAGGATTGGACTTCAAATCCGCATATACGCCCAGGCCGGGTCCCGGGAAACGCGCCCGTATTCTCGGAAGGATGCCCGCATACACGAAACTCGACGACAGATAGCTCCCATCGCCTCGGTAAAAGTCAATGCGGTCACCGTCGCCGTCGAAGAAAGTGCCGAGCGTGAAATCGCCCCGCTTCAACCTTTCAATGCCCTCACGTATCACGGGCGGCTTTACTGGATTCGGGTCCCCCAGCGGAAAGCGTCCGTCGGCAGTAAAATGCAGCGGCTCGAGTTCCGCGCCGGCGCGATCGAATGCAAGCATCATCTCGTGGCCGGCCGCTCCGTTTAGATAGTCGTGCAACACCTTTAGACCTTGAAGGCTTCCCCGGGTCACCCCCGCAAGCTTCATGCTGAAGGACACGTATTCCTCGACCGGATCATATGCCGTGACGCGCCCGCGACCTGGTCCTGGACTCACGTCTTGGATGTAAAGTTCCCTGATTCGATCAAGGCCCCCTTCAGGCCCGATGTGCGCCGCGATGGGTCTGACGCCCGGCCCGAGGATCTTCTGACCCGTGTCTGCGGCGGGATTGTGTGAAGCGCCGTACGTGACTCCGGCAAAGGCGGGATGATGCATGGCCGCGAAGTAAAACTCGCTGGTCGAGCATGCGCCAGGGACAACCACAACATCGAGACCCGCCGAGGAAAAGACCCCGGAAGCCGTTTCCAGGTAATGCGGCCCCAAGCTGCGCGCATCATGCGCCACAAGGACGCCCTTTGCGCCCAGCGTGTCGCGGAAGTACACGGCCTCCGCCCGTGCCAACCGCGCCGCAAGATCCTCCGTCAAGAGCGAGGAAGGCGTGCGGATATCGTACGCGCGGAACATCGAGAGATTCAGATCGTCCATCGCTAAACTCCATGAAGCTTCGGCTCAAGCTGCCGAAGTATACAACCCTTCTCGTTGCGTTAACATGCCATTGAGGTGATTCGTGTTCGTAATCGCGATTCGATTGCGGGTACGATTACGAGCAGGAGCACGAGCACGAGCACGAAGGGAAGGAGGATGATCAATGGATGGTCAAGTTGTGATCATCACAGGCGCGGCGCGCGGCATCGGGTTCGGCATCGGGAAATGCTTCGCGAGAAAGGGGGCCTCGATTGTCATCGCCGACCTCGACTTGGACAGCGCAGGAACGGCGGCGGAAGCATTGAAAGCGGAAGGCGCCGCGGCGGCCATCGGGTTGCGGTGCGACGTTGTAGTGCGCAACGAGGTCCAGGCAATGATCGACCATACGATAGACGAGTTTGGGCGGATCGACGTGTTGGTCAACAACGCCGGGATCTGCCCGTTCATCGACGTGATGTACCTGACCCCTGAAACATGGCAGCGGACACTGGACGTGAACCTCACGGGCGCGTTTCACTGCACACAGCTTGCCGCACGGAAGATGATCGAGCACGGGAAGGGCGGACGAGTTATCTTCATCACCTCGCTCGCGGAAAATGTGACCGGGCCGGCCCAGGTGGACTACGGCGCATCGAAGGCGGGCCTTCGAATGACGATGGTGGGATTCGCCACTGCGCTGGGCAAGTACGGGATAACGTGCAACGCCGTGGCGCCGGGCATGATCCTCACGCCGATGACCGCCTTCCATTGGGAAAAACCGGAGAACGCCGAGTTCATCAAGCAGCGCGTGCCCGCCGGCCGAATCGGCACTCCTGAAGATATTGGCAATGCCTGCGTGTTCCTTGCATCGCGTGAGGCGGAGTATATCAACGGGATCACGTTGCGCGTGGATGGGGGCCATCAAGCTCTTTGCTTCTAAGGCATCGCGCCAAAACAGGTTGATAGACCCTTCACAGTAGCGCGACGTTTCCAACGTCGCGGTTGGATCTGGC
>Ga0315274_10013289_pt1 | contig 11722 bp, 7 predicted proteins | sample YL17G02_20_MG_FD_203700 | JGI IMG/M metagenome (GOLD analysis project Ga0315274, IMG submission 203700) | Sediment microbial communities from Yellowstone Lake, YNP, Wyoming, USA - YL17G02_20 | ecosystem: Environmental > Aquatic > Freshwater > Lake > Sediment | place: USA: Wyoming | collected...
AGTCAAGTTAAAGTCGGCAACGTGGTGGTCGGTGACGGCAGGTTGGCGCTCATTGCCGGCCCATGCGCGGTTGAATCGGAAGAGGTCACTTTTAAGGCCGCCGAGGCGGTGGCCCGCGCCCGCGACCAATACAAGATTCCAGCCATCTTCAAGGCTTCTTATAAGAAGGCCAACCGCCTTTCGGGGAGCTCTTTTTCGACAATCGGTATCGGCCAGGCGCTTTCGATTCTGCAGGGTGTAAAGCGCCGTTTTGAGCTTCCCATACTAACCGATGTCCATAACATCGATGAGATAGACGTGGCGGCCGAGGTAGCCGACTGTCTTCAAATACCGGCTTTCCTGTCGCGCCAGACCGATCTGGTAGTCGAGGCGGCCAAGAGCATGCTGCCGGTCAATATCAAGAAAGGGCAGTTTCTAGCGCCGGAGGACATGAAGCCATTGGCCGAAAAGGTCCTCGCGACTGGAAACAAACAGGTTATGATAACTGAGCGCGGGACAAGCTTCGGTTACCGCGATTTGATTGTTGATTTCCGCGGGCTGGTGATAATGAGGGAGTTCGGTTTCCCGGTGATTTTCGACTGCACGCACTCGGTGCAGAAGCCAGGGGCTGGCGGAGGCATCTCCGGTGGCGACCCGCGCTTTATAATTCCGCTGGCCAGAGCGGCTGTAGCAGTTGGGGTCGATGCCATCTTTGTAGAGACACATCCCGACCCGGCCAGGGCCCTATCGGATCGTGAATGCCAGCTACCCACCACCAAGCTTAATGAGTTGGTGGAGAGCATATTAGCGGTTGGGAAATAAATCTGTTGCAGCCCTGGACATATAGATATTTGCGATCACAATAAATTGTGACACGCATAAATAATCAGTTGATCAGCTCTTTATAATTTTCCAGCGCCCGGGCGAAAGCCCCGATATCCTCGGCGGTGTGCAGGGCCATGGGCGTGATTCGCAAGCAGCCCCGCATCTGCCCGCCGACGATGGCCTCGACAGTGATTGTCAGGAAGCCCTCCTCGAAGAGACTTGCCTGAAGCCTCTCGGAATCGCTGCAGGGAAGCAACATTATCATGCTTTCGCCATGGATGATATCGATGCCGCAATTCTTACATTCATCAACTATCGCCGCTTTTGCTTTCCGCAATGACCCCAAGAGGCTGGGGCCGCTATTTATGAGATCGATCGCTTTCAGGGCCGCCGCCGCAGAGACACCCGAGAGCGATGTGGAATACTCGTACGGGCGGAAAAACGAGGTTAGATAATGTGAGTTCGATTCATCATAGGCCAGAAATCCGCCCTGGGAGCCGATGGCTTTGGAAAGGGTCCCCATAAGGTATTCGGCCGCGCCCCTAAGATTGAAATGCTCCTCGATGCCACGCCCCGTTTTGCCCAGACATCCCGTGGCGTGGGCTTCATCCAAAATCAATATGAATCCCGTTTTCTTTTTGAGCGATACCAGGCGGTCAAGGGGGGCGATATCGCCATCAACGGTGAATACCGATGGCAAGGAGACAACGCAGGTGTGGTTTTTATTGTCGCCAATGTTTTTTTCAAGTTCTTCCAGGTTAGCGTGGTCGAACCTGACAACTCGCGATTTCCTGGCCAGCCTGACACCATCCATGGCCGAAGGATGATGCCGCCGATCGATAAAAAAGACTGTCTGCTCGCTATCGAGAGCCTGGTGGATGGCCTGATTGGCCTGGTATCCCGAGGGAAACAGGACGGCGCGATCGCGGCTCTTAAAACGGGCGATTTGGTTTTTCAGTCTCTCGTGCACGGCCGTGGTGCCGGTGGTTCCGGGGGCGCCGCCGGTGCCGACGCCGAAACTGCGCGCGGCCTCGGAGGCTGCGGCGATGACCTCCGGATGAGCCGAAAGGCCGAGGTAATCATTGGAACTAAAGATGGTTATCTCGCGGCCGGCCACCCGGGCCTTGCATCCGCGCCTTTCTTCTAAAATAAAATGCAATATATTCCCCTTGGGCTTATAGACGGCAACATCATGCCAATATGCGTTGTCTAATGTTGGCTAACAACATTTATTTGAGCGACCCTGGCGCCAGGCTCGACTCTTTCGGCGAAATCGGCTTTATAAGCCGCAATAAAACGGGCGGCCATCTTCCCTCTGCTGAAAGATTCGCCGAGAAGGAAAGGCCGCCCAAAAACAATAACCGGCTATTTTACCAGAACCATTTTGCGCGTGACCGAACCGCCGTTGGCAGTCAGTCTGTAGAAGTATGTCCCTGATGGCACGGTCGAGGCCTCCCAATAAATGCTGTAGGCTCCGGCGGCAAATTCCGCGTTGACCGGGGAACCAACCTTGTTTCCGAGCAGATCGAAAATCTCAAGGCTTATGCGCGAGGCCGTTTTTATCTCAAATTCAATTTTGGTTGTAGCGTTGAACGGGTTGGGGTAATTTTGCGCCAAAGAGAACTCACCGGGAATTTCAGGCTCGTCGGCGTTGTTCGACCCGCCGATATTCAGGAATACCAAAACGCAGGGTTGGCCGGAAAGTCCCATGGCCAGATCGAGAAGGCTGTCGCCATCGACATCACCGAACGCAAGCGCCGTACCCACACCGCTACCGTCGTACAGCCATGAGGGCGTGGATTCGAGGGTTCCGTCAACATTCAAATATACTCTCAGGTGACCGTTGGAGAATTCGACCGTCGCCAGATCGGGATCGCCATCGCCATCGATATCACCCCAGGCAATATCCTGGCAACCATGATAAGCGTTGCTCGATTGCCAGATAGGCGCAGAGCCAAGTTGTCCGGAAACATTGTCGAAAAGCCAGGTTGGCTCGGTTGCCCCAATTGCCAGCTCCGGGAAAGAGTCATTGTCAACGTCGCCGAACGCTATCCCCTTGTCGCTTCTGGTAGACCCGCTTGTCCAGGAAGGCGTAGTTCCCATCGTGCCCTGGTCATTGGGGTAAACGCAGCTTTCGTAATTGACCCACTTTGAAACAGCCAACTCGTACCAGCCGTCGTTATTGACATCGCCCCAGTTTACAAAGCCCGATATGGCCAGGTCAGCCGACTGCCAGGCCGGGGTGGGATTCAATCCAGCGCCGGTGTTCTCGTAAATATAAACAGGCCTTGTCGGGTTCGGGCTGACTCCCTGGTTTGAAGTTGCCATGTCGATATCACCATCATTATCATAATCGAAAGGAGCGCATCCGGTGGTGTAAGTTACATCGGTGGCCTGCCAGCCGGGGCTGGTGGCCAGGCCGCCGGAAGAGCCAAAATAGATGGCATTCAAGTCAAATGTGAAATCACCCCTGGCAACGAACAAATCCAGGTAGCCATTGGTATCGAAATCGGCCCACCTGATATCTGTGGTCGATTTTTCATCCGATGACCACCATGACGGAGCCGATTCCAACTGGCCGTCGTTGTTGACCAGCACGAAATCGCGCCAGTCGTCATAGGGAGGATAACTCTGCGAATGATAACAGCCCACTGCCAGGTCGAGATCGCCGTCGTTGTCGAAATCGCCGAAACTCAGGCCGCCGACCTGCATGCGGAGATCCAGCGCATAGTCGGGAGTCGCGGGCAGTGGCACTTCGTCGGTGGCGATATCGGCATGCCCGGGTTCAGTCGATATCATGCCCACCTGCCAGCCGTCCTCCGAGATCTCCGCGCCGAAGACCGAACTCGCCCCGATGAACAAGAATAGTGTCAATAGCATTTTCACCATAGTATCACCCGCTTTCTTGGTTTTACCGGTTTCAGGGTGGGCGCCTATCAATTAGCTGACGGCCTACCCACTAATGAGACGATTTGATAAACAGTTAACATAAAGTCCATTAACAAGGAATTTGTTTTTTCGGGCCCGGGAAATTGATCTGGAACCTCCTCAAGCGCCTGAATGGGGGCCTTCCTCCCATGAAACGACCAGCTAGATAAACAATATCTATACCGCCTGCAATTCCAATTTTATTTTTCCTGATACAGCAACACGGGGGTACCGGCCAGATTTATATCATGCGAAATCACAACACAAATAATGCCGTTTTTCGCATAAGGGAATTAATTTGCCGAATGCCAATTCGTCATGATTTATAACACCCCATTCTTACATTACTTATTCCCCCCAAATGAGCATTTTCAGTTACACCCGCCTTATTTATGTTGACAATAAAATGAATACAAGCTTAGATTTCCACCTGGGGCCTCGCGAATCTCGAAAAAACGAAAGGCGGGTTCAGTGAATTGTTGGCGATTCCCATTCCGTCTGACAGCCCTGGTTATCATTTCATTTCACCCCGGGATATCCGGGGCACAGGCGCAGCCGGCCGATTCCCTGAAAATTGCAATACCCGATATGTCGCATGTCCAGATTTTGAAACTCAGGGACGGTTCCGAAATTATCGGCAGGACAATCGAGATCGGAGACAGCGACATCCTTTTCCAATCGAGCCTGGGCACCAACCGCGTAAAAAAATCTGATATCGCGCAAATCACCACCATTCCCAGGGAATCAGCCAAGCCCGGAGGCTATTGGTTCCCCAACCCCAATGTCACCAGGCTCTATTTTACTCCGACCGGCAGAATGTTGAAGAAGGGCCAGGGATACTTTTCGGATTACTATCTCTTTTTCCCGGGCTTAACAGGCGCATTTTCGGACCGAGTTTCGGTTGGGGCGGGGTTCTCCCTATTTCCGGGTGTGGGCCTTGAAAGGCAATTGTTTTATGTTACACCTGAAATAGGCCTTTATCAGTCGGAACGTGTGAATTTTGCTGCGGGTGGCATTTACGCCGCCGCGCCGGGATGGGATATCGACGGGGATAATATCCCTACGTTTGGGGCGGTATATGGAGTGGCAAGTTATGGGCCACCGGATGCCTTTTTGACGGGCGGCCTGGCTTTCGCGTTTGCAGAGGACAAATTCGCCGACAGGCCCGCCGTTCTCGTGGGTGGCCAGGGGCGTATCTCCAGAAATGTTTCCTTTGTTTCGGAAAATTGGAAGGTTCCGGGGGCCGATTTTGTCATGATATCATACGGCTTTAGGTTCTTTGGATCGAGGATGAGTTTCGACCTTGGATTTTTCAATACCCTGGGGGGAAGTGGCGACCTGGGTTTCCTCGGCATACCCTGGGTGGATTTCGTCTATAATTTCAAATAGGGCTTCGGCCTCGGGAATTTTTTATAAGCGAGCGATTCGAATGGAGAGTTTATTATTCGGCCAGCGCCCGCGCGGCCGAAAGCCCGGATAAGAAACCGGTGGAAAAGGCCATCTGGAAATTATACCCTCCCCAGGGGCCGAGCAGATCAAGGACCTCGCCGGCAAAATATAAATTCTTAACCTTTTTCGAGCGCATTGTTTCCGGATCGATCTCCTCGGTTGAGACGCCACCGAGGACACCCCTGGTTTCGTTGAAAGGCCTGGGCCGTCTGACTGTCAGGTGAAAGTCCTTGACCCAGAGCAAAAGAAGCTTCCTTTCGAGATACGACAGATTGGCCACAGGTTTGTCGGAGTGAATCCTGACTATCTTGTTCATGACAGCACGCAGCTGTTCCGGGATATAATCTTGCATCAGAGCCCCAACAGTGATCTTGGGAGAGTTCGTCACCTGCTGGGTGAACCAGGTATCGAGATCTTTCTTCTTGATATCGGGCATCATGTCGATATGGATTTCGACACGGTGCTGTTTCCCATTCTGGCGTGCGAGCAGTCCTATGATCCTGGCGGAATGGGTTAAGGCCAGTTCCCCTTCAATTCCATAGCTGGTGAATTTAAGGCTGCCGCGGTCTGAAAACTGCGGCTCATCATCGCGCGTTACACGAATCTTGCAGTCGGGGAATTCGGTATCGGCCAGGCTTTTGCCATATCTCTCCACGGTTTCGAGCCCCACCATGGCCGGCAGAATTTGAATCACCGTATGTCCTGCCTTACGCGCGAATTGATAACCGTCGCCCGTAGCGCCCCTTGCCGGCGATGCCACCGAGCCACAGGCGATGATAACCGACGATACCGGATATTCGACAGAGTTCACGATCACGGCGGTCGCCACATTTTTGTCAAAGATGATATCTGAGACCTTTGAGGATTTCCTGATGACTGCGCCGGACTCCTCGGCCGCTTGGCCGAGTTTAGCGGGCAATTCGGGAGCAATATCGGGCCCGACTACCAGGTGGCTGCTGCCGTTGGGGGTAAGCCTGATACCCATGGCGGCCAGGTGTCGAGAAAGCTCGTCCAACCCGAATGCTTTCAGGGCCGGGAGTATGAATTTCTCCTTGTCACCAAAAGCCCTGGCGAGCTTATCACCGGGAAGGTCCTCCGAAATGAACAAAGGACCGGATGATAACGAGCGGAGTTTTTTTCCGGGCTCCGGATTTTTATCGAATAATATGATATTGCCGTAATGTTGTGCGGCAGTCTGGGCCGCGGTCATACCCGCCGGTCCGCCGCCTATTACCACAATAGGACGCTTCAATTCCGGTTTTTTTGCTTTCCGTGTACTTGCCATTAATTCAAACCGAATATAATAAGCTACATATCTATAGCTTTGAATATTGTGAATTCAATATATAAAGCCCAAAATGGCTGTCAAGATATATTCATCTGGAGAGGTTTTGCGCCTGGCAAAGGGTTATCGGCCGTGTGAGTATCTTATCTTTCGCGAAGCGGCGTCCATGATTTGCGCTCGGTAATTTTCGGCGGAGGTTCGTATTTTCCGATGAAAATTCTTTTCATGACCGCCAGCGTAGATCACGCCCCTGGCGATATTTATTATCGCCAATTCGGCGTTACCGTTGGAACCGGCCTCGACCGATCTTTCCAGATCCCCACCCTGCGCGCCGACGCCCGGTATAAGTATGGGGATTTCGCCTCCGACCTTTTCTCTTACTGCCTCCAACTCCGAGACAACGGTCGCCCCCACGACCAACCCGACGTTATCGTTCTTGTTCCACTTCGGCACCAGAGACGCCACCAGAAGGTACAGGTCGGTAGTCGAGGCGGCGAAGAACTCCGCGAATGTCCTGGCCTTGGCCTGGGGTGTCATCCATTCCGCCGATGGCGGATTTTCAAGAAGGACGATTTTTTTCTGAAACTCGGATGCGGAAGGATTGGATGTCAGGCAGAGTATAAACACGCCCCTGTCGGCGTAATCAAGGAATGGCTGAAGCGAATCGGTTCCCATGTAGGGATTGACAGTGACGGCATCGGCGCCGATTATCTCGAATGCCGACCGGGCATACATCTTGGCGGTATTGCCGATGTCGCCGCGCTTGAAATCGAGTATCAATGGTATATTTTCGGGGATTGCCTTGGCCGTCTCGATGAGCAGCTCCCAACCCTGAGGCCCCAGGCTTTCAAAAAATGCGGCGTTAGGCTTGTAGGCGCAAACCAAATCGCAAGTGGCCTCGATCACGGCCCGATTGAATTTCAATATGGCGTCGATGTCATGCCCCAGGTGTTCCGGCATCTGGGATAGATCGGGGTCAAGCCCCACGCAGAGCCAGCTATTATTCTTACGGGCGGCCCCAAGGAGTTTTTCTTTGAATGTCATGATCGTCGCACCTTGCCAATTATGTCCCTCACGTTTTTTTCATCATGCCTTGCCAGGTAATCCTGAAGGCCGTCGATTAATTTAAGCGGCGCCAGGGGATCGATAAAGCAGGCTGTCCCGACCTCCACGGCGCTGGCTCCGGCCAGCAAAAATTGCACGACATCGGAGGCTATCATTATCCCGCCCATTCCGATGACGGGCACTTCCACGGCGTTAGCCACTTTGTAGACCATGGCCAAGGCAACCGGCCTTATCGCCGGACCGGATAAGCCTCCGAATCTGTTGGAGAGCTTGAAGGATCGCTTCTCGATATCGATGGCAGTCCCCACGAGGGTGTTTATTAGTGATACGGCGTCGGCGCCGCTATCGACCACGCTCTTGGCTATCTCCACTATATCCGTAACGTTGGGAGAGAGTTTGGCAATGACAGGCTGTTTGGCCCGGCGTTTTATCATGTCTATTACCTTGCCGGCCGGCTCGCGATAGGCGCCGAATTCCAGCCCGCCCTCATCCACATTGGGGCAAGATATATTGGCCTCGATGGCGTCGACTCCGTCGACCTCGGCCAGCCTTTCAGTTAGCATGACATATTCCTCGATGCTTGAACCGGCGATACTGACAATGCAGGCCGTGTCGAATCGACGGAGGAAAGGGAGCTTTTCGGAGATAAATTTATCTATGCCGACATTGCTCAAGCCGATGGCGTTTAGCATGCCGGAGTCTGTTTCTACAACCTTGGGCGGAGGGTGCCCCTCGCGGGGGAGGTAGGTGAGCGATTTGGTGACAATCCCCCCCAGACGCGAAATGTCATATATGTCGCCGGCCTCCTCGCCATAGGAAAAGCATCCCGAGGCAGTAAGAATGGGGTTTTTCAAGCGGACGCCGGCTATATTTACGGAGAGATCAATCATCAGTCCCACATGACCTCGCCAGATGAGAAAACCGGCCCCTCGACGCAGACCCGCTTAAGATGGTAGTTTCGCCTATCATCTGTGGACCCTCGGCCAACAGGCGGATGAACTTTAACCGCGCATCCCGAGCATATACCGTAGCCGCACGGCATCAGCGCCTCGAGCGAGAGGAAGCCCGGCACATTTTGGGGGACCAGAAGGAGATCAACGGCGCGGAGCATGGCATTGGGGCCGCAGGCATAGACCACTACCTTCTGTTTTGACGGAAGTTCCTTTCTGAGGATTTCGGCCGCGGTTCCCCTGCGCCCGGCGGTGCCGTCATCAGTGCAAATAATGGTTTTAAGGCCCAGTTCGAAAAGCCGAGGTTCGTTCAAGAGCTCCAGTCTGGTTTTTGCTCCAGCGATGAAGGTCATTTTCTGGGATAAGAGACCCTTACCTACAGCGTCCTTTGCCAGAAAATAGAGCGGTGGCAACCCTATTCCACCGGCCGCCAGGAACACCTCCGTATCGCCGTCGATCGCAGAGAATCCGTTGCCCAGGGGTCCGAATAAATGCATTAGCTCACCCGGCCGCCTCGCCGCCAACTGGGCCGTGCCGCTGCCATAAATCCTGAACATGATGGTGAGGTGACCATTTGCAGGGTCGACATCATGAATCGAAAACGGGCGGGGCCATAACGGGAAGCAGTCATCGCTGGTTTTGATTTGTATGAATTGGCCCGGCCTGGCGGCAGTGGCGATATCGCCCGCATCGAACACGAACTTATAAATGGAGGGCGAAACGGCCTCGACGGCAATTATGGGGTAGAAGCCTGTGTATTTTATCTACGGGCCCCTTTCATTCCTATCGCGATAGGGATCGTTGAACATATTTATGTCCGGGCGCTTAAATGAAATGCTGTACTGAAAATAGCCGTCAAGCTGCGACAAGTCCAACTCCGAAATGTCGAATTCTGTTCTTATGAGAGATTCGGTTGCCGCCGAATCAATGGCATATTCTCCCGATGGGCCAATTATCTCGTAGTCTTTGACCATCCCGGCGATATCGAGCCTTATCTTAAAAATGACCTTGCCCTTGAGCTCCCTGGAGAGGAGGGCCTCGGGGTATATGAATTGGCCAACCGTCTTCGTCCTGGGCGCCAGAGGGAGATTGCCGGCCAGAAGCTGGCCTGTGGTATCAGCCTCACCCCCCCCTTGAGACGGCTTTTGTTCTTCCTGCGGCTGCTGACTCGGCCGAGGTGGCGAGCGGCGCTTATTATTGGACTCCGTGCCCAGCCTCTCGTTTGCAGCCTGAGCGTAAACCGTCCCAGGATATTTTTCTACGACCGAGGTGTAGGCAAAAAAGGCCGAGCTGTCCTCGACACCCTTAATCTGGTCGAGGATCCAGGCCGCGGCAAATGAAGCTTTCGGCGCCAGGTCTGGATATTTTTCGGCGATGTATCTGAAAAGGGCAAGCGCGGAATCCGGACTATTGGCGAAAAAGACCAGGCTCTCGGCGGCCGCATATAAGCCGAGCGCATTACCCGCAAGGTCGAATGGGGAATTCATGATCTCTGCCGCCCGTGCAGCTTGAGGCGATTCGCGGAATTCGGATATGACTCTCCGCAGGTACGTATACGCGGCCGCCGTATCGCCGCGGTCGAGTTCCACCTGGGCCGCGGCCAAAAGCGATTTAGGGGCGTATGGAGATTCGGGGTGCTCCTTGGCTATCAGGAGGTATTCATTAATGGCGGAATCAGGACGGTTCAACTCGTACGCGTAGAGCTCGGAAAGCAGATACCGGGTTTCGATTCCGGACTTGAGTATGGCCGCCCTAACGCTATCCTCGTTTGCCAACCCTTGTATAGAAGGGGGGCCGGGGGGAACGACAGCCGCCGGAGCCGCCACCCGTATGGAGGTATCCTGGCGGCCCGGAAGGACGGTATCAACCTGATTCGGGGTGGCCTCTGCCAGCGTATCGGGCGATAGATCGGCGCTTAAGAGCCTCATCATGCGAGCGGCACGAAGCGAATCGTCCGGAGTTGCTACGGACGGACTCGGGGTCTCATTTTGTTCGCTCTCGCGGAATGTCGAATCACTTGGAACCGCACTCGATAAGGTATCGGCTCCGGATCGGATGAGCGTATCAGATTCGGAAATCGCGGGCGGGGGAACGGTATCTCCATCGACGAGCCTCGGCTGGACCACTAAAGTATCGGGAGCCGATTCGATTTGTCCCGAGTCAGCGACAGAGCCTGATGAATCGACGCCGGCCGGAACCGGCGGGGCCTCGTTACCCGTTGAAGGCGCAAGGCCGTTGCCGGATGAAATTGATTCGTCGGCCCTCTTGAGCGAATCCGCCCGTTGAAGTTCCGTCTGATATGATTCCAGTTTGGCAATCTGAGCCGAACGCGCCAGGGCGAGATTTTTAAATTGGGAATTCGGCGTTTCCCGCTGAGCCTTGGCAAATGCATCTTTGGCGCCTGCCAGATCGAACTTATCGTTTTGATATATGAGCCCGAGTTTGTAATAGGCCTCGGCCGATTCGTTTGTCTTGGGGTTTGACGTGGTGACATTTTGATAGGTTTCGATTGCCTTGTCGATGTCACCCTGAAGGTACTGGCCCTCAGCCACGCGCAAGCGAATCTCGCCTGAGCGCGAGAAATAACGCTCGTCCTTCGCCAGTTTATCCAGGATTCTCATGCCAAGATCAACCGAATCACTCTTAAGGGCGGCTGTGGCGGAGGCCAGGGTAGCCTCAAAATAAAGAAGGCGGTCCGGACCGTATTTCTCGACAGAGGAGTAGGCCCGATATGCCCCCGGGAAATCGTTTAGCTTTTCACGGCAACAGCCCAGATTTTGCATAGCCCGGGCGGAGGAGTCTCCGCCGGAGTACTTGGTCGCATAGTCGGCAAAAAGCTCAGCGGCCTGGCGGTAATTTTCCGACATCATCTCCATGGCGCCCTTGGCGAACAGCATATCCTCCAGGTAAGGGCTCTTGGCATAGGTGTCCTCGAGAGAGGCGAAAGCCGATAAGGCCTGGTCGTTACGACCAAGGAACATCTGGCACAGGCCCATATAGTAATAAGATTCATCGGCAAATTTCGATTTCGGGTGGTTCGTAACGAGCTCTTTGAACCTCCTGTCGGCGAGGAGATAATCGCCCATGTTGTAGTACGATTTGCCGATCAGCCACAGGGCATCATCGGCCCACTTGGAATTAGGGTGATATTGGAGGACCTGGTTGGCCTTGGTGATAGCATCCTTGTATAGGTTTTTCTCCTGCATGTTAACCATCGAGCCGGATTGCTCTCTGGGCTGCG
>Ga0315274_10013292_pt1 | contig 11721 bp, 9 predicted proteins | sample YL17G02_20_MG_FD_203700 | JGI IMG/M metagenome (GOLD analysis project Ga0315274, IMG submission 203700) | Sediment microbial communities from Yellowstone Lake, YNP, Wyoming, USA - YL17G02_20 | ecosystem: Environmental > Aquatic > Freshwater > Lake > Sediment | place: USA: Wyoming | collected...
CGTTCACGGACAACTGGATACCAAAGGCGGAAAAGCGAGTCCAGAAAAAAAGCAACACCCCTCACGAATCCTTGCATTCTCCAAGAGGGGCTGAGTAGTTACTCCATATCGTCCATTCTGTCTATAGCTTCGTGACCCAAGTACGGGAGAAAACTCCACGAACACTGTGAGGGCGACGCTTGGGCGGCACATTGAACGGCTCGGAACCAACGATTTCCAGTTCTTCCTTCCGGCTCGCCATCGTCGTTTCGGCGCTGCTTGGTCTTGCACTGGCCTTTCGCCTTTACGGAATCGCCGACGAGCCGTTCTGGCACGACGAGGTGTTTTCGGTCGCGTTCAGCAGTACGAGCATCGCCCAAGTGCTGGGGGACAACGCCAGGGACGTTCATCCGCCGCTTTACTATCTTGGCCTGTTTTTTTGGAGACAGGCGCTGGGCGATTCCGACGATTGTCTTCGCGCATACAGCACGGTCTGGAGCCTGGTGGGGCTGTTGGCGGTTCTCCTGTTGGCGCGCGACATCGCGGGCCGGCGCGCGGCGGTGATCGCCCTGGCTCTGGGCGCGGTCAACCCGCAGCACATCTACTTCGCGCAAGAAGCCCGCATGTACTCTCAGGCGGCGGCGCTGTGCGCCCTGGCGGCGTGGTGCCTGTGGCGATGGATGACGGCGGCCGCGGATGAGGAACGCGGATGGAAAGGTTGGCGGGGCTGGGCGCTGGGTTACACGGTGTGCGTTGCGGCCGCGCTCTATACGCACTATCTGACTGCGGTGGTTCTCGTGGCGCAGGGGCTTTTCGCGCTGGTTTGGCTGAGCGGGCGCCGCTGCTGGTCGAGCGTGGCCGGATATGCGACCGGCGCATTGCTGGCCGGGGCGGCGTTCCTGCCATGGTTTCTTTATGTCCGACATTTCCGGACCAGCCTTTATCATCCGGCTCTGAGTTGGATAAAGGCCGCACCGGTCAGTGACTACTTTTCCTTTCTGGGACGCGAGTTTTTCTGGGGACAAGTCCGAACCATCCATCAACAGTGGTGGATGCTCACGACGGCGCTGCCGTGCGTTGTTCTGGGGGCGGGATTATGGCGAGCATGGCGGGCACAGCCGCCGGATGTCGCGCCGCGCTCTGAAGCGCGATTGCGGACGGGAATTCTCTTTTCCGCGTGGCTGGTCGCAGGCGTGCTCGCTTTGACCGCTCTCTGCGGTTTGGGTTATCATCCGATCTACTTCCGACAGCGCTTTTCGATTTTCCTACTGGCGCCTTTTCTAGTCCTGGCAGGGATCGGCTGCGTTGCGATGCGGCGGAGGGCCGTGGCGTGGCTGGCCGTGGCGGCCCTCGGCGCGGTTATGCTGGCCGGCACATGGGCGCAGTATCGGAGCTATCAGAAAATCTATTGGGACAACTTCGCGAAGTGGCGGCGGGAAACGGGGCCGCCCGCCTGCACCGTTTGCTTTCCGGCCAGGATGGCCGCCACCGCCCCTGCGTCCTTGAAGCCATCGCTGGCGGTCGTGTGGAAAAGCGACGTTGAGGGGCTTCTTCCTCAACTCCGGGGGAAACAGCTCTGGATATGTTCGATGATCGGCTATGGTTACAATGACCGGAAAGGCGAGTTCGGCTTCTACCAATGGTTGCTCGGTCTGGGGAGTTTGCGTACGCTCGATTTGCGGACGGGATTCTACCTGCACGTAGTCACGGTCGGGGAACCGTCCGTTCGCGACGCCTCGGGCGCTCGATTGGATCGGTGGTATGCACCGGTGGACATCAGGGGGAGAATTGAGGGTTTTGACAAATCGCCCGGGTTCCATGTTATGGAAGCAGAAGGGACCGACAAAGCGCCCTTTCGGTGGTCGCGGCCGAGGGCTTGGTTTTCTCTCGGTGCGAAAGACGACAGCAGCACGATCATTCTTAACGCGGCGTTGCCGCCGCCGGCCCCGCCCGGCTACAGGCCGGGGATGGAAGTCTATGCTCGGCGGGGCCGAGACGTCGCCGGGCTTTTCGACGGCGCGCCGGTCGCCCGCGTGGACGAATACCGTCCGGGCGCGTTCGAAATCCAGATTGCCGCGCCGGCGGGTTTAGGCCGACTCTGGATCGGTTGGACAATGAACGGCGTCAACCTGAAGCGCGCCGGAGCGTCGGACGATGACCGCGACCTGGGATTGCGGATCAACTGGGTGGGCGTGATGAAGCGCGCGAGGTAGGAGCGGGGAGCCGTGGGGAAGAAGGTTTCTGCGCGAGATTCATTTGTCGTGAAGATCGAGGCGACGGTGCGGCGCCATGGCTTGTTGCCGCGCGGCAAAACGGTGGGCGTAGCCGTGTCGGGCGGCGCCGATTCGGCGGCGTTGCTGGCCGCGCTGGCCGAGTTGGCCCCGGAGCGGCGATGCCGGCTGGTGGTTTTCCACGTGAACCACGGTTTGCGAGGACGCGAGAGCGGGGGGGATCAGAGACTGGTGCAGCAGACGGCCAAGCGCTATGGTCTCCCGTTCCGTGTGGTGCGCCTCCGAGACAGCGCGGCCTTTCGAAAAGTCATCCGACACGCAGGCGGCGCCAGCGAAGAGTTTCTGCGTGCAGCGCGCTATGTCGCGCTTGACCTTTTGAGCGACGAAGCAGGTGCGTCGCTGGTTGCGCTCGGCCACCATCGCGACGATTTGGCCGAGACCGTGTTGATGCACCTTCTTCGCGGGTCGGGTCCGGCAGGACTGGGCGGGTTTCAGGCCAAGTCGCATTTGGGCCGGGTAACCTATGTACGGCCGCTCTACGATTGCACACGCGCGGAAATCCTGGAGTTTTGCCGACGGCGTGGGCTGCGGTGGCGCGAAGACCGGTCGAATCGCGACAAGCGATGGCTTCGAAACCGCATTCGGCACGAGCTCTTGCCCATGCTCGAACGCGAGTACAATCCGCGCCTTCGAGAGTTGTTGGCCGACAATGCGCAGTGGTTTCGCGAGGACGAGGCGTATTTCGAGAACAAGGCGCGCGAGGCCCTGGAAGTTGCGCGCAATAAACGACCCCCGAAATCCCTTTCGCTCGAGACGTTGCGAAGAATGGAAGCGCCGACATTGGCCCGGCTGTTTCGCTTGTGGGTGATGGCCGCGACGGGTCAACCCTATCCGCCGTCCGCGCGACAAATCGAAGACCTGATTGAACTGGCGAACCGGCCCACTGGGCGCGGTCACGTGCGTTGCGCGGCGGGTGTGACGTTCTACGTCGAGGGGGAGCGCTTGGTTTGTTGGAAACCGGCCGTTCCGGGGCAGAGCTTCTTTCGGCTCGAAGAACACGAAGAAACCATCGCACACCATAAGTATCCCGCACTTTGTGGTTTGCCGGCAGCCCGCGAATTGCCGCGCGAGGGGCGTTGCGAGATTCTTGGCGCCGACCAACGGACCGCCTTGCAGATCGAAGTCCGTCGCTGGAATCGTCGTCGCCGGCCAAGACTATTTGAGAAGGCCCGAGGCCGCGCCCTCTATGGAACGAAGAGCGCCGACCTCGAACAGTATTTCGACGCCGACCGGATCGAAGGCGCGCTGGTGGTGCGCAACCGCCGTCCGGGCGACCGGTTTCATCCGCTGGGCGCGCCGGGTTCGAAGAAGCTGAAGGAATTCCTGATTGATTTCAAAGTGCCGGAGGCCCTGCGCGACCGCCTGCCGCTGCTCTGCGATGCGAAGAAGGTGCTTTGGGCGCCGGGGTTACGAACGGCTCATTCGGCCCGATTGACCGAGAGAACAGAGAACATCCTTCGTGTGCGAATCCGAGGATGACAGACCTGGGCGACGGTGTTGTTCCAACACTGGCAGGATTTCATCGGGAAAGGAACTTGCGGGCGAAGATGGTTTTGAGAGCGGTACTCACTTTTCGTTGGTCTTGTTCCGACAGTGTTCCGAGCCGGCGAACGAAGACAGTGGACGCGAGCGTGGCAACCAATGGTTTCACCGACGTCGGCTTAAGAAGTCCTGCCTCGTCCCAATCTTCAAGTGCGAGCAAACCGTTTTCTTGTCGGTTACCGGTGAGAGCAAGTACAACCACGTCTCCGTGAAGCGCCGAGAACTCGGAGGAACTAACAACAACGACCGGCCGCCGCTTTGTGCTGGTCAAATCCGTAAAGGGAAACCTAACGAGAAAGACGTCGCCAGGCTCACAGGGAATCATAAACGGCGTCCTCATCATTGTCCCAGACTGTGGCGAAGATCGCCTCTTGGGCTTTCATCCATGCAGAACTCTCGCGGCTGTGTGACTCGACATTCTCGAACACGACAATCACGTCGCCCGGAGGCACATCGCGCACATCCGGTGGCAGGACGACCTGCTTGCCGTCGAAGCGGGCCTTGATTGCCAGCATTTCAATTCTCCTTTACCTGCTTGCGTGCTGCGCGGATTGCCTTCACTCCGCACAAACACGCATCATTCTTGCCTGAGAAGGAACGGCGAGCAAGTTCTTTTCCTGGCGGCGTTGATCCGGCGACGGGATCCATCACGCCGTTTTAGCCAGGATTCCGTCGAGGATTTCCTTCCCGCGGCGCAGGGCCGCTTTCATGTCGGGCACGCCGTCTTGTTCGAACGTCAGGAATCCTGAGAAGCCGATATCGCGCAGCGCCGCCACGACGCCCTCGAAATCCATGCAGCCGTCGCCGGGCGCGACAAACCGCAGGCCGGGCGTGTCTATGTCGCGCAGATGCACGTTCAGAACATGCCCGCGCGCCTTGTAGATCGTCACCACCGGATACTCGCGCTCCAGCTGAATCCAGCCGATGTCCACGTTGAAGCCCAACGCGTCGTCGCGCACCGCGTCCCACAGGCGCAGGAACGCATCGGCGCGCGGCGTAAACGTGTGGGTGTGGTTCTCCAGCGAGAACTTCAATCCGGCGGTCTTGGCGATCGCCGTTGCTTCCTTCATGGTCGCCGTGAACTCGGCCCACGCCTTCGGCCAGTCGAAATTGCGCGGCACCTCGAACCGGAACTTCTCCTTCGGCGAGTTCTTTTCCTGAAAATAGCGCGGCAGATAGCTCTGACCCTTCTTGCTATAGACGGTCGGCCAGGGCGCGACCATGTTGATCATCGGTGCGCCGAGTTTGACGGCGACCTGACAGCCCTTTTCGAACACGCCCAGCATGCGTTTGCGCTTCTCGGCGTCGGGACTGGCCAAGTCGGCCAGGGCGCTTTGGTAAAGAACAAACTGGGGGACGACCATCTTGTACTTGCCCAGCTGGCGAAGGACGTTCGAGAGCGTCGGCTCGGACAGCGCGGCATCGAGCTGGCTGGCTTTGGCGACGATCAGCTCGATCCCCTCGAAACCGAGCTCTCCGACGGCGTCAATCAAGGCGGTCCAGGGCGGGTCGTCGCCGATTGGGCCGAAGTTCCAGGCGACCGAGCCGAGGCGAATCTTGTCTTTCGAGCGGGCTGCCGGCTTCGGGCTGTCGGTCGTTTCAGCCGGCGAGACGCCGGAAGCGCTCACCGCGGCCGCCAGTGCACCCGTGACCGCGCCTTTCAGAAGAGTTCGCCGTGACAATTCCGCTGCGTGGTTGTTTTCCATGTTAAACCTCTTATTGAGGATGATGTGGCGCAGGTTGGCAATCTGCGCATGGCAGGTTGACAACCTGCCCCACTACAGACCCGCGATGATCTCGCGCAGGAACTTGACGTCGTCGGTCAACACCTTCTTCTTTCCCGCTTCGTCGAGACGGCCAACGCTGTCGTCTTCGATGGTGACCGTTCCCTTGTAGCCGGCCTTCGCGTAGATGGAGAGAATGCGGCGGAAATCAATGTCGCCCTCGCGGATGGACGTGGCGTATTTGCCGTATTCCCAGCCCGGCGGCTCGCGCTGAACGTTCTTCTTGTCGTCGGGATAGCGCTCGTTTTTGGCGTGAACGTAGCGGACGTGGGGCGCGAGCGTTTCGGCGAAACCATACAGCTTATCGAGCGGATGCCCGTACCAGTACATGTTGGTGATGTCGAGCGCGATGCCGACGCGATTGGGCGGGAGCGTCTTGAGAATCGGCTCGACCACCTCGACGCGGTTGGCAAACATCTGGAGGTTTTCGATGGCGAACGGGACGCCGGTTTTTTCGGCGATGGGAACGAGCGCGGCCAGGAACTTCTTGCTGCGCTCGACGTACTCGGCGTCCTTCATCTCGCGCACGCCGGGCAGCGGAACCATGACGACCGGCACGCCAAGATCGCGCGCGGCTTCGGCGACCTGGCCGAGCCACTTGACGCCTTCTTCGTCCGACGCGCTCTTGCCGTAGTTGTAGCCGGCGCAGAAGGCGCAGATGGCCTTCTTCTTCTCGGCCAGCTTGGCTTTGAGCGCGTTGCGATCTTCGGGCGTTTCGAGACTGTAGGGGGCCTGGTCGCCTTCGAGCAACGTGAGGCACATCATCTTGGCGTTGACGTTGACCTCAATCTGCGAGACGCCGATGGCGTCGGCGGCCGACCAGGCGTCGGGCGTGCCGAGACCCCGCAGGAGCGTGTCGCGAATTCCGACGTCCCACTTGGCCTCGGCCGCGCCGGCGACAAGGGCGGTTGACGCCAGGAGACAACACACCACACCGACTGTGAACCACCGTTTTGCACGCATGTTAGGCTTCCTCCGAACAAGGTTATGTTGTGGCGCAGGCTGTCAGCCTGTGAACAAACGTTGAAACAGAGACTGTGCCGCGTTCTTGAGGTCCTGCACAGGCCAACCGTCCAGACCGGAGCTTGCACAGGCTAACAGCCTGCGCCACAATACGGAGCCTCACGCCCGCTTGGGGCGGCCCCGATGTCGTTCCACGTGGATGCCGAACTTGTCAAGCCGATAGGTGAGGGAACGACGCGTGACGGCCAGAACACGGGCCGCCCGCGTCAGGTTGTTTCCACTCTGTTCGAGCGCCCGACGGATGGCGGCGATTTCCAGGTCGCGCAACGTGTCGGACGAAGGCCCGACGGCGGGGCGGGGCGCCGTCGCCGCGCGCCCGCGCCGAATGGCCTCGGGAAAATCGTCGGGCGCAAGGGTGTCGGACCGGCTAAGCACGACCGCGTGCTCGAGGGCGTTCTCCAGCTGACGGACATTTCCGGGCCAGTCGGATTTCAGAAGCAACTCCATGGCCTCAGGCGAGACGGCTTTGAGCGGATGGCCTGCCGCGGCCAGACGCCCAAGAAAGTGGCCGATGAGATCGGGGACGTCTTCGCGGCGCTCGCGAAGCGGAGGCAGCCGTAGCGGAACGACGTTGAGCCGATAGAACAAGTCCTCGCGAAACTTGCCTTCGCCGACCGCCGCGGCCAGGTCGCGGTTGGTCGCCGCCATCAGGCGCACGTCCACGTGGATCGGCTGGGCGCCTCCGACCGAACGCAGTTCGCCGTCCTGCAGGACGCGCAAGAGCTTGACCTGAAGGTCGAGCGACAGCTCGCCGATCTCGTCGAGAAAAATGCTGCCGCCGTCGGCCGCCCGAAACAGCCCGTCGTGATCGCGCACCGCGCCGGTGAACGCCCCGGCCACGTGGCCGAACAACTCGCTTTCGAGCAACGTCGGCGCGATCGCGCCGCAATTGACCCGAACGAGCGGGCCGCCGCCGCGGCGACTGGCGCGATGAATCGCCTCGGCAAAGACTTCCTTGCCCGTGCCCGTCTCGCCGAGCAGCAAAACGGCCGAGTCGCTTCGCGCAACGCGTTCGGCGCGATCGAGCAAATCGGCCATCACCCGGCTGGCATGAACAATCAGGGGTGCAAAGGGAGCCCTGGCGGCAGCCGCCTCGCCCGCCGCCTCAAAACCTCCCGCAGTGAAACGGCGCAACGCCCGGCAGCGCTCGGCGGCGATGATCGAGCGGAGCGTGGCCAGCGCGTCGTCGAAACGATCGTTGACGACAACATAATCGAACCAGGGGGCGGCCTGCAGTTCGTCGCGCGCCGCGCGCAGGCGTTGAACGATCACTTCCTCCGAATCCTGCGCGCGGCCACGGAGCCGTTCTTCGAGCACGTCCAGCGAAAGGGGCGCGAGGAAAACAAGGACCGAATCGAGGCCACCGCGACGCAAGCTGCGGGCGCCCTGGATGTCCACGTCGAGCACGACGTCGCGGCCGTCGTCGAGCAAGCGCTCGACCGTCTCGCGGCGCGTGCCGTACAGGTTCCCGTGCACCTCGGCCCATTCGAGAAACTGCCCCTGACGGATCAGCCGCTGAAACTCGTCGCGGGAGACGAAGTGATAGGCCTGTCCCCCGACCTCGCTCGGCCGCGGCGGGCGCGTCGTGGTCGAAACCGAGTAGCCCAGCGACGCGTCGGCGGCCAGCAGGGCGCGGGTGAGCGTGGTCTTGCCGCCGCCCGAAGGGGCCGAGATCACCATCAACATCCGGCGGCGTTGTCGGACGGCGGATTCGGTCATGTGCTCATTCCGCGATAGTCTCGGCGGTGTCGGAATCGCGTGGATCGTCCGGGCGGTCGGGCGAGGGAGCCGTCCGGCCCGACGGCTGTGGATGAATCCCCAGTTTCTCGATTTTCTCGTAGAAGTGGCGGCGGCTGATTCCCGACTGGCGGGCGGCTTCGGTCACGTTGCCGCCGCTGGCCCGGAGGAGCCGCTCGAAATACTGGCGCTCGAAACCCTCGCGCGCATCGCGGAACGACTGAAGCGCGCCCGTATCGCGTCCCATCATCGGCGGCGGCGAGGTGGTTCGAAGATCGCTCGACGCGCCCAGGTCGGGCGGAAGATTGTGAGCGGCGATCCGGCTGCCGTCGAGCAGGACAACCGTCCGCTCCAGAACGTTCTCGAGTTCGCGGACATTGCCCGGCCACCAGTAGGACTTGAGCCGCTCGACCGCCTCCTCGTCAATCGAAAGGTCGGGCTTTTCGAGTTGGACGGCCAGTTGGTGAAGGACGTGGTCCACGAGGCTGGGGATGTCTTCCTTGTGCTCGCGAAGCGGGGGCGTCTTGATGTGAACGACGTTGAGGCGAAAGAACAGATCGCGACGGAACTTCCCCTCCTCGACCTGGCGTTCGAGGTTGCGGTTGGTCGAGGCGACCAGGCGGATGTCCACGGCGATCGAGCGCAGTCCGCCGATGCGTTGGACCTCGCGGCGTTCGAGGGCGCGAAGCAGTTTGGCCTGAAGCGACAGAGGCATCTCGCCGATCTCGTCGAGAAACAGCGTTCCCTGGTGGGCCAGTTCGAACAGGCCGATTTTCATCCGGTCCGCGCCGGTGAAGGCTCCCTTCTCGTGGCCGAACAGCTCGCTTTCGAGCAGCGCCTCGGGAATCGAGGCGCAATTGATCGCGACGAAATGCTGCTCACGGCGCCGGCTGCGGCGGTGGATCGCGCGCGCGACCAACTCCTTGCCCGTGCCACTATCGCCGGTGATGAGGACGACGCTGTCAGTCGCAGCCACTCGCTCGATCATCTGGCAAACGCGCCGGATGGCCGGGGTCTCGCCGATCAGATCGAATTCAGCCGCCGGACCGGAAAGTTGTTCCGAAAGGCGAACATTTTCGGCCACCAGGCGGCGATGGTCGAGCGCTTTGCGGATCGTCAGCAAGAGCTCGTTGGTGTTGAACGGCTTGGTGATATAGTGAAACGCGCCCTCTTTGACCGCCTGGATGGCGTTGTCAATCGTCCCGTGGGCCGTGATCATGATGACGACGATCGAAGAGTCGTGGTTGCGGACGGCCCGGAGGACGTCCATCCCGTTGAGCGTGGGCATCATCAGGTCCACGAGCACAATGTCGGGATGGATCTTGCGGATGTGGTCGAGGCCGCGTTCGGGCTCGGTGAACGTTTCAACGGCGTAGCCCTCGAAGCCCAGGAGTTTGCGAAGGGCGGCGCACATGTTGGGTTCGTCGTCAATGACGACGATTGAAGCGGCGGCGGCGGCTTCGGGCACGCGATGAAAATCCTTCCATGATTTTTTTCCAGCGACCGACGCAATCGTGAGTTCTGTCTATCTGTCTCCGGCGCGGGGGTCAAGACGGAAGTCCCGGAGTGCGGCGTGCGCCACACTCCGAAAGCAAAAGCCGCTGCGGCGGGGGCAGCGGCTCCTACCTGTGGGACCTATAGGTCGTATGGGTCGTATAGGTCCTATAGGGGGTCCTTCTCGCGCTCAGGCGAGGGTGAGAATGTTCTTGGGCACTTCGAGCCGGACCTTCTTCTCCATCGCTTCCAGGCCCAACAGGGCGGGGACGGCGCTGCGCAGCGCCACATTGCCGTCGCACAGCGGTCTCACCTTGTCCAGAACGCACTGTTTGAAGCCCGTGAGTTCGATCTGATAGGTGGTCATCCTGACGGTCGCCGTGGGGATGTCCACCAAGTCGGCGATGTCCATGCCGGCCACTTTTTCGAGCCGCGTGCCCGGCGAGGGCGTTCCGTTCAGAACGATCGGCTCCTTGTAGGGCTTCTGGGTGACGTTGGGCGATTCGAGTTTTTCTCTGTGAGCGGCGGGCATCCACAGCTGTTCTTCCACGCCGGGTTCGAGGAAGAAAAGGCCGACGAACTTCGAGAGGTGAGCCATGATGAGCGTGCCCTTCTCGCCCTGGATGATCTCGAAGGCCTCGCCGAAGGGGCTGAAGGCGTTGGTCGTGACGGACTGATAGGTCATCTGGACGTTGTCGGGATACTCATAGACGAGGTGGACATTGTCGAAGATCGTGCGCTTCTGCAGATTGGCGCCGAGTTTGCTGTCGTCGTTGTCAGTTTTGCCGACGCCAACGATCGCCTCGGGCATCTTGTCTTCCAGGACCCAGTTCATGATGTCGAGCTGGTGGCTGGCCAGTTCGGTCATCAGACCGCCCGAGTACTTGCGATAGAGGCGCCAGTTGAGCACCTCGTCTTCGCTCTCATATCCCCACTTCTTGAAATCCACGCCCTGAAGCGGCTCGGCGGGGCGGCGCCACGTGCCGTTGCGGTTCCACTGGCATTGGATGTTGTTGATCTTGCCGCACAGGCCCTTGTCAATATAGTGGCCCTTGGCGAAGTGGTAGAGCGGATGATAGCGGAGGTGATGGCCGATCTGGAGGATTTTGCCGGCCGCCATCTGGGCTTTGAGCATCGCCTTGCAGTCATCAATGGTGTAGGCCATCGTTTTTTCGCAGAAGATGTGCTTGCCGGCCTTGAACGCCGCCTCGACCATCGGGCGGTGGAAGACCAGAGGCGTGACGATCATCACCGCCTCGACGTCGGCTTCCTTGAGCAGGGTCTGATAGTCATCGAACACTTTGGCTTGCGGGCCGGCCAGCTTCGCGGCCATGGCGGCGCGCGAGGGAATCACGTCGCAAACCGCGTTGAATTTGAAACCCGGAACCTTCAGCGCCGCCGGCAGCAGGTTCAGGCAGGCCTGGCTGCCGCAGCCGATCAGGCCGACCTTGAGGGGCCGGTCGTCCACTTTGCCGCCGGCCGCGGGCGCCGCCGGCGCGGCTTCAGCCGCCCATGCCTTGAAGGCGTTGAGCGTCGCCGCCGTGCCGACCGCCGCTCCCGTGGTGGCTTGGAGAAACGACCTCCGACTCACTTTCGATGGCTCCATGTCTCCCTTCCTCCTTTTGAATGTCCGGTCATCAGTGCTGAGAGTTGAAAGTTAAGAGTTCCATGTTTCAAGTCAAAAACCTTAGAGCGTGTGTGAAAAGTATGTAGTTCCCACTTCAGTGGGGCTCTTGAACAGCCAATGGCCCACTAAAGTGGGAACTACGAACATTCCGGTCAGCCGCTCCATCTGCTTTTCACACACGCTCTTAGAGTCTTGCCCTGTCGATCTGAGAATTCCGTTCGTAAATGGAATGATTCTCACTCGG
>Ga0315274_10013293_pt1 | contig 11720 bp, 11 predicted proteins | sample YL17G02_20_MG_FD_203700 | JGI IMG/M metagenome (GOLD analysis project Ga0315274, IMG submission 203700) | Sediment microbial communities from Yellowstone Lake, YNP, Wyoming, USA - YL17G02_20 | ecosystem: Environmental > Aquatic > Freshwater > Lake > Sediment | place: USA: Wyoming | collected...
CCCTTGAGCCCCGTCGCGGCGGTGAAGTCGGCGAACCGGTTCTCCCCTCTGAAGATGCTGAGCATGATCTGGAGCCGCGCCCTGTGAGCGACGGGGTCGAGGACGCTCCGCTCCATCACCGCGGGGTCGAGGGAGCACACCGAGTAGCCCTCCGCTGGGGATGGTACCATCGGTTCTTGGAGCATTGTTAACTGGCTGAGGAGGCCGCCGTTGATCTCCAGGAACCCGGCCTCCTTCCTCATGCACTCAGCACAGGTGGTGTTCCCCTTGGTGATGAGTCCCTTCTCCATCCTCGTGGAGACCCCTATCGCCTCCTTTAGGGCGCCGAGGCTGTCCCTGAGCTTCCCCGCCTTGAGGAGCTCTAGGTACTGCCTCTGAATCTCCTTGATCTCCTGCTTGCACCGTGTCTCGGCATCCGCCCCCTTCTCACACTTGAGGGAGTCTATGAAATCGAGGGTCGCGCCCTGCAGGTAGTCGATTACGGTACGGTTGTAGTTGAGGCTGACCTGCTTCGTTACCTCGCTCTCTATGAGTTCGAGCCTCTGCCTCGTCTCCTCACGGAACCTCTGTAGCTCCTTCCTCAGCTCCCCAATCTCCTCGTCTAGCCTCAAACCGGATCAGGGTGAGAGAAATACCCTAAATGGTAAAAGGATTATCCCAAAATCCGGGCGTGTTGTTACGTCACACCCCTTCTCTAGGGTACGCGTCCAAAAAACGCTAGACGGAGTATACGTGGTCGGCGCTAGGCCTCGTGAAGAGGAGGTACTTCTCCTCCTTGCTCAGCTCCTCGAGCACCCTCTTCGCGAGCAGCCCCGCCGGGTCCTTGAGGTTCACCCTCTCATCGATGTCCTTGAAGCTCTTGAAGGAGAGCCTCTCCCTGATGTCGAGGATCTGGAACATCAACCTCTTACCGATCCCTGGTATTAGCTCGAGGCTGTGCATCCTCGGCGTCACCGACTGGCTCGTGTTGAAGAAGTTGACGAAGAAGGGCTCGTTCGCCTTGACGACGATCTCTATGACGCTGGGTAACTCCGCCTTCGCCGAGCTCGTGAGGTCGGCGTAGGTGACCCTACCTATGATGTGGGAGACGAGCGCCCTGTCCCCCTTACCAACGAAGATCCGATCCCGGGGGTTGTAGTCCGAGTCCTTCTTCGGCGACGCCTCGAGTAGGGTGAAGTAAGACTCACCGACTATCTGGATTATGCCGCCCGAGGTGTGGGGCGTCCTGGGGGCACCCGGTCGACCGTGTGGGAGGTAGTCTAGGACGTAAGCGTACTCCTCGTACTTCTTCTGATCCCTATACAAAACGTTCACACCCGGGCGAGCCTACAGGAACCTATAGTGTGGCCTTGTATTTCTTAATTATTGTCAGGATGCTGTTGACGGCCTCCTCGGATATGATCCTCTGGCGGCCTAGGAATGTGCGGATCTCCGCGATGCTGCCCGGCATGCAGTTGGCTAGCTGGACGGCGAGCGGTCTGTCGATGCCCCCCTTCTCCATGAGCTCGGAGACGAGCTTGTTGGAGTCCCCGCTGTTCGTCTTGGCGAAGCGGACCGTGTAGTCGAGGACCCTCCGCTGGAGGGGGTCTAGCTCCTCTGCCTTTGCCTCTAGAAGCGCCTTGGCCTCGGCGATGGTGATCTCCTTCTTCTCAACTACGGACATGGCGTTCAGCCCCTCAGTCTATGTGCTTCCTGATGTGTTGGGGTAATGCTATGATGGTCTTTACTTTCTTCGTCTGCGGGATCACTAGGACGTATGCCTTCCCGCGCTTTTCGACGACGGTGGCGACCTGCCCCGCGAACCTCTTATGGGGCATACCCTTGTGTATAGCTGGGTCGATCTTTATGATGACCTTGTCGCCCTCGTTGTACTCGGTCAGTAGCCTCGTTAGCGGCATCTTGCCGCGCTCCCTGACCTTCTTAGTGAGGGCAGCCCTGCTCTTTCTGCGTAGTCCATGGCTCTTACCCATTATGTTCGCCCCATCTCCGGTGGCCTAAGCCCCGGCTGAGCACCACACCTAATCAACGCACTCTTTAATAAGTTCTATTAATTTTCGCCGGTCGCTGCGGGAGGGCTTTTTAAAGGATGTGGAGAAACTTAACCCTGTGATGTTTCTTGGCTAAGAGGAAACCGGTAGAGATCAAGGACCTTTTCAGGCTCAGGATGGTGTCTGATCCCCGCATCTCCCCCGACGGGAGGCGTATCGCCTTCGTCCACACGACCCTCGACTACGAGAAGGACGAGTATGTGAGCGATATCTGGATGGCGGATGCGAAGACTGGGGTGTCGACACAGTTCACCTCCGGGAGGGGGAAGGACAAGGGGCCGCGCTGGTCGCCCGACGGGAAGAGGCTCCTCTTCACCTCGACGCCCCCAGCTAAGGAGGGCGAGGAGAAGAAGAAGCCCCAGCTCTACATCATAGAGGTCGCCGGGGGCGAAGCGAGGAAGCTCACCGACCTAAAACTCGGCGTCGAGGGCCCTAAGTGGTCCCCCGACGGCAAGCAGGTACTCTTCGTCAGCCCGACACAGCCCGTTGAACCGAAGGGCGACGTCAAGCACATCACGCGTCTAAGCTACAAGTTCAACGGCAGGGGCTTCTTCCCGGGGATATACAAGCACGTCTTCACCATCCCTCACAGGGGCAGCAAACCGAAGCAGGTGACGAAGGGCGAATACAAGATCGACGGCGCCGAGTGGATAGGCTCCGACATACTATTCTACGGTAACACCGACCCAGACGCGGACAGGGGCGACTACGACCACATCTACCGCATCGACCCGAAGGGCGAGCCGAAGAGGCTCACAGAGGGGACTTGGAGCATCTACGGCGCCGGAAACGGCATGACCGGTGTAGCCCCATCCCCCGACGGTAAGGAGATCGCCTTCGCAGGTCATGACTACCGGAGGAGTGGCGCGACAAAGGCCGACATCTGGGTCATGCCGGCGGAGGGTGGCACACCCCAGAAGCTCACGGAAGGTTTCGAGCCAGATCTAGGTGTAAAGATGAGCTGCGACGTCCGAGGCTCCTCCTCCGACCCGACGCCCCATTGGGGCGGCGATGGATTCATCTTCTTCACCTCCAACTTCGCGGGGGTAAGCAACCTCAACAGGGTCAAGGCGAAGGGCGGGAAAGTGCAGAGGCTCCTCGGCGAGGTCGACCACAGCGTCGAGTCGTGGAGCATGAACGGCGAAGGTGCCATCGCCTATACGACCCTAGCGACCACTAGGCCCCATGACCTCTGGATCAGCGCTGATGGTAAGGACAGGCAGATCACCGACTTCAACAAGAAGTGGCTACAGGGCCTCGACCTACGCCCTCACGAACACTTTACCTTCAAGTCGACCGGTGGTCACACTGTTGAGGGCTGGATAATGAAGCCCTCGGGCCTCAAGAAGGGCAAGAAGTACCCGATGGCGGTCGAGATACACGGCGGCCCCCGCGGCGTATTCGGAAACGCCCTGATGCATGAACATCAGGTCCTGGCTGGGCGGGGCTACGCCGTCATGTACATCAACCCCTGGGGGAGCGGCGGATACACGGAGGACTACCAGGCGGGGCTCCCCGGCCACTATGGGGAGCAGGACTACGCCGACATAATGGAGGCGGTCGACTACTGTCTCAAGACCTACGCCTGGGTCGACGGGGGGCGCCTCGCCTGCCTCGGCGGCAGCTACGGCGGATACATGACCAACTGGATAGTCACCCAGACGACGAGGTTCAAGGCGGCGGTGACGATGCGGAGCATAAGCAACTGGGTCAGCTTCTTCGGGACCTCTGACATCGGGTGGACGTTTGGGAGGAGGGAGATGCTCGGGACCCCGTGGGATAACGAGGAGGAGTTCATGGCGAAGAGCCCAATAAGGTACGTGAAGAACGTGAAGACGCCGACGCTCATAATCCACAGCGAGGAGGACTACCGCTGCCCGATGGAGCAGGGGGAGCAGTTCTACACCGCCCTCAAGTACCTAGGCGTCCCCACCGAGTTCATAAGGTTCCCCGGCGAGAACCACGAGCTGAGCCGCAGCGGGAAGCCGAAGCACAGGCAGGCGCGCCTCGAACACATACTCCGCTGGTTCGAGACCTACCTCTAAGCCCAATCTCCACGCGGGTTACCGCTGGAACATCTTGAGGGGCATGTTCCTTAGGCGGCGGTTCCCCTTGAGCTGCTTGAACATCTTCTTCATGTTCTCGTGTTGTTTTATGAGTTCCTTGACTTCAGCGTCGGTTGTGCCTGAGCCGCGGGCGATGCGCTTCATGCGGCTCGAGTTGATGAGTTTGGGGTCCTCCTTCTCCTCGACGGTCATGCTCCTGATTATGACCTTCCACCTGTCGAGGCGTTCCTCCGCCTTCTCCATGTCCGCCTCGGGTAGCTGGTAGCTCATCCCCGGGATCATGCCGAGAACCTTCTGGATCGGCCCCATCTTGCTCATCGCCTCGAACTGGTCGTACATGTCTTGTAGGGTGAATTTACCGCTCATCATGGCGCGGACGTCTTTCTCGGAGGGCTGTATCTCGGCTTCCTTGACCTTGGCTACGAGTCCGTCGATGTCTCCCATGCCGAGGAGGCGGCCGACGAATCGGCCCGGTGCGAAGGGCTCTATGTCCTCTATCTTCTCGCCGGTGCCGATGAACTTGATATGGGCGCCTGTGGCGGCGACGCCGCTCAGGGCTCCTCCACCCCTCGCGGTCCCGTCCAGCTTGGAGACTATGATGCTGCCGATGGGTGTCGCCTCCTTGAAGGCTTGGGCTTGGGCGGTGGCTTGCTGCCCCATGGTGCCGTCTAGGACGAGGACGATCTCCTGAGGCTTGGCCGCGGCTGCGATCTGCTGCATCTCCTCGATGAGTCCCTTCTCATCCTTGTGGCGCCCCGAGGTGTCGAGGATGACGACCTCGTGCGTCTTGAAGCGGTCAGCGCCGTGTTTCGCCACGGAGATGGGGTCCTTACCGTCGGGTTCGCCGTAGAAGTCTACCTTGATCTGTTCCGCGAGTTGTTTGAGTTGGTTGTAGGCGCCGGGGCGGAAGGTGTCACAGGTGATGAGGCCGGTCTTTAATCCCCTCTTCTGGTAGTATCGGGCGAGCTTCGCGGCGGTCGTCGTCTTCCCGGAGCCCTGGATGCCGACGAGCATTATGATGTTCTGCCTCCCCGGCTGGATCTTTATGTCCTCCTGCTTCTCGCCGACGAATCTCGTGAGTTCGTCGTAGACGACCTTGACGACATGCTCGCGGCGGCTGATGCCGGGGGGGAGTTCCTCGTTGAGGGCCCTCTTCTCTATGTTCTGGCTGAGCTGCATGACGAGGGCGACGTTCACATCCGCCTGTAGGAGGGCGCGTTGGAAGTCCCGGATCAGCTCCTTTACGAGCGCCTCGTCAACAATCGGCGCCTTGATCACCTTGCGCAGTGCGTCGTAGAGGCTTGAGCCGAGCTTCTCCAGGACCATCGGTTTTCGTATTGTATCCCGTGAGCGACTGGATTAAAGGTTGCCGTAGGATGAAAAAGAGGGGTAGCCGCGCCAGGTCACTTGACTATGAGTATCGCCTTTGTGCACTGGTCGACTACCTGGCGACTCGTGCTTCCAAGTATCCAGCCGGTGATCCCCCCGAGGCCTCTGCTCCCCATGACGATCAGGCTGACTCCGAGCCTGTCCGCCTCGGAGACTATTATCGAGGAGGGTCGCCCTTCTTGCAGGATTGTCTCGACCTTGAGGTTGGGGTAGAGTCCCTTGATCTCCTCCTCCGCCTTCTTCAAGGACTGGCTGTAGTTCTCGCGCATCCTATCCTGTAGGTTCGCTATGTCTATCGCCTGTGCTCCGAGTTCTGCGTTTGAGTAGATGGGTACCGAAACCTTTGGCACGACCGTGAGTATGGCGAGTTCGCCCTCGAACATGGCGGCCATCTTGGCGGCGTGGTCTAGAGCCCTCTTTGAGGGGTCAGAGCCATCATACGCCACCAGTACCTTGCTGAACACGGGGTCAAACATGGTCCTCGATTCATTACTTGGTCGTATCGGGATTTAAATTAGATTCGGCGGTTTCACACTTCTAGGTAGGGGCGTCTCCTCGAACCTTTGTACACGCTGGTTGCGTTATCACCACGTTAAACATAGTAACCGTGACTGGGAACCTCTGTGATGGTTTGTCCTTAGTTGCGTGTGGTTGGCGGTTACTCGTTGAAACTCCGTCGCCCCGCGGGGGAAAGTTCTTTACGTCAACCTCATCATAACCGGTCATTAATGTATTTACAGTATTCACGGTGCATTGTATGGTTGATGACAGGTTAGATGACTCTATGTCTCGGCGTGATGCTGAGAGGAGGAAGTTCAGGGTCGGCTTAGCCCTCTTCTTTATCTACATCGTTGGCTACGCCCTCTTCACCTTGGCTGGGACCTTCTATAGGGGGGTTCTCACACTGAGGGTGGCGGCCTCAATCTCGGTCACCGGGGAGAAAGACTAGGTAAGCTTGGAATAGATGCCCCTTTGCAGGATCCGTTGTGTAACGGGTCATTATTTTTACTCTATTTGGATGAAGGGGCCATAATAATGGGTATTTGGGGCACCTTCTTCCCTAGTATAGTTTGGTGTTCTTGAGGGCTTCAGCGGCGGCCTTATCCTGCGCCTCGGTGAGGGGGAGGAGTGGCTGCCGTGGGGTTCCGGCCTTGTATCCCATGCGGTTTAGGGTAGCCTTTATGGCGGCGACCTGTGGGAAGCTGGCGACGAGGACGTTGTTTACGTGGCTCGCGGTGCGCTGCCTCTTCCCCGCCGTGGCTACGTCGCCCCTCTTGAAGGCCTGGTGGAGCTCGACGCCGGTGCCGGGGACGACGTTGGCGATGGCGAGGACGGCACCCTTCCCGCCGAGGCTGAGGGTGGGGAGGAACATGTCGGCGGCCCCGCTGAGGCACGCTATCCTGTCGCCGCAGAGGCGTATTATCTCCGCCATGTTTCCGGGGCTGCCGCTGCTGTCCTTAACCCCGGCGAGTCCGCTGCAGTCCTCGGCGATGCGGGCTATGGTCTTGGGGGCGATGCTGTACCCCGTGAACTTGGGTACGTTGTAGAGGATGGCTGGTATGTCGACGACTGAGAGGACTGAGGCGTAGTGGCGGTATAGCTCCTCCTCGGTGGGGCGGAAGAAGTAGGGCGTCGTGATGAGCACCGCCTCGGCGCCGGCGTTCTTCGCGTCCCTGGTGAACTCGATGGTCTCTCTCGTCGCCGCGGCGCCGGTGCCAGCTATGACCTGAGCCCGCCCATCCACCTGATCTATGACGAATCCCAGAACCTCTGTGAGCTCCTCCCTGCTCAGGTAGGGGGACTCCCCCGTGCTCGCGTTTGCCACAATGCCCGAGACGCCCGCGCCGATCCAGTACTCTATGAGTTCTCCGAGCGCCTCGAACTGTATCTCCCCCTTCGCGTCGAAGGGGGTGACGTTGGGGACGTATACGCCCTCCAGGTTCAGCCTAGCCATGGTATTGACTCTACTAGACGGGGTTAAAACTGGTTCGGGGGCGGGCTTATATGGCGCGTCTTCTGAATCCTCTCACTTGATGGCCAGGTTCTACCCCCCAGGCGTCCCCCGGAGCATAGAGTACCCGGAGATGCCGCTCTACGGATTCCTCGAAAACACGGCCCGCAAGTTCCCCGACAGGACCGGCGCATTATACCTGGGCAACGGCGTCCCATACGCGGAGCTGTGGGTGAAGGCCCTGCGGTTCGCCGGGCACCTTGAGAGGCTGGGCGTCGAGAAGGGTGACCGCGTCGGCCTCCTACTCGCGAATACGCCTCAATTCATCATCGCCTTTAACAGTGTCCTGGCCGCGGGTGGGGTCGTCGTCTCGGTGAACCCCCTCAACCCCGTCGAGGAGATAGGGAGGGAGCTGGCCGAGACCGAGTGCAGGGTGCTCGTCGTCCTCGACAGGCTCCTGGGGAAGCTCCCCCCCGACTATTCGGGGAAGATCATAGTGGTCGAGGCGACTGAGTATGCGCCCATCCACCTCCGGTTCCTCGGCGGTCTCGCCTACAAGGGTGTATCCCCGGCGGGGGCCTTCAGGTTCGAGGAGTTAACCTCTGGGGCTGAAGCGAAGCCTGTCGCGGTCTCCCCGAGGGAGGACCTGGCCGCCATCCTCTACACATCCGGGACAACGGGGCCGCCGAAGGGCGTCATGCTCACCCACTACTCCCTAGTCGCGAACGCCCTCCAGAGCTACTACTGGCTCAGGGGCTGGGGGTACAGCGCCAAGCCACAGCCCTCGGGGTGGCCCCTCATACTCTGCGCCGTCCCCTTCTTCCATAGCTACGGGCTGAACGTACTCAACGAGGCGGTGAGCTCAGGCTGCACCCTCGTCCTCGTACCCGACCCGAAGGCCGAGGCAATCCTGAACGCCGTCCAGAGGCACCGGGTCACACACATGCCACTCATCCCCAGGTTCGTCGCGGAGATACTCGCCCACCCCAAACTAGGCAGCTACGACCTGAGCAGCGTCACCACCGCCTCAAGCGGCGGCGCCTCCATCCTCCCCGAGCTGATGAAGAGGTTCGAGGAGATAACGGGTGCCAACTTCTACCAGGGGTACGGCCTCACCGAGGCGGGCCCCATCACCCACGCCACCCCCATCGAGGGCAGACGCAACTACCTCAGCCCCGGCATGGCCTACCCCGACACCGAGGTCAGGGTCGTGGACACCCAGGTGGGCGAGGTCGAGGTCCCCCCGGGGAGGGAGGGCGAGCTCCTCGTCCGGGGCCCGCAGGTAATGAAGGGGTACTGGAAGGCGCCCGAGGAAACGGTGAGGGTCCTCGTCGACGGCTGGCTCCACACGGGAGACGTCGTCAGGGTCGACGAGGAGGGATGGCTCTACGTCGTGGGGCGGAAGATGGACAGGATAGTCGCCGCGGGGCACACCGTCTGGCCCACCGAGGTCGAGGAGGCGCTCCTCAGCAGCCCCGAGGTCGAGGCGGCAGTCGCCGTCGGCGCACCAGACCCCCTCAGGTGCAACACCGACATCCAGGCCCTAGTCGTCCTGAAGAAGGGAGCGACCCTCGAGGGCGTCGAGGCGAGGCTCATAGAACTCTGCAGGGGCAGACTCCAGCCCTACCAGGTGCCGGGGAGGATCGACATCGTCGATAGCCTCCCCCTCACGAACATGGGCAAGGTCGACCGCGTCGCCGTCGAGGCGGAGATGGAGCGGAGCGTCCAGAAGGCCATGGAGGACTATGCCCGGGACAACGCGGCGCAGAAATCATAAGCACGCCGGCCCAGTATCCACCATGCCCCCACCGAAGGAGGTTCTCAGGGACCGCATAGCCCGGATCATAGCGGCCACCCGCTTCCCCTTCATCGACCAGACCAACTGGGACGAGGAGAGGCGAACCCTCGTCAACACCCGGAATGAGAAGACCTACGCCGTGGACGGCCCACGCGGCAAGGTCTACCCCAGCGTAGTCGTCCTCAACCCCGACGGCGCGATCAGGGAGATCGGGGAGGTCGAGATGGGGGTAAAGCCCAGCCTCGCCGAGAAGTGGAGGCTCCTCTCCGAGAAGACGGGCATGGGGGAACGCTACAAGAAGCTCTTCATCTACGTCCCCGCGGGGGACGGCGAGAAGGCCCGGGGACTCCTCGAGGGGAACGGGATAGAGTACGCGGGGCTCCGCGAGTGGAGCATCGAGGATGGTACCCTCGTCACCCGCCCCGTAGTGACCCCGGACATGGACTACGACCACAGGGTCAGCTAGGGGGGAGCAGCAGGCTCGCCAGGTAGTCCTCCGCCTGCTTGACGGTCGCCTCGTCGTACATGCTCCCGAGCTCCCTCTTCAGGTACTCCCCTAGGGCCCAGTGGATAACACCCGTCTCCTTACTGTAGACGACTAGCCTCGAATCCTCGAGCCTCTGGAGATCGGCGTAGAACTCGTCGCTTATCCTCCCGTTGCCACCGTGCAGGAAGCTGTGCAGTTCGCCGCGCTTCACCGCCTTCCTCTCGTGGACTACCATTGCGGATTGGGCCGCCTGCAGCGGTAGGCTCCTTATCCTGAGCCCGATCTCCCTGACGAAGCGCTCCTTTATGACCTCCTTGAACCTCCCGGAGACGTCTACCTGGGTGAATACGGTGGGTTTGTCGTATTGTATTATCTGGTGCATGCGCTGGTCGATGAGTTGGTTGAGGTCGTCGACCGTGAAGCCGGGGCGGACGGCTGGGACCTGGTTCTTAGCCGCCCTCTGCTCGGCGGTCTCCTGCTGCCTGATGAGCTGCTCGAGTTTGGCGGTGCTCATTATGAGCTCCCTCCTGAGGGTGTCGACCTCGGTGCGGAGCAGGGAGATCTCGTTGTCCCTGCGGGCGAGTTTCATGTCGAGCTCCTCGATGCGGCGCAGGACGCGGTCGCCGCCTGGGGCCGGTAGGAAGCGGCGTATCCCCGTCTGGCCACCGGGCGTCTCCGCATCCTCCTCGGCGGCGTTGTTCATGTACTTCCCCGCGTCCGTGACCGTCATCTCGCCGAGGGCGACGCGGCGCCCTATCTTCGCTGGGACGCCGGCGGGGAGGGCGTAGACCTTCTTGACGTCGTCGCCGAGGATGGCTAAGAAGTGGCCGAGGGGGAGGCTCCTGATCTCCTCGGCGTCTATCTTGTTCCTCCCTATCTGCTCCCTGACCCTCTCCACCTCGTGGCCCTCGCGCTGCCTGCCGAGGATCCAGTTGTTGCACTGGCGGAGGGGCATCTTGTCTATCCCCGCGATGTCCTGGCTGTCTATGAAGAGGTAGTTGCCGATGGCGGCGCCCTTCCTGATGAAGGTCTCCGCGTAGAGCTTCACGGGGGTATTCCTGCCCTGGGGGATGTGCTCCCAGGCCTCGGGGACGATGAGTATAGTCTCGTGGAGGTTGGTTATCACGTACTCCATGGTGCTCTGGATGACGAGGCCTTGGAGCTCGAGCGACATCTCTGTGAGGTCCATGACGTTGATGCCGTCGATGAGTTGCAGGGTCTTGCTGAACCTGAACTTCTCTATCTGGGGGACCACTATCTTGAGGTACTCCTCGAGGGCTGTGTAGACGTTCTCGGGGAGCTGCTTCGTCGCCTCGGCGCGGAGGGCCTGGACGTTCTCGAGGACCTCCCTGAGGCTCTTCGTGCCCTGTGTGGCCTTCATTATCCAGGGGCGCTCGAACTTCATCTTCTCCCGCATCACCGCCTCGAGCAGGGTGGAGACGTACTGCCAGTCGGCGCGCTCCACGAAGAAGGGGGGTATCTCGCGGTAGTTGTTGAAGCCGGATTCGCCGCGCTTCGTCTTGAAGGCGATGGCGCGCCTGTTTGCCCGGCTGATGATCGCCTCTAGGGTCGTTGTCTTCCCGCTGAGCTGGGTCATCCCCGTGATGACGGTGTGGTGGAGGCTCATGTGTACCTCTTTGCCGGTGCCGACCTCGAAGCCGAGCAGTATCTTGATCTCGCCCATATTCTCACTCACCGAGAATGACTGAATGTACTTCTCGCTACAGGCTTAAATGAGTGAGGGTTTACGGGGTGCTGAAAGATGGGGTGTGTGGCCCGCCGGGGGCGTCGGCTAGTCGTAGAGCCTGATCTTCGCCTGCTCGGTCGCCCCCATGAGCCTGAGCACGAGGGCGCCGACGGGCTCGACCTCTGCGTGTCGCCTCTCCCCCACGGAGCCGTAGCTTATGAGGTTGAGCTCCCTGAGGATGCGGGCGTTCAGCTTCAAGGTTGAGAGCGGTATGCCCGTCTCTCGGGAGAGGTT
>Ga0315274_10013297_pt1 | contig 11719 bp, 9 predicted proteins | sample YL17G02_20_MG_FD_203700 | JGI IMG/M metagenome (GOLD analysis project Ga0315274, IMG submission 203700) | Sediment microbial communities from Yellowstone Lake, YNP, Wyoming, USA - YL17G02_20 | ecosystem: Environmental > Aquatic > Freshwater > Lake > Sediment | place: USA: Wyoming | collected...
CCAAAGGCGCGCGAGTCAGGCACAATGGTGAGATATCCCTCCCGCGCCATCTGCCGGCCGTAGTCGTAGTTATGCTGCTTGAGACTGTTCTCGATCCCCGGGTCCCCGATGCTGGTCGCTCCGGCAACCGGCTCCTTGCCATACTGCCCATGCCCATGCAGGCACACGATGGCGGGGAGCTTGCCACCCTTGGCGCGCTTCCGGTCCTTCGGGATCAGCACATACATGGGCACGCTGTAGTGCTTCTCGGTGTCAATCACCACTTTCTCGCGGAGGAAGTCCCCCTCCTCCACCGAGTAGATCACCTCCGGGTTCGGCGGCGCCGCCTTCGGCCACTCCCCACACAAGTCCATGAGCTTGGTGGAGAACTCCTTGCGCCACTTCTCCCAGTCGGCCTTGCTTCTGCCCTGGAAGGTCATCAGCGGCGTTCTCTCCGCCGCGACGCGGTTCAGGTACTGCCACATCGAGTAGTTGCGGCCGGCCATCAGCAATCATCCTTTCTTGTAGGGCGGGGCTGCCATGCCCCGCCGGCCGTTCTGGTTCGAAGGGCAGAAGCTCACCTCCTGCCCGGCCTGCTATCCTCCCTCCCTCCCCCACGCCTCCTTGAGCTTCTCCCGATGCCCGGTGGTCTCCGAGGCGAGGGTGTCCAGGAGTTGCTTCAGATCCGGGTGATCTCCCTCCACCACCACGAAGTAGGCCTTCTCGATCAGCCCGTCCTCAAGCCCCGCGGCGGTGGCCAGCGCATCGAGCGCGGCGACGTTCCCTTGCTTCGCGTCCTCGAGCCGCACCCGCACGGAGTCGAGGGAGTTCATCACCGCCTCCGCGCTGAAGCGCCCGGCGGTTACGTGCACCAGCCCGGCCCTTACATCATCCACAAACCCCGCCACCAGGCGGGCGTGCTTCTTCTCCTCCTCGGCGAGTTCGGTGAAGAGAGCCTTGTGGGCCGGCAGCGCCTCCGCATAGGCCGCGTACAAGTCCGCGATCGCCGCCTCATGCGCGGCCATCAGGCCGAGGGTCTCGAGTTGCTCCATCCGTGAACCCAGCTCACCGGTTTCGCTCATCTCGCACTCCCCGACACAAGATGGCACGACCTCGCCGACCGGGGCACGACACCCCGGCGGGCGTAGGCACCCTCCTCCGCCAAGGCTTCGAAGGGCAAGTGCCCGCCCTACAAGGGTACCCGCACCCATGTGCACGGCACCAGCGCATCCTCGGGCACGACCAGGTCATCGTGCCAGCCGCGGTATCCGCTCGGGTCGCCGTCGGGAAGGTCGTGCTGGCTGTGATCTGCGAGGACGATCACGCCGTAGCCAAGGCCGGTGAGCTCGGTGACGAGTTGACGCAGCCGCTCGTCCGTGGCCAGCACGACCGGGTCCGCCTCCGGTGATGACGGTCCCACGCGGTGGAAGACAGTGTCCGGCTCCCCCAACTGCGCGATAATGAAACATGGCGAGTGCCGGTGGGCGAGCCCCACCGCCATCTCCACCACCGCGTCGTCGTCCTGGTCCTCCGTCCGCCCGGACAGATCGGCGTATCTGGCGAGGAGCTGACCGCCGGTGAACCCGGCCCTTCCCACGCCCGCGCTGCGGCCTCCCGCCTCGCGGATCACATCGAATAGGCTTTCGCATCGCAGCGAGTCGTCTTTGCTCCTCACGCCGTGGACCTCGGGAACGGCGCCGGTCACCAGCGCGGCGAAGTTCACCGGCGTGACGGCGGGGCTGACCGACCGCAACACGAGGTGGCAGCGCTGGTGGAGTGAGGTCAGGAACGGCATCTGCTCCCGCCAGTGCTGCCACACCGTCAGGCCCAGCGCATCGGGGGCGACAATCGCCACCCGCTGGCAGCCCGACAGCTCGGCGGCGATGTCCGCAATAGGTTGCTCCACACCTCCGCTCGGCTTCCGCACGCCGAGGATGGCGCTGACCGTGGGGGCGATGGCGGTGATGGGGTGGACGGGCGCGGGCACTGATCCGTTCTCCAGGCGAGTTCTCGTGCTCAGAGGAGTTCGCCGCGGGGCGAGCGAATGCCCTGCGCGATCTCAGAACGGAAAGGAGGATGGCGTGGGAGAGCTTGGGTTCGCATATGTCGGCTGCGGCTTCATGGCCCAGGGGGTTCACATTCCGAACTTCGCAGACACGCCGGGGGTCGATCTGGTGGCCCTGGCGGAGATGCGACCCCAGCTCGGGGCAAAAGTCCAGCGGAGATGGGGGTTCAGAAAGCTCTGCCGCAGCCACCGCGAGCTTGCCGAAGACCCCGAGGTGGAGGCGGTGGGGGTGTCCGCCGGCTTCGGTGAACAGCCCGCCATCGCCCGCGACCTTCTGCGCGCCGGCAAGCACGTGTTCATGGAAAAGCCCATGGCGCTGTCGGTGGCCGAAGCCGAAGAGATGCTGGATGCCGCGCGCGCCTCCGGCGCCCGGCTGATGGTCGCCTACATGAAGCGCTATGATGCCGGCAATGAGACTGCCAAGCGGGTCATTGACCGATTCCGCGCAGATGAGGCCATGGGCCGGCTCTTATTCGCCCGCAATCACGGCTTCTGCGGCAGAGACTGGGCGGCCGGGTTCGACGGCCGCATAGAGACAACCGATGAGCCGCGGCCTGCCCAACCGCCTTTCCGGTGTCCGGACTGGCTGCCCGAGGAGATGCATCGGCCCTATGTCTGGTACTTGCAGCAGTACGCCCACAACGTGAACCTGCTCCGCTGGTTCCTGGAGGTAGGAGACAAGGTCGAGGTGACCGCGGCAGAGCTGGACCAGGACGGCTACACGGGTGTGGTGGTCTTCGAGATGAACGGCGTGCGCGCAGTGCTCGAATCAGGCAACACCTCGCACCACGGGTGGGACGAGAACACGCAGGTGTACTTCGCCGACGGCTGGGTGAAGGTCACCTCACCGGCGCTGCTCCTCAAGAACGTCCCCGCCTCGGTTGAGGTCTACCGAGCGGGGAACGTACAGGAGGTGTCCCAGCCACTGCCCGATCCACCCTACACCTGGAGCTACCGGCGGGAGGCGCAGCACTTCGTGGAGTGCCTGCGAACAGGTCAGCCTTTCCGGTCCAGCGGAGAGGACACGCTCACAGATGTGCGCGTGTTCGAGGAGGTCTATCGGGTGTGGTTGGGAGGTGAGCTGTAGGCATCTGTCTGCCGCGGCCGCCTGGGCCAGGCGAACGGTGGAGATCAGCGACGTCTCCGCCGCCGGAGGTACTGGGTCGGCGTCAGCACCAGGACGCCCTGCACCTGCCGACCATACAGGGGCGCGAGGTGCCGCCTATCACCAGTGAGCAGATGCGTACAGGAAGCCGCGATCGCGGCAAGTCCACGCGTAGGGAGGCCACCGAGGCACCCGCCCTCTACTGCCCGAACGGCGGATTCTTGAGCACCCAGGCGCCGTTCTCTCGCGCCAGCCTCGTGCCTCTGGGTATGATCGTGTCGGCGAGCACGGTGTCTTCCTTGGCCTCGAAGACGAGTTCCTCGAAGTTCAGTATCTTAATGTCTGAGCCATCCCCTCGGCCCCGTATGCGGAGGCGTTCGGGGGCAACCGGACGGAGCGGCCCCTCCGGGTGGCCCAGTACCCCAGCCTGGTAGTCACTCCCCTGGCGCGAGCCCAGGCTCAACACCGGACTGCCTGTGGCGACCGTGCCGGGCGCTTCAGGTTTGGCGCCAAGGGCAAGAGGAAAGGGGGCAAGCTTGCATTCCCAGTAGTCGCGGGGCTTAACCTTCGCGAACATTGCCGTATTGCGTAGCATAGCGGCGACTGGAGAGCTGACCTCGCAGTAGTCTGCCCGCACTGCCGCATCGAGCGCCTTTGCCACTGCAGAAGGAACAGGACCGGGCAGAAGAACAGACGTCGCACGGGCAGGCTGTTCGGAACTAGGGGCAGCGGGCTCAACGCTCGGCTCCGCCCCCTCGGTCGCCGGAGGCGTCCCTCGACCGCATCCAACGACGAGCATACACAGCAGTATGCCACAGACGACCACAGCGGACCAGGCCTTGTCCATCGGCCGTGCCTCCCCTTCCGGCTTGCTCGGCGCCTGCATCTACCCCGCCAGCGGGGCCAGCTCCTCTGCGCGGTGGAAGACGATCACGCCATCCTCGAGCACGGCCTCGATGGTGTCGCCCTCGTGGTACTTCCCGTAGAGCAGCCCCTCTGACAGCGGGTCCTCGATCAGCCGCTGGATGGCGCGGCGCAGCGGCCGCGCGCCCAGGGTCTTGTCGAACCCTTCCTTGGCAAGCAGGGCCTTGGCTTCCTCGCTGACCCGCAGCTTGAGTCCCTGCTCGATGATGCGCTCCTCCACCCGGCCCAGCAGGAGGTCTACGATCCGGCCCATCTGCTCCTCGGTGAGGGCGTGGAACACGATCACCTCATCCACGCGGTTCAGGAACTCGGGACGGAAGGTCTGCTTGAGCTTCTCTATCACCGTATCGCGCATCCGCTCGTAGGAGCGAATCTCCTCCTCCGACCCCGCCTGCCGCAGCCCCAGGCCTACCCCGAGGTCAACGGAGCTGGTGCCCACGTTGCTGGTCATGATCACGACGGCATTGCGGAAGTCAACCACATGGGCCTGCGAATCCGTGAGCCGCCCATCTTCCATCACCTGGAGGAGGATGTTGAATACCTCCGGGTGGGCTTTCTCCACCTCATCCAGCAGCACCACCGAGTAGGGCCGGCGCCGCACCGCCTCGGTGAGCTGACCGCCTTCCTCGTAGCCCACATAGCCCGGCGGCGCGCCGATCAGCCGGGACACGCTGTGGCGCTCCCGATACTCCGACATGTCAATGCGCACCATGGCGTCTTCGTTATCGAAGAGGAACTCGGCGACCGCCCGCCCCAGCTCCGTCTTCCCCACTCCCGTGGGCCCGAGGAAGAGGAAGGAACCGACCGGCCGGCGCGGGTCCTTCAGTCCGGCCCGGCCGCGCCGCACCGCCTTGGACACCGCGCGCACGGCGTCCTCCTGCCCCACGATCCGCCGGTGGAGTCCCTCCTCCATGCGCAGCAGCTTGTCGGTCTCGCCCTCAGACAGCCGCACCACCGGGACGCCGGTCCACGCCGCGACCACGTCCGCGATGTCTTCCTCCCTCACCAGGTTGCGGGCCGCGGCGCGCTGCTCCCGCCATTCCTCTTCCAGCGTGGTGAGCTGCTCGCGCAGCCGCTGACGCTGGTCGCGAAGCTGCATGCCGCGCTGGAAGTCCGCTTCATCGCGCTCCAGCGGGCTGACGCTCACCACCTTCTGAAGCTCGCGAGAGATTGCCTCCAGCTCCTCCCGCAGCCGCTTCACCTCCACCGGTGGCTCGCTGATCTGCAGCCTTACCCGAGAGGCGGCCTCGTCCATCACGTCAATCGCCTTGTCGGGCAGGAACCGATCGGAGATGTACCGGCTGGAGAGCCGGGCGGCCGACAGAATCGCGGCGTCCTCGATCCGCACTCCGTGGTGGGCCTCATAGCGGGCGCGCAGCCCTTTCAGGATGGCGACGCTCTGATCCACCGTGGGCTCGTCCACCATCACCGGCTGGAAGCGGCGCTCCAGCGCCGGGTCTTTCTCCACGTGCTTGCGGAACTCGTTGAGGGTGGTGGCCCCGATGCACTGCAGCTCTCCGCGGGCGAGCGCCGGCTTGAGGATGTTGGAGGCATCGATGGCGCCCTCCGCGGCGCCCGCGCCGATGAGAGTGTGCAGCTCGTCAATGAACAGGATGATCTCCCCGCCGGCCTTGCGGATCTCGTCGGTGACACGCTTCATCCGCTCCTCGAACTCGCCGCGGTACTTCGTGCCTGCCACCAGCCCAGCCAGGTCGAGGGCGACCACGCGCTTTCCGAACAGCGCCTCCGGGGTCTCCTTCTTGGCAATCCGCTGGGCGAGGCCCTCCACGATGGCGGTCTTGCCCACGCCCGGCTCGCCAATCAGGCACGGGTTGTTCTTGGTGCGGCGGCTGAGGATCTGGATAACGCGCTGGATCTCCTGATGCCGGCCGATCACCGGGTCGAGCTTGTCCTCCACCGCCATCTTGGTGAGGTCTCGCCCAAAGGCATCGAGGACCGGAGTGCTGGACCGCGGTCGTCCCGCCGGAGTCACCGTGGGCGCGCCGCCCAGCAGCTTGATCACCTCGCGGCGAACCTGATCCAGATCAACGCCCAGCGCCCGCAGCACCCGCGCCGCGGTGCTGTCCACCTCCCTCACCAGACCCAACAGCAGGTGCTCGGTGTCAACGAACAGGGGAAGTCCCAGCTTGGGGTTGAGCTCGCGCGCCTCGTCCCAGGCGAGCTCGAGCACACGGCGTGCCCCCGCGCTCCAACTGCGGGAGCCGGTGATCGGCCCGGAGACGCCCCGCGCCTCCATCAGTTCCATCTGGCGGCGGATCTCGTTCTGCGCCCGGCCGGGGCTTACCCCGAGCCGCTCCAGCACCCGCGCCGCCACCCCTTCTTGCTCGCGGATCAGACCCAGCAGGAGGTGTTCGGTGCCGACGGTATTGCCGCGGAAGCGGCGCGCCTCTTCCTTGGCATACTGCACCACGCGGATGGCAGAAGGCGTGAAACGCTGCAGTATCTCTCCATCCGCCATCTCAACCTCCTTCCGCGAGGCCCGCGGCCCCCGTCACCCTCGTGTGGCGGCAACACCCCGTCCCTCGACTGGTCAGCCCGTGTGTCATCTTCGCAACCGCACCCTTCTCCGCACCATCACGGCGGCCGCCGCGAGCGCCCGCCGCACCGAAGTTCGTGCGCCACAGGCGCACGTGGGCAGTGCGGTCCACGACAGGGCGCCCGCGATCAGGGCACCGGCACTCCCTCGGTGAGCGTCACCTCCTTGAAGCGCGCCATCAGGCGCTTCGTGATCGGTCCAGGCCTTCCATCGCCAATCACCCGTCCATCAACTCGCGCCACCGGCACAATCTCGGCGGCCGTGCCTGTGAGGAAGCACTCATCAGAAGTATACACCTGGTAGACCGTCAGGTTGTCCTCGGCCAGCGGAATGCCCATCTCCGCCGCCAGCTCGATCACCACCTGACGAGTGACACCTTCCAGGATGCCCGCGTTGACCGGCGGGGTGATGATCCTTCCCTCCCGGCAGATGAACACGTTGTCGCCGGTCGCCTCCGCCACAAAGCCCGCATGATTGATCATCAGCCCTTCGTGGGCATTGGCGTCCCCCACCTCGATCTTGGCGAGGATGTTGTTCAGGTAGTTGAGGGACTTGACCTCCGGGTTGAGGGCGGAGGGCGAGTTCCGCCGGGTGACACAGGTGATCACGTCCAGTCCGGTTTCGTAAACCTCACGTGGGTACAGCGCGATGCTGTCAACGATCACCACCACCGCAGCCGGCGTGTGGCAGTTACGAGGGTCCAGGCCCAGGTCTCCTGACCCGCGGCTCACCACCAGGCGGACATAAGCGCCCTTCAGCCCACTCCGGCGGACGGTCTCGAGAATCACATTCCTCAGTTCGTCCCGGGCGAGGGGGACGGCGAGCCGGATCGCCTTGGCGCCGCGGAACAGCCGCTCCAGGTGCTGATCCAGGCGGAAGATCCGGCCGTCATAGGCGCGAATCCCCTCGAAGACCCCGTCTCCATAGAGGAATCCCCGGTCGAAGACGGAGATCTTCGCCTCTGATGGCAGCATGAACTCGCCGTTGATGTAGACACAGGGTCCCACGAGATCTACCGGGCCTCCCTTGAGATCGCTCCTGCACCCACGACAAACCACGCGGTCGCCCACTGGCGGCCGCTCCCGTCCATCTACTGGTATCTTACCACAAAGCCAGGAGGGTGACAACCGCGGGGCAGGGAGACGAGGCAGAAGGCGCAGCCGCTGACCTCTCGGCTGTAGGCTCAAGCCTAGACCAGAGCGCTTCTCTGCGAGGCGCTAGCGTTGACAACGCACCGCGCCGCAGGGTATAAGTGGGGGTGCCAAGGGCCAGCCGTGCGCCCCTCGGTCTGGCCTGGGCACCGAGGAGGATGCCGTGGCGGTGAGGCGGAGAGGCCTGCCGGAGTTCGTGCGCGAACCCTTTCCGCTTCCCGCCCAGAAGCTATTGGAGCCCAAGGGCTACCCGCCCAGCATACGCGTAACGGCGGCGCGCCCAACGAACCTAACACTGCATCTTTCGGTTCGAGCGCGCCGACGTCTACTCCGTCTGGTGAAAGCTCATGCCATACCTTAGCGAGACTGAGTTGCTGCAAAGGGTAATCCTCAGCATCCACGAGTCGGGATGGCCGGCTGTCGCCGTGCGGGACAGAATCACCTGTCCACTCCATCTACGAGCGAGCAAGGGCGACACGAGTGTTGATCTGACGGTGTACCTCTGGGAGATCGAGCCTCATCGCAGTGACGTGCCCTCTGAGCAGCAGTACAGCGTCAGGACGTCCGCTGCCAGTCCTTGTGAGGCCGGGCCGGGTGGGGAGAGGCTCATCCTGGGGTGGTGGGAACGAGCGGGGGTCTTCGCAGGTTTCGATCCCCGCAAGTACAGCAGTCGTGATACCGCCTTCCCGCCGTCGCTGCGGGTCGCGCGCAGTGTTCTCCGGGCGGCGTGCGCGTACGGGCTCGCGACGGACGTCAAAGGCGATGGGGAGGTCGCAGTCGCATTCAGGTCTGATCTCCTCATGTACTACGCGAAGAACGCTCGCGACCTGCACAATCTAGGCCAATCGCAACACGATCATGCACTCTTCAACGCCCTCGCCGCGGATCCCTACGGCGTCAGCGAGGAAGACATCGCGTCGGTCACCGACCAGCGCCGCCACCTCGTCCTTACCGCCGCTACGATGCTTCGAGAGCGCAGTTTCCGGCGACGTGTCCTCAGCGCGTATGAGCACCGCTGTGCCATGTGCAAGGGGAGGGCGGGCCACGCCGAGGCCGTGCACATCGTCCCTGTCGGCGTGCGGGGAGGAACCGACAGCACCTCAAACGGCATAGCGCTATGCGCGACTCACCGTGCGGCCTACGAAGAGGCTTCAGTGGCGGTCGACGACGACCACCGCGTGCTTGTCAGCGAGGCGCGACTCCGGGAATCTGCTATGCAGCACAGGGGCGGGGTGGACGAGTTCCGCGATGGCCTGCAGTACTTCATTGTCCTGCCCGCCGACCCGGCTCTGCGCCCAGCAGTCGAGTCGCTGCGAAGAGCCCGGGAGCTACGGAAGTGGATGGGTTAGCGCTATCGTTTGAGAAGCCCTCCTTGTACCGAAGTGCCGATACGAAGAGGGACCCGGATTGTGGCCAGGCCCAAGGTTGCTTGGCAGCCTGCGCCAAGTGGTAGAGCGGCAGGACCGCGACGCAAAGCATCGAGGCATGGAGATGCCCATGCAGCCTATAGCTTCTCCGTTCAGTTCAGCATTCGAACGCTTCCTCAATACCATCGAGGCCGATTGTCTCATATGCTCACCCTATATCACCATGGGGCCGGTGAAACGGTTCATCAAGAGGGCTGAAGAGAAGGGCATTGAGGGATCCCTGCGCGCGAAGGTAGTTACTGACATGTCTGCTGGGAGTCTTGTGAGCGGATCAACTGATCTGAATGCCCTCCTGTTGCTCGCGCAATGTATACGTCATGCAAGCGTTGTATACCTACCCCGAGTTCATGCCAAGGTGTATGTATCGGGCCTGTCGTTGGCTATCGTGACCTCGGCCAACCTGACCGATGGAGGGATGTTCCAGAACCTCGAGTATGGAGTGTCTACCGTTGATCCAACCCTCGTGAGGACCATCAGGCGCGACATTGAGGAATACGCCGCGCTGGGAGCCCAGGTCCCGTATCCAGAGCTTCTGGAGATGAATCATCGCGTCCAAGCAGCAAGAAAGGCCGTGCAGACGGAGCAGGAATCCATCAACCGCAGACTCCGACGCCTAGCCAGAGGGCTTTTCAGACAGACAGAAGACGAGCTCATAAGAATCCGCGTTACTGGACGCACAGTCAACGCGATCTTCTCCGACACGATCCGCTATCTGCTCGCACGCCGGCCCATGACCACGATCGAGTTGCATCGACATGTCCAGCGTGTGCATCCCGATCTTTGCGATGACAGCAGAGACCGCGTCATCAACGGTCAACGCTTCGGGAAGTTGTGGAAGCACCAGGTTCGGAACGCGCAGTCCCATCTTAGGCGGACAGGGCTGCTCACGTACGACCGCAGTCACCGTACCTGGGCGTTGCGAGTATAGCTCCATCATCGGGACTTCGCGAGAGCGCAGCCTTCGCGACCGCGTACTCGCGGCCTATGAACACAGATGTGCCGTCCGCGGCCCGAGTACCTGAAAATGGGCCGAGACCTCCGCGGGTGGAGGGAGTGACGTGCGCGGATGTTCTTGCCAAACCTAGCAGCAGGATCGGGCCAGCAACCCCGCGCCAAGCGCGCCGGTGAACTGCGGCGTGGGCGCCACCGTGATGGGCACGCCCAGCGCCGCCTCCAGCGCCTTCGCCATGGTGGGGACGAGAGCCACTCCACCCGTGAACGCCACCGGAGGGGTGAGCCCGGGGCCGGCGAGGGTGGCGACGCGGGCGGCGATGGAAGCCTGCACCCCCGCGATGATGTCCGCGGGCTGCGCCCCGTTGGCGACCAGGCCGATGATCTCGGTCTCCGCGAACACCACGCAGGTGCTGTTGATCGCCGCCGGGCTGGCGCTGTGCCGCGCCATGTCCCCGAGCGCCTCTATCCCGATCCCGAACCTGTCGGCCAACACCTCCAGGAACCGCCCGGAGCCCGCCGCGCACCGGTCGTTCATGGCGAAATCGCGCACCGCGCCCGACTCGTCCAGGCGCAGGATCTTGCTGTCCTGCCCGCCGATCTCGATCACAGTTCGCGTCTCCGGCAGCAGATGAGTCACCCCCCGCGCGTGGCAGGTGATCTCCGTGATGGTGGTGTCGGCGAACGAGATGGCGTGGCGGGCATAGCCGGTGGCGACGATGCGCGAGATATCGGAGCGCATCACATCGCTGTCCGTGCAGACGCGTTCCAGCAGTGATCTCGCGATCACCTCGGGGTTCGGCCCCTGATCGGCAAGGCCGGAAGCCAGAGGCCTACACACAGGCTGGCCCTGGACTCCGCTCGGGCTGAAGGAGCCTGTGCCACCATGCTCCAGCAGGACGATCTTGGTGGTGCGCGACCCTGCGTCAATTCCCGCCCAGATCATCGCCGGCCCCGCCCGCGGACAGTCTCATACAACGCTTCAACTCGCGTGGTAATGCGCGCCGTATCCGAGGGTGAGTAGTCGGTCTCGATGCGCAGGTACGGCAGGCCGAGTTCTTGCTCGGCCACCCGGCGAACCAGGTAGGACTCCACGTCGTAGGTGAGACATGCTTGCCAGATCAGCTCGACGACACACTGCGGCCGGTATTCGCCGGCTAGCCGCCTGAGCGCATCGAGCCGTCGCTGGTTCCTGGTCATCACCGAGCAGTGCAGCGCGAAGTACTTGTCCGCCAGCGCCTTCATCAGGTCGCCTGCGCCCGCGTCGACATCGTCCAAGATCGGCTTGAGTCCCGTGCAGTTCTCCATGCACACGATCACTCCGCCGCTGTCCTCGACGATATCCACCACCCGCTCTGCCCCGCACACGGTCGGAACGCCGGTGAGCAACACGCGCACCCGGGATGACAGGCGGGGGCGCAGGCGCCTGCCTGTCAGACTGGCGATGGCTTGCTGGTACATGGTCAGATCGGCCGGGATGCCTGAGATGCTGCTCTTGAACATGAGCAGCTCGCGGCCGGTGAGCGGGGGCGAGTCCGACCGCATGAACCCGGCCAGCCG
>Ga0315274_10013298_pt1 | contig 11719 bp, 10 predicted proteins | sample YL17G02_20_MG_FD_203700 | JGI IMG/M metagenome (GOLD analysis project Ga0315274, IMG submission 203700) | Sediment microbial communities from Yellowstone Lake, YNP, Wyoming, USA - YL17G02_20 | ecosystem: Environmental > Aquatic > Freshwater > Lake > Sediment | place: USA: Wyoming | collected...
GAATCTTGGGCGTGATCTGGGCCCCACCGTGGCGCACGAACTTGGTGATCTCTGGCATGGGCGAAGTCTCGTCGATCCGGCGGGGCAAGACAAGTCAAACGATTTCCACCGGGCACTTGGGCAGCGCGTCGAGAAACGCTTGGCCGTAGCGCTTGGTCAGAATACGGTTGTCCAGCACCACGATGATCCCGGTGTCGGTCTGGGTGCGGATCAGGCGGCCGACGCCCTGGCGGAACTTGAGGATCGCCTCGGGCAGGGAGAATTCGGTGAAGGAATTGCCGCCGCGCGCCTCGATGGCCTCCAGGCGCGCCTCGATCAGCGGATGGTCCGGTACCGCGAACGGCAGGCGCGTGATGATCACATTGCTCAGCGCCTCGCCCGGCACGTCCACGCCCTGCCAGAAGCTGTCCGTGCCGAACAGCACCGAGTCCACGTCCTCCTTGAACTTCTCGAGCATCGTGGAGCGTGGCGTGCCGGTGCCCTGCACCAAGCACGCGAGGCCCAACTGGTCAAAGAACGGCTGCATCCGCTCGCCCAAGGCGAGCATGAGCTTGAAGTTGGTGAACAGCACAAACGCCTTGCCGTGCGTCTGACGGATGAAGTGTTCGATCCATTTCTCCAGCGCGTCGGCATAACCGTGATCGCGCGGGTCCGGCATTTGGTTCGCCACGTACAGGCGCATCTGCCGCTCGTAGTCGAACGGCGAGCCCACTTGCAGCAGCTCCGCGGATTCGGCCCCGAGGCGGCGGGCGAAGTAGCCCAACGCGGAATGCGGAGTGCGGAGCGCGGAACCGTCGGAGGAGGCGCAACCGGATCCGAATTCCGCGTTTCGCGTTTCGCGTTTCGCGTTCGCCGCTGAGACGGCCAGCGTCGCGCTCGTCATGATCACGGAGGTTTCGCTCTCGAAGAGCCGCCGCCGCAGAAAATCCGCCACGTCAATCGGGGCGGCGTTGAGCGAGAGGTTCCGCTGGGCCTTGCCCGCCCGCTCGACCCAATAGACGTAGTCCGGGCCGCTCTGGCTCAGGAACATCGCCAGTTCCTCGCGCAACTCGCCCAGGCGTCGGTTGCACTCCACCAGCTCCTGACCCATGTCCTTGTCTTCGCTCGACTTGATCAACTCGCTCACCGCCTCGCGCACCCGCTGGATCGGCAGCGTCAGGCTGTCGGGCACAAAGTCCGGTTGCCGGATGCGCAGCTCGGTCCAGGCGCGGCGTCCCTTGCCGGCGCCTTCCTCGGCAAACGCGTCGCGTCCGGCGGCCTCGCGGATGTGTTCGCAAGTGTCCTCCACCTTTTCGAAGAAGCCGTTTCCCTCGGCGAGCAGTTCGGCGACGAGCTTCACGGCCGCGCCTTTGTGGAGCGTCGCCAGCAGGCCCTTCTCGGTCTTCGGGTTCCAGAGCCGGTTGAGCGCCCAGCGGAGTTGGCCGCTCGACACGCTCAGGCCGATGTGTTTCGACGCCACGCTCTCCATCGTCTGTGCTTCGTCGAAGATGACGAAGTCGTTCTTGAACAGGATGCCGCCTCCCGCGCCGTCTTCGTCGAGCCCGCCCAGCAGCGTGAAGAACAGGGTGTGATTCAGCACGATGACGTCGGCCGACAGGATGCGATTCCGCGCGCGTTGGAAGAAACACACGCCGTGTTCCTTGCCGAAGTCCGACGGGTAGCCGCACAGCTTTGGCGAGCACAGGCCGCGTTCGGAGCAGACTTGCGCCCAAACCTTCGGGTCCGGCTCGACGTCGAAATCCGAGAGGCTGCCGTCCTGGGTCTGCTTGGACCACTCGTAGATGCGCCGCAACTCCCCGACCTCCGGCGACGTGAAGAGCGCGTCCGCCTGCTGCATGGCCTTGTGGAGCCGGCGCGAGCAGAGATAGTTCGCCCGGCCCTTGAGCATGGCGAAACTGAACTTCAGCGGCAGAATCTGCGCCAGCATGGGCAGGTCCTTTTGCGTGAGCTGCTCCTGGAGATTGATCGTGTGGGTCGAGACCACGGCTTTCTTGCGCCGGTCCACGGCGAAGAGGAGGGCCGGGATCAGGTAGGCCAGGCTCTTGCCGACGCCGGTGCCGGCCTCGACGGCGAGGTGCTCGCGGTTCTCGAGCGCACGCGCCACCGCCACGGCCATCTCCTGCTGCTGTGGGCGATACTCGAAGTTCTTCGCCTGGGAGAGCAGGCCCGACGGAGAGAAGATCGCCTCGACCTGCCGAACGAGGTCGAGGCCGGAACCGGCGGGTTGGGATTCGACGATGCTGATCATGGGGTGCACACGCATCCAGCCTGCGGGCTCGGCTTCCCGTCCATCCGGTCGGCGGGAGCCGGCGGGTCACTCAATCGTGCACGCGCCGCGCCACCACCTCTACCGTCGCCTTGTTCTTGGCGATGGAGTTGGGCGCGAGAACGCCACGCCAGTTGACGTTCGGATAGAGGACCGAGCCCCGGCCGAGGATGCTGCCGGGGTTCAACACCGCGTTACAGCCCACGTCCGTCCGGTCGCCCAGCAGCGCGCCGAACTTCCGCAGGCCCGTGTCCACGAGCTGGCCATCGATCTCCACGCGGATGTTCGTGCCATCAAGCTTGAAGTTCGAGATTTTCACGCCCGCGCCGAGGTGGGCCTTGTAGCCGAGGATCGAGTCGCCGACGTAATTAAAGTGCGGCACCTGGCAGTGGTTGAACAGGAACGCGTTCTTGAACTCGGAGGAGTTGCCGATCACGCAACCGTCCCCGATGATGACGTCGCCGCGGATGTAGGCGTTGTGGCGAACCTGGCAATTACGCCCGATGATCGTCGGCCCCTTGATCATGGCGCCGTCCTCGACCACGGTGCCCTCGCCGATGAACACGTTGTCGTCGATGAAGGCCACGCCCTCGCAGCGGTTGTGCAGGGCCGGGTGGAGGTGGGTGTGGAGGTAGTCCTTGATCCGCTTCAGGGCTTCCCAGGCGCAGGTGCAGCCGTCGAACACGGCCGCGTGCTCGGTCTGGCCCAGGTCGAACAGGTCCGTCGGATTGAACATGCGGCCAAGCTAGGCCAAAGCGCGTGGCGGGCAATCCCTTTTTCAGATCGGCTAGGGATTGAGCGGGCGGGTACAGCGTTCCTGGAGCCAGCGGACGTCCTGGTTGTCGGGCGACGGGAGTTGGTCGGGCACCAAGCCACCGAGCACGAGAGGAGGCATGGTCCGGTCGTCCAACCACCGCTTGATCTCGGCGTGGCCATCGGCGAAGGAGAGGCCGCCGGCCCGATTGTGGTAGCTGGCCGGGAAGTCGTAGAAGCCGGCCTCCTGCGGCCGATCCGGCCAACCACGCATGTCGGTGGCGAAGTTGCCGATGTCGATACTGTCCTCGCGCATGTCGAGCAGGAGGAAGGTGCGCGTGGGTCCGGGGTCCACCAGATCGCTCTCGCGCAGGTAAATCCGCCATTCTTCCGGACCGGAGAGGCCGAAAGAGTTCCCCGCGAAGCCTCCCACCCACAGGTTCATCGACATGCTGCGCACGCGGGGCATCTTCTGGCCACGGAGCGGGCCGGAGGCGGGCTGGATCAGGGACCGGTCGGCGGGGCATTTCCAAATCCCCGCCGCGTTGCCGCAGTACGGCCAGAGCGGGCTCTTCATGATGTCCTTCCGCACGTCCCAATTGGAGTCATTGTCCGCTTCGAAGTCGAGCAGACCGGTGACCCAGGTGGAAAGCCAGGTGGGATCATTGGGATCGGTGTAATTGTAGGGACTGGCGTACAGGAGCTGCCCGCCGGTGTCGTCGGTGTACATCTTCCAGGCCAGAGTCAATTGCCGGTGGTTGTTCAGGCACTGGATGCCCTGGCCCTTGGTCTTGGCCTTGCCCAGCGCCGGCAACAACAGCCCGGCGAGGATGGCAATGATCGCGATCACCACCAGCAGTTCTATCAGCGTGAAGGCGCCGGTCGGCCGGGCGGCGCGAGCATCGTTGGCTGGATCCGGCTTGAACACCACGGCAACAGTTATGCCGGTCGGGCGTTGTGTCAATGTCGCGTGGACCTTAATGGGTCAGCCTTCCACCGGCACCCGGCTCGCCTCCTTGCCGCGCTGCTCGTTGACGAACGACAGCAGGATCATGCCGGCGACGAAGAACGCGCCCACGGCCAGGATGGCGAGGCGCTGGCTCCCGGTGCTGGCGGAGATGGTCCCGAACGTGAGCGGCCCGGCGAAGGCCACGGCCTTGCCGGCAAAGCCGAGGAATCCGGCGAACTGCGCGGCGTTCTGCTTGGGCGTGAACACGGCCACCAGGCTGCGGGTGACAGACTGGCAGGATCCCATGCCGATCCCCGCCAGCGCCGCCACCATGTAGAAGCTGGTCTTCGAATAGGCGAAGAACGCCAGCACGATAGCCCCGATCCAGATGGTCAGCGAAATCAGGATGGTTCGCTTCTGGCCAATGCGGTCGGCGATCCAGCCAAACGAGAGCGCGCCGCCCAGCGCGATCACGTTCATGGCGATGAACATCACCCCGATTTCCTTCGGCGTGAACCCGATGGTCTGCTCCGCATAAAGTGCCGCGAAGGTGATCACCGTGACAATGCCATCGTTGTAAATGAGGAAGGCGATCAGCAGTTTGAACAGCTCGCGGTAGCGGCGCACCTGCTTCAAGGTGGCGGCCAGTTGGCGGAACCCGACGGTGAGGTAGCCCTCGCCCGGCGGCAGGCTCCTCTTGACGCTGCGCTCGCGGAGAAACACGAAGGTCGGGATCACCGCGAGGGCGTAATAGACGCCCACGATCAGCGGGATCCTCTGGGCGCGGACGACCTGTTCCGCGGACGGGTCCGCCACGATGCTGTTGGCGTAAGGCAGGCAGAGCCACAGCGCCACCAGGCCTCCCAGGTAACCCAGTCCCCATTTCAACCCGGAGATCCGCCCGGCGTTCGCCTCGGTCGAAATGCCGGGCAGAAAGCTGTCGATGAAGATGCCGCCGCCGGTGAACCCGACATTGGCAATGACATACAAAACGAACCCCCACGCTGCCATGCCGGGCCCGACGAGCGCCAGCGAGAGCGTGAAGAACAGGATCGTGACGGCACAAGCGCCGAGGAACTTCTTGCGGCTGCCGGAGAAATCCGCAATCGCCCCCAGCACCGGCGCCAGCAGCGCCACCGTGATTTCCGACACGGAGGCGGCCAGGCCCCACAGGAAATCCCCCCGCTCATTGTCGCCGACCACCACTTTCTTGAAGTAGAGCGAGTACAGCACGGTCACGATGACCGTGGTGAAGGCGGAATCGGCCACATCGTACAGGCACCAGCCGAGGACTTCGCGCTTCGTCACCGGGGGCGGGTTGGGGAGCGGCGACGGCGCGGCGGGGGCGGGATGGTCAGACATAACGTCTTGTCGGGGGTGTTGCTTCGCTCTGGGTGTCGGGTGCGGCTCGGCGGGGACTATTGCGCAGACACGAACCGGACTCAAGGACAGACTGGTCAGCTTCGTCAGTCGTGCCGCTTCGGTGTCTGGAGCACGCTACGGGCGCCCGCTTATTCCCTTGTTTGCGGATGGCAAACCTGCTTTGCTGTGCCGTGCGTACCAAACCTGATGAATGGGCTATGACTCTGAACGAGGCTATCACAGTCATCAAGGACCACCTGCGCCGGATGGACGAGTTGTACAACAAAACGGTGTTTGACGAATGGGCGATCATCCGGGTGGAGGGTTCCAAGGGACGGATCCTGACTTACGAAGGCCAGCGGCGCGAGGACTTCACGCACAGCTTCCCGGCCGAGGTCAAAGCGTTCGGGCCGGAACTCCTCAAATCCTCCCATGTATCCGGCGACTACGACTTCTTTCGACATGCGACGGGGATGGACTTTGACGCGTACTTGGTCCTGGCGACACACGTGTTCCTGATCTGCAACAACACCACTCAGTCCATGACCGGCATCACCGAGGATCCTCTCTGGCTCAAGGCCCAGGTGCCTTTCGTCGAGATGAGCGAGCGGTTCCGGGCCAGTCCGCTCGTCCCGTCCTAAGGAAGCCCGCTGCGCGCCCCGCATCTCCTCGACCCGGTTTCAGTGATTTCTTGAACCCAATGCCATGACCCTCGACGCCGCCATTTCCCTGATCAAACTCACCGCGGAACGCATGGACGAACTCTACCGCAAACCCGTGTTCGACGAATGGGCGATCGTGACCCGCTCGGGCGAGAAGACCCTCCTGCTGCATTACGCGGGACCGCGGAAGGAACAGTTCCAGAAGAAGTTCTTTGAGGACACCAAAGAGCTGCGCCAGCAGTATCGTCAGGGCAACTACAACATCGGCGACTTCGAGTTCGCGCGGCAGGCTCGCGGCACCAAGGCCGAGGCGTTCATCCGCATTGGCGAGACGGTCTTCCTCGTCTGCAACCACACGACCCGGACGATGGATGACATCGCCGCCGACCCGTTGTGGCTGGGAGCCCAGGCGCCGTTTGCCGAGCTGTGCGACAAGTTCCGCGCCCACCCGGTGGTTCATCCTTGAGTCGAGCCCGACGGCCGGAACTTCACCGAGGCGACGGGCTGGTCGCGCGCGCGACCGCCCAAGCCCGGCTGGCCACGGCCCAGGCCGCTACTTCATCAACCCGGTGTAGAGAAACAGGCCGTACGCCCCGATGAGGGTCCACCCCACCGCGCGCGGCAACCGTCCCCACAGCGCAACGAACACGAAGTGCAGGACCACCGCGCCCCCGAGAAGCGCCATCCCGATCGAGAAGAAGGGCGGCAGTCTCACCGGAGCGAGCAACGCCGAGAGCCCGACGCACAGGGGGATGCAGATGTGGCCGTCGCCCACCTGGGAGGTGTAGATCACCTCGGGTCTCCTCCGCCAGCCATAGTAGAGCGCCAGCACGGCGTTCGGCAGCACCATCAGCCAGCCGCTCAACCAGCCCAGATGCTTCACGCTGATGAAGCCGCTCTCGATGGCCGCCAGCCACCGCACGAGGCCCAGCACGCTCAGATAGACCAGATACCCGCCGATCAGCAGCAAGCCGAAGTCGATCGCCAGGTTCCAATTGAGCGACTTGCTTTCCCGCACGTTGCTCTTGAGGACTTCGAAGACGTGGAAGCACTGCCAGAACAGGAACAGCCCCACCAGCACCAGCCCGTCCCCGAAATCGAGCCGGCCATCCCGTGCCAACGCCCAAACCGCGCCCGTGAAAAAGAGAACGGCCGTCAGGGTCAGCAACATCGACAGGCGGTTGAGGCGGTGGACCTCGGTGGTGCCTCTGGGCTTCCTCGCCTTGGACCGGGCGGACCGCCCCTTGCCGGACGGCCCGACGCTCATTCCCCAAATGACCGTCGGCAGGCCGATCAACAGTGTCATGTTGGTCACGTTGTTCACGAGCGAATTGGCCACCACCTCCGCGCCGGGCAGCTTCTGGTGAGCGATCACGAACACGAAGATCAAGTTGCCGATCCCGGAGCAGTACGGCATGACCAGCGTCCCCAGCACCGTCCCCTCCACGCCGCTCTGGCTCATGTGCTCCAGGCGCCAGATCATCAGCAACGACGCGTCAAAGAACAGCATCGCCAGAATCCAGGGACCGGCGGATTCCGGCTGCGTGAAGAATGCCCAGAGCGCGTCCAACGCGCGCAGTTAAGCAACCGACGCCGCTTGCGCCAAGCATGGAGTGTTCAGCCCGTTCGAGCGCTGGACCCAGGGCAGGGGAGGCTCAGCCGGCGGAAAGCAGCTTCAACGCCGCCTCGGCAGCCGTGAGGCCGTGGAGCTTGAGCACCTTGTGGGGGGACTTGTGTCCGCGGATCAGCTCGACACAGCGGCGGGGACAATCCAACTGCGTGGCCAGAAACTCGATCAAGGCGTCATTGGCGGCCGAATCCACCGGCGGCGCGGCGATCTTGAGCTTCAACTCGTCGCCCAGCACGCCCACGACTTCGTTCCTCGGCGCGCGCGGTTGGACTTTGACGCGGAGCAGGGTGCCGTCGGGTTGACTCTGGAGGAATGGAGCTTCACGCATGGCAACGGATGCTGGCGCCGCCAAGCTACCGGGAGCGGGGAACTTTGCAAGGGTGCCGTCTCCGCGGCCCGGTCGGCCGGCGGGCTCCGTCCGCCACGGCTTCGCCCGACCACGACATAAGCCAAGCGGTCACACCTCCTCCCCTCCCTCACCCATTCCCGCCCGGCTTAGGTCGCATCTGGGTTCCTATTCTACAGAAGACCCTGGTTCACGGCGACAGAACCCTGCCCTGATCTCAGACATGGCCTTCCAGTGGCTCTTGCCACCCCCGCGCGTCAGTCCCACCATGTCGCCGTGTTGACGCCGCCACCGAATTCGCTTCCGGAAAGTTTGTCCGGCCTGATCGAGCGCGTCACGTTTTGGAACGAGGACACGGGCTTTGCGGTCATCAAGGCGAAGGTTAAAGGGCACCGTGACCTGGTGACGGTTGTCGGCTCGCTGCCCTCGGTCAGCGCGGGCGAATGGGTGACGGCGCAGGGCCGCTGGGTGCAGGACAAGGAGTTCGGCCTTCAGTTCAAGGCCGAGATGCTCACCAGCACCGCGCCCACCACCCGGGAGGGCATCGAGAAATACCTCGGCAGTGGCATGGTCAAGGGCATCGGCCCCCTTTACGCCAAGAAGCTCGTCGAGACGTTCGGCGAAACCATCTTCGACGTGATCGAGACCGCGTCCGCCCGGCTGGAGCAGGTGGAGGGGATCGGCCCCAAGCGCCGGAAGCGGATCAAGGAGGCCTGGGCCGAACAGAAGGTCATCCGGGAGATCATGGTGTTCCTGCACAGCCACGGTGTCAGCACCAGCCGGGCGGTGCGCATCTACAAGACCTACGGCGAGCAGGCGATCGAGAAGGTCCGAGCCAACCCCTACGCCTTGGCCCAGGACATCCACGGCATCGGGTTCAAGATCGCCGACCAGATCGCGCAGAAGATCGGCATTCCGGTCGATTCCCTGATCCGGGCCTGCGCGGGTCTGAGCCACGTCCTGCTGGAGGCCACGGGCGACGGCCACTGCGCGCTGCCGGTCGGTTTCCTCAAAGACGAAGCCGGGAAGCTGCTGCTGGTTAAAGAGGAGATCGTCAACGCGGCCCTGGAGCGGACGCTGGCGGCGGGCGACCTCGTCCGGGAGACAATCGGTGAACAGGAACTGGTCTTCCTGCCGCACCTGAAGCGGGCCGAGGAAGGCATTGCCACCCGCATCAAGGCCCTGGCCGCTGCGCCACCGACCTACCCGCCGATCGACGTCGAGAAGGCGCTCGCCTGGTGCCAGCAGAAGACCGGCAAGGAGCTTGCGCCCAGCCAGCAGGCGGCACTGAGGCAGGCCCTGGCGAGCCGGTCGCTCATCCTCACCGGCGGGCCGGGCGTCGGGAAGACGACCCTGGTGAACGCGATCCTGCTGATCTTGCGGGCCAAGAAGGTCAGGTGCCTGTTGTGCGCCCCCACCGGCCGCGCCGCCAAGCGACTTTTGGAAGCGACCCGGATGGAGGCCAAGACGATCCACCGGCTCCTGGAAGTGAACCCGGCGAGCGGGACATTCACGCGCAACGAAGGCCGACCATTGGAGTGCGACCTCCTGGTCGTGGACGAGACCTCGATGGTGGACGTGCCGCTCATGAACCACCTGCTGCGGGCGGTGCCGCCCAGCGCCAGCCTGCTGCTCGTGGGCGACGTGGACCAGTTGCCCTCGGTCGGCCCGGGCATGGTGCTGCGGCACCTGATCGAGAGCGGCGTGGTGCCGGTCGTGCGGCTGACCGAGGTTTTCCGGCAGGCCGCGCACAGTCGGATTATCACGACGGCCCATCGGATCAACGAGGGGATGATGCCTGAGGCACCGGCCAAAGAGACCGACTCGGATTTCTACTTCGTCGAACGGGCGGAGCCGGACCAGATTGCCGCCACGTTGTTGGAGATGGTAAAGCAGCGAATTCCGGCCAGGTTCCGGCTCGATCCAATCCGCGACCTCCAGGTGCTTTGCCCGATGAACCGCGGGTCACTCGGCGTCCGGGAACTGAACGTCAAACTCCAGGCCGAGCTGAACCCGGTACGACCGGAGGAGCCGGTCGCGGAGAAGTTCGGCTGGCAGTTCCGCGTCCGGGACAAGGTGATCCAGACCGAGAACAACTACGACAAGGACGTGTTTAACGGCGACATCGGACAGATCGCGAGCGTCGACCCGGTAGAGCGTGAGGTCGTCGTCCGGTTCGACCAGCGTGAGGTCGTGTACGATTTCGGCGAGCTGGACGAGGTCGCGTTGGCCTACGCCATCACCATCCACAAGTCGCAGGGCTCGGAGTTTCCTGCCGTGGTGATCCCTCTGGCGATGCAGCAGTACCTCCTCCTGCAGCGGAACCTGGTCTATACCGGGATCACACGGGGGAAGGAGTTGGTGGTAGTCATCGGGCAGCGGAAGGCCCTGGGGATGGCGGTGAAGAACAATCGGACTGAGCAGCGGTTTTCGGGACTGCTCGCCCGGCTGAACGCGCACTGATCAATTTCCACGGTGGAACTGGTCGGCGGGTTCTCCCTGCGCGGCTAGGCGTCGCGGCGCGCTTTGACAGGGTACAGGCCGGGGATTAGAAAGTTGTCGTGAGCGACGACCTGTTTCCATCCGGCCCGTGGGTCGGGTTCTACAACTACGCGCCGGGCGACAGGCACCGGATGGACCTCCACCTGACATTCGCCGACGGGACCATCAGCGGCGACGGCAATGACGACGTGGGCCGGTTCCTGATCCGGGGAGGATACGACGTGGCCAACCGCGAGTGCCACTGGACCAAGACCTATCCCGGCTCGCACGATGTGTACTACCGTGGCTTTCGGGAGGGCAAGGGCATCTGGGGGACGTGGGAGATCGCGGTGCTCGGCCACGGCGGCTTTCACATCTGGCCCAAGGGCGAGGGGGAAGGTGAATCGGACGCTGAATCAGTGGAGGCGAGCGGCACGGTGGACGCCCTCGGGGAGCGGAAGGATGTTGGAGTGCCAGTTGCCGTTCCTGAACAGCCCACACCGAAGGAGGGTCGGCTGGACGGGCTGCGGTGAAGCGCCGGTTTGAAGCGTGCCGCGGCCTGCGGCACGCGCATCACGGCTGGTGTCGGAACAGGCGCGTCGGGCGCTGGGCCGCCACGACCCGTCCACGCATCGCGCCGGGGAGATTTCGCCCGTTCTCCATCGCCGAAGCCGAAGCGTTGGCCTACACTCCGCCCCGACGATGACGACACGGTTCATCATCACGAGCGACCTGCACCAGAACATCGGGAAGTGGCGCGATCTGGTGCAGGCGGTCGAGCAGGAGAAGCCTCGGTTTGTCCTGATCGCCGGTGACCTGCTGCCGATGGACGGTGGATTCAATGGCCAGCGCAGGTTCTTCCGGGTGCTGGCGGACTACTTTGGCGCAATGCGCGGCTCAGGGCAGGCGACAATCCTGACCTTCTTTGGCAACGACGACTTCCACCCGCTCGAACCGCTCTTGGATGGTCTGGCCGCGAAGGGTCTGTGCGTGAACCTGAACGGGAAGATGCACCGGGAGGACGGCTTCGTGTTCTGCGGCATGAACCACGTCCGGGATTATCCGTTCGGGTACAAACACTGGTGCGCGCCGGATGGCGACTTCGTCACCTGCCCGGTTCAGTTCTGCGGCGAGGGCCTGACCCTGGATGGCAAAGGCCGGTGGGTCAGGCTGATGAACCTCCGGGAATACCTGCTCGCCAAGCCGAGCCTCCGCGACCGGCTCGAATCCCTTCGGTCGCAGCTCACACCCGACGAGATCGGGCGCAGCG
>Ga0315274_10013299_pt1 | contig 11718 bp, 14 predicted proteins | sample YL17G02_20_MG_FD_203700 | JGI IMG/M metagenome (GOLD analysis project Ga0315274, IMG submission 203700) | Sediment microbial communities from Yellowstone Lake, YNP, Wyoming, USA - YL17G02_20 | ecosystem: Environmental > Aquatic > Freshwater > Lake > Sediment | place: USA: Wyoming | collected...
TAATCAGCGGGTTCCGGGTTCGAGTCCCGGGCGGCCCCCCAAGGGGGGAAGTGTCGGAATTGGTAGACGAGCATGATTTAGGATCATGTGCTGAAAGGCGTGGGGGTTCGAGTCCCCCCTTCCCCACAGATACGAAAAGGGCCGCTCTGAGCGGCCCTTCTGATTACTTGCCTTAGCAATTGCAAACGGATTGCAAACGCACATATACGTCAGGACTCGGGGGGCGGCGTCGGGGTGGCTGCCCAGGCACGGGCGGCCTGGTGCCAGGCTTCCCGCATTAGCGCCCGAGCCCGTTTGGCCCCGATAACTCGCCGCTCCAACAACTCGGCGGCCAGCGCCTGGACGATCGGCCAGCGGTCGGGGCGTTTCAGCATGTTGGTTGTGTACAGCGTCAGCCAGTCGAGATAGATACCTATCTCGTCGTCATGGATGATGTAACTGGCCAGGCCAACGGCGCCGTGAAGGTCCTTGCTGCCCCCTATCTTCCAGTTTCCCCTGCCTGTATGTAGCTTCTCGGCGACCGGCCCGGCAAGGTAAATGGTGATCTCACGCCGGAGCCAAAGCTCTGTCCGGGCATCAGTCTCATAGTCGGGGTGAAGGCTGCGGGGCGGCGGCGTCGTCACGAGTTGGCCGAGAAAGCCCTCGCCCGGGATGATGGTAACCCTGCGAAAGCCCCGGCGAAGAAAGGACGCTGCCACGGCGTGCCCGGCCTCGTGATAGGCGGTGGCTTCCAGCTTCTTTGTTGGTGCTGTCATTGTCTAACCTCCAAACACCAGCCTGGCCACCTTAGCCGCCGCCTCCTCCTCGAGGGCCGGTATCGCGTGGCTGTAACAGTCCAGGGTGATCGCTATGTTGGCGTGGCCCAGGCGCTCGCTGACGACTTTGGGGTGAACGCCCGCCTGTAGCGCCAGCGTGGCGTGGGTGTGCCTCAGATCATGGAGGCGGATGCGGGGCAGGCCAGCGGCCTTCACAAGCCGATCAAAGCTAGAGGAAAAGTGGTTGGGGTGCATGGGCGTGCCGTCTATGTTGGTGAACACCAGCCCATCGTCACCTGGCATCCCCAGGCCCAGGGCGAAGCGCTCCTCTAGCTGGCGGACACGATGGGCGCGGAGTGCGGCCACTGTGAAGCCGTCCAGGGCCACGCTGCGCCTGCCTTTCGCCGTCTTTGGTGTGCCGTAGGTGATGGCGTAACCGACGGGGATAAGAGTCTGAGTCACGGCGATCCGCCCCGCGTCCAGATCAAGGTTGCGCCAGGGCAGCCCCAACAACTCGCCCCTGCGTAAGCCCGTGGTGGCAGCCAAGACTAGCGCGGCGTAGAGGCGCTCATCCTGGGCAGACTCTAGGAAGCGCCGCAGCTCGGCAGCCGTCCAGGTCCGCAACTCCTGGCGGGGACTAGGTGCTGGCGGCGTCGCCTGGTGTGCGACGTTTTGGGGTAGCAGGCCCAAGCGGACGCCATCGGCCAAGCACTTGTGGACCGTGGCGTGGGCATACCTTACTGTCCTGGCACTCAGCCCGCCGCCGCCGTGGCGCCGGCCGTTCAGCAGCAAGTCACCGTAGAATGAATTGAGGCGGACGGCAGTTAGGCGCTGGACGGGGATGGCCCCGAGCACGGGGATGATGTGGGCCTCAGTCAGCATCTTGTAGGCCGTCCAGGTAGAGGGCCGGACGCTGGCGCGGCTGGACGCCAGCCACTCTCTCATAAACTTGGCCAGCGTCTGCTTGCTCGGCTCCGCATACGTACCCTGTTGGAGCTGCCCCAGGATGGCCGTGAGTGCAGCCTGGGCGTCCCGGCGGGTAGAGAAGCCACCATGCCAGCGCTGGCGTCTCTGGCCGTCTTCGGCGTGGCCGACGTCAACCACTACGGCCCATTTGTCGCCCCGCTTGCGAATGTGTCCTCTCATTGTGCGCCTCCTCTCTGTATTTGCTGCCGTGCTCTGTGTCGCCGCTGGCGGTCCCTCGCGGGTATGCCCCCGTCGCGACACTCCGGACAATAATGACTCCGCTTTGCCTGTGGTTTTCGTTTCTCTGTGGTGTACGGTCGTCTGCATCCATCACATATAGCTATCCCGCCAGACCTTGAGAGCGCAACGGCCAACTGCAGGGCGAGAGCCCAGAAGTTGCTCACGAGATAGGGGTTCCCGAATTCGAAGCGGGGCGCGTCGCCTCTCTTCATTCCCCAAACGAAATGAGGGCGAACCCCCCCGAGCACGAGCCACTCGTTGATAATCCCGCCCAGATAAAGGTGGCCCATAGGGACGCTTTCCGTAAGGTTGCCGAACGTTGGCCGGAGCCACTCGGCGGGTAGCAAGTCTTCAAAAATGATCTCCCAGTCCTCTTTTGCCCCTGGCCTGTCGTCATGCAGGGCGGCGGCGACTCGGAGTAAGGCATTGGCTTGGCGGGCGAAATGCAGCCAGCGCTCAATTGGCTCTGCCGGGTGCGGCCAGCCCTGGGGTCGGCAGAAGCCCGATCCCTCCTCTTTGTGAAAGAAAAGCCTTGGTCGATAGGCATGGGTGGCTGGTAGGCCGTGCTCACAGATGGCCAGAACGCCGTATCGCTGGGCGAAACGCAGGGCGCTTTCGCCGTCACGCACACGCAGGAAACCGTCAAGCGCCCCCCGTGGTTCAGCCCCCCTCCAACTGGTTTCGGCCGCCGCATCCGGGAACTGCCAGATCAAGGCGTCGCCTTTCAGTTCAATCACTGGCGGCACAAGAAGCGGCTGGCTGGCAAACGAATTGTGGTCCAGCAGCCCATCTTCTGGCATAAGCCCTGACAGTTCCAGGAGCCATAACGCAGATGTCACGCTGACACCGTAGCATACCTGGGGGGAAAAGTCAACACTGAACCTAGCATGACGATACGAGTGCCTATGAAAGCGAACGGAGGTGACGAAATGGCCCCTCTCACATTATCGGTTGAGGAAGCGGCGCGGATATTGGGCATTTCCCGAGGCCTGGGTTACGAGCTGGCCCGGTCGGGGCGCATTCCAGTCCTACGCCTGGGCAAGAGGCTGGTTGTACCTCGGGCGCAGCTCATGGCCATGCTGGGCGAGAGGGACAAGGCTGGGAGCGGCGGCCAGGCGGGCTGAGGTGAGCGCCACCTGCTGCTCACCCGACCTGGCCCTGTGGTGGCTGCTGGAGCTGGCCGAGGCTGCCCTTTCGGGCGATCCCGACGCGACTCGCTGCCTGCCAGCCGCAGTCGAGCATTGGCTTTTGAGTTTGAGCTAGAGGAAAACGGAGAGGCCCGAGACGGGAAAGGCGGTGAAACCTTAGCAACGTCTCAGGCCCAGCTAACTAGATTGTAGCACAAACGGAAGGAGAACATGAAATGACAACGGAAACTCTCGAGGCATACCAGAGCGGTAAGCCGCTAGACATCGATCCTGGCGTCTACGCTGCCGCCATCTTGGAAGTTGAGAAGGTGACGGGGGAGTTTGGGGATCAACTTCGATTCACCTTCAGCCTTGACGACGTGCCCGACTGCGAGCCCTGGGCCTGGTGCTCGTACAAGTTGGGTTCTCAGACGAAACTCTGGCGCTGGTTCACGGCGCTGAAGGGCCGCGCCCCAACCATCGGCGAGAGGCTTGCGCCCCGTGAGTTGGTTGGGTGTCGCTGCCTCCTGGTTGTCGGGCCCAAGAAGTCTAAGGGCGGCGACGAGGTACTGGGCGTCACCGACCTGTTGAGGGCGAAGGGGACGAAGGCGGCGCCACAGCCGCCCCCGCCACAGGACGCGCTCACCGCCACAGCGGATGCAGCCGAGTGCTGCTGCGGCGGGGCCGTCGAGGCGTACACCAGCGCTGGCGTGCCGCTATGCGCAAAGCACGCCGCCGAGCTCCCCGCGTAGTTGCCCTTACTGGGCTGGGGCCGACCTACCGTCGGCCCTGGACCAGCGGGGGTTAACCATGACTGAGACAGAACTGAACGAGGCGGCGAGCGCCCTCCTAGAGCTCTTTGGCGGCCGGCGCGACTGTTACGGTAAGGGCAAGGGGCTATGCGTCAAGGCACCCGTGACAGAAGAGCTCCTGGCCCGTCACCTGGCGGGGGAGCTCGCCATCGGTGTCTATCCGCTGACTGCCGACGGCCTGTGCCGTTGGGTGTGTGTGGACCTGGACCTCCCGGGGGAGCCGGACCTGGCCCGCCTAGCGAAGGCACTGGTGCTGGCCGAGTCCTACCGCCGCCTCGGGTGTTCCCCATTCATAGAACGATCCAAGAGCAAAGGCTATCACTGCTGGATCTTCTTCCGCGATCCCGTTGAGGCGGCCTGGGCGCGGCGGCTGGCAGCGAAGGCGGTTGCCGACGCGGGCCTGCCCGCCGACACAGAGATCTTCCCCAAGCAGGACAGGCTGACGCCCGAGACGCCCTTCGGCTCCTACGTCAACCTGCCCTACTTCGGGCAGAACGGCGAAGGGCGCCGGCAGGTGCTAGATCCCGCCACGGGCCAGCCCTGGACAGTCACCGAGTTTCTGGCCGCGCTGTCGCTTACCGACGCCAATGAGGTGAGGCTGGATCGTGACGCTGACGACGATGATGTGCTTATCGCCGGCGCCACTGGCGACACGGCCCGCCTCCTGGGCGAGGACGCGCCCTACAGGACGCGGCACGAGAAGGGCAAGCGTGTGATTGGCCTTCTCGTTGCCCGCCTATGGCCAGATGGCCAGCAAGCCGTCCTGGACGCCGCCCTGAACTGGAACGCCGCCCGCTGCCAGCCCCCCTTGCCCGAGGCCGAGGTGCGTCAGATGGTGGCCGACTTCTGGCGAAAAGAGGAGGCGAAGCGGGCGAAGGAAGGCACCGAGGAGAAAGAGAGGGCCAAGGCCATCCCCTTTCACACGGCCCGCGAGATCGCGCAAGAGACACCAGAAAAGGTTGCTTGGCTGGCGCCGCCCTGGGTGGCCGCCGGCGCCATTACAGAGCTCACGGGCAGGGCCAAGGCCAGCGGCAAGACAACGTGGATCATGCACCTGGTGGCCGCCTGCCTTGACGGCGGGGAGTTTCTGGACCAGCAGACGACAGAGACGCCCGTCGTCTACCTAACGGAAGAGCGGCCCGCCACGGTGCGAGAGGCCCTTGCTAGGGCGGGGCTGCTGGACCGCGATGATCTGTTCGTCATGTACTGGCATGACACCGTGGGAGTTGCCTGGGCCGACGTGGTGGCCGCCGCCGGCGCTAAGTGCCAGCAAGTCGGGGCGCGGCTGCTGATAGTCGATACCCTGTCTCAATTCGCCAAGCTGAAGGGTGACGACGAAAGCGCCGCCGGGGCCGCACTAGCCGCCCTCGGGCCCCTACAGGACGCCGCCGCCCAGGGACTCGGCGTCCTGGAGAGCCGGCACGAACGCAAGGGAGGCGGGGAGGTTGGGGAGTCCGGGCGCGGTAGCAGCGCCTTCGCCGGGGCCGCCGACGTGGTGCTGAAACTGAGCCGAGCCGAGGGCGCGGCCCGCCCCACCATAAGGAAGCTCGAGGCCCTGTCACGGTTCACTGACACCCCCGAAACCCTGGTTATTGAGCTGGTTGATTTGTTTTGTTTGGCCCCACCCTTAAGGGTAGGAGAACCAAATGAAACAAAAAGGCCCTCCAGCCACTACATCGCCCTGGGCACTGAAACAGCCGTCGCCCTCGCCTCTGCAAAGCAGGCCGTGCTCGATATCCTCCCCGTGTCCGAGGCCGACGCCCTGGACCGGACGGAGATTGAAGCTCAGCTACCCGACACCGTGAAGCCCTACGCCCTGACAAACGCGCTGCGTGATCTCAGGGATAACAAGGAGGCCCACTACAGCGGCGAGGGCAAGAGAGGCAACCCTTACAGGTATTGGAGAAAAGAAAGGTTTGGTACTACTACCCTATAAGGGTAGTACCAAATGAAACGAATGTGGAGACGTTAACCAAGTCTGAGTGCCGTCCCTGCCGCGCCTGTGGAGAGTTGATCTGCGGCTGGCGGCGCCGAGAGGGACGCTGGGAGCCGCTAGGTGTAGAGGGCGCTGTCCATGCCTGCCCACCAAAGGCCCGCCGTAACTGGTGCGCAAGAGAGCGGCGCCGGCAACGGAAGGCGGCGGGCGCACCATGACGCCCCAGAAGTTGCGGACGGGGTGCACATTCTCGGGCTGCCCCGCCATCGCTACCAACAAGGGGCGATGGGGCAGGCGATGAGTGAGTCACGTGGGGCTGGGGCGTTTCCATTTCCAGATCATGATCGGCTCAGACGAGTGGCTAAGCCAGCTCACGTGCCTCTCTCCCCCGTTCAAATGGAAAAAGGAGGGTCATGACCATGGTTAGGGCACCTGGGCACCTCCAGCCGGCAACGCGTAAGTGGTGGCGAAGCGTGGCGAGTGACTATGTGCTGGAGAGCCATCACCTGCGACTGTTGACGTTGGCAGCCGAAGCGTGGGATCGCTGCCAGCAGGCGCGGGAGCTGTTGGCTGTGAACGGGCTCACATTCGAGGATAGGTGGGGGCAGCCACATGGCAGGCCCGAGATCGCGGTAGAACGCGACTCCCGGCTGGCCTATGCCCGCTTGCTGCGGGAACTGGACCTGGACATTGAGGCCCCACGGGGTAGTCCGAGGCCGCCGGCGTTGCGGTCGAATGATGGAGGTTAACCATGCCCAGAAAGCTAAGAACCGCCAAGAGACGCGCCGAACTGACACTCGACGATCTTCCTCTGTCTGCGATCCTGGACTTTTTGACCGGCTGGCAGCCGCCTACCAATGACTTCGAGCGCCAGCGCTCACGTTGGCAGACGTGGGAGGAGTTTGACGCCGAATATCTCCTCATCCGCGAGGAGCTTCTTGGCAGCGAGTGGGCCGCCCCCGCTCGCCGGGAGGGGCGGGCGATCTTTGCTGAACAACGGTATCAGGACGCCCAGCAAAAAGGGGAGTGAGAGCATGCCTAGAGCAAGACGCCTTCACCGGCACCGCACGAAGGCCGACTTCGAGGGGATCGGGATCGGCGAAAGAACACGATGGAGTCAGGGCCAGATCATCATCGAGGGCGAGTTTACGCCCGTCAAGCATGCGTGCGCCTCGGCACCCGTGCCCTGGGCGAGCTGGGATGCCTGGGCGGAAACGTACGCCCTCTGCCGCCCGGCATTTATAGCGTGGTATGCCACCAGGCACCCAGGCCAAGAGCCAGGCTCCGAGTTGTTGTTTGCGGCGTACCAGAAGGGCGAGAATCCCGCCGACGTGGTGATCGACCGCCGGTCGGCTCCGCTGGCAGGATGATGGCTGAAGGCTCGCTCGTTGACCAGGTGGCGGAGGCCGTCGCCGTTGTCGGAGACGTGGTGGCGCTGTCAGAGGCGCGTCTCACGTACAGGCAGGCGCATGGCAGGCAGCTCTCTAAGGCCCACACCGACGCCCTGGCCGAGCTGGCCGGCCACCTGGATACCCTCAGAGAGCGTCTGGACGCCCTCCTGGCGCCTGATATTGAGAAGCTGTATGAGCAATTCACCGAGCTGCAGCGACGGCTCGGGTTAGAGGAGGTACAAGAACATGGAGAGTAACGACATCACCGGCGCCCAGATAGTCATACGCTATCTGGCGGCGCTCGTGCTCACTCCGGGCGGGAGGGCCGTCTTCTGCGACTGGTGCTTCAAAGAGGATGCGGACCTGTGGCGGGCGTTCGCCAAGAGCCAGGACCGCCATCCCACTGATCCCATACTCGCCCAGGATGCAGTCATCGCGTGTCAGAATGCGGTGATAGAGGGCTCCCGCGTCTGCCTAGACAAGATCACAGCGACGCTCGAGGCCCGGCAGATCATTGAGTCTTGAGACGGTTTGGACTATAATAAGCGTAAGAACTGAGCTTACAGGTAGTGCCAGCGGGCAGCATCGGCGGGTATCAGCCGACACGCACCCGCTGGCGACTGGGCCAGGTGTAGCGTCCCGATACATCGGGACTAGGCGCTGGCCCTTTTTTATTGGGCAGCGCAATGAGGAGAAAATGAACATGGACCCTGCAAAGAGAGAAAAGGCCATCGCCCTGGGCGAGGAAGTCGGTGCGATATTCCGGCGCTATCCAGTGGTATCGGATATGCCGGCCGCCGTCGCCCGTGAGCTCGAAGGCAAAATGGCAGAGCTCACGCAACTCACTGAGGGCAAGCACCTGGACGAACTCAGGGGGGAGCACTCGAAGTTTGACCATTGGATGAACGATCCTGTTGGTCGCCCGCCCCAGCCTGGCGGCGAGGGCGGCGGTAGTGGTGGCCGTGGCTCCTCGGGCAAGGGCATCGGCGAGCTGTTCGTCACAAGCAAGACCTTCAGGAATTACGACGCGGGCACCAAGAGCAGCCCCTCCTCGGAGATCGAGCTGAAGACGCTGCTCGATACGACGGGATGGGCACCCGAAAGCCCACGTCTGGGGCGCATCGAGCCTGGCGTTGGCCGCCCCCTGAACGTCATTGATCTGTTCGCCCAGGGCGATACGCGCAACAACTCAGTGCCGTACATGCGGGAGACAACCACCACCAACGCGGCCGCAGAGACGGCAGAGGCGGCAGCGAAGCCCGAATCGGCGCTCGCCTTCACCGAGATTGACGAGCCCGTGCGCACGATCGCGACGGTCCTACCGATTACGGCCCAGCTTCTGGAGGATGTGAGCGCTTCCAGGGCCTATGTGGAGGGCAGGTTGGCCTACTTCGTGCGCCAACGCCTGGACGCTCAGGTGCTCACTGGTGACGGCGCGGCCCCCAACCTGCGAGGCATCCTGAACAGGATTAGCCTCCAAACCCAGGCCAAGGGAGTCGATCCCACGCCGGACGCCATCGGTAAGGCTATGGACCTGATTCGCGTCAACGGCGGGTATGAGCCCGACGGCATCGTGATGCACCCCTCTGATTGGCAAGACGTGCGACATCTGCGAACGGCAGACGGCATTTACATTTGGGGCTCGCCTGCCGACAGTAACCCCGCCCGAATCTGGGGTTTGCCCGTGGCCGTGAGCACGGCGATCACCCAGGGCACGGCGCTCGTGGGTGCGTTCAGAACGGCGGCGATGCTCTTCTGGCGCTCGCAGATGCAGATCGCCATCAGCGACAGCCATGACGACTTTTTCGTCAAGAACAAGCTCATGCTCCGGGCGGAAGTCCGCGTCGCCCTGGCCTGTTTCAGAGAAGAGGCGTTCTGCCAGGTGGCCGGCGTATAGAATCGACAGTTCCTAACTCTTCATTCGTGGCGGAGGGTGCGTCGGGGCAGAGGCCACGGTCGATCCGGCGCACCTGAAGCCATCATCCTTCTAATGGCATCGGGGGGGCGTAGCAAGCGCCCCCTCGGTGTTTCTGGAGGTGAGCAATGTGGCGACTGAGAGCCTGCCAGCGATGTAACGGTGATCTTCTAAGCAGCGGTTGGGATGGCAGTTGGACGTGCCTTCAGTGCGGCAGTGACACCACCAACGGCCGGCCACCCTCCCAGCGCCAGAAGCCCAAAGCACCGACGGACTCCGAGCGCATCGCCGGAGTGCTCGAGGGCTTCTTAGCGCGGCTGGCCGCAGAGGGCGGAGCCTAGCTCCCAGGCTGAGGCTGCCAGGGCAGGGCATCGACGAATGGGCCTAGCCTCCTGGTAGGGTGCTCGTCAGAATCGCATCCTGGGGGCTCTCAGAGACAGTCCACTTCGCCTTTGCACCCTGGGCAGCGCTTATGCTAGAGTATCTAGCCGACAGGGCAAGCCCAGCGACAAGGGCCAGGGTTTCGCCCCTTGAAAACTGCAAACATTTTGCAAACGAACCGCTTATAATGGGGTGTCATAGGCTGTTATGATGGGCCGACATGGGGGCCGAAAACAGATATAAAATGCCACTAGAACTCACCCGACGGCAGCGGTTATTATCGCTCGCTAAGGATTTAGGATCATGTGCTGAAAGGCGTGGGGGTTCGAGTCCCCCCTTCCCCACCAACCCCAGGCCCATGATGAGATCCTAGGAGAGATTGCATGGCCTCTCTGCTCCAGGTCAAGGACCTCAAGACCTACTTCTACACCGAAGATGGTGTGGTCAAGGCGGTGGATGGCGTCAGCTACGACGTGCAGACGGGTGAGATCGTCGGTCTGGTGGGAGAGAGCGGCTGTGGCAAGACGGTAAGCGCCCTATCTATCCTCAGGCTCATCCCCGACCCGCCGGGCAAGATCGTGGGCGGCGAGATCATCTTCGAAGGGCATGACCTGCTGAAAGCGGATGGGAATGAGATCCGCAGTGTCCGCGGCAACAGCATCGCCATGATCTTCCAGGAGCCCATGACCTCTCTCAACCCTGTCCTCACCATCGGCCGCCAGATCACCGAGAGCCTGGAGCTGCACCTGAAGATGGATCGTCGTAGCGCTATCAAGAGGGCCATCGAGCTCATGGACATGGTGGGCATCCCCGAGGCCAAAGCCCGCATCGGCGATTATCCCCACCAGTTCTCCGGCGGCATGCGTCAGCGGGTGATGATCGCCATGGCCCTCTCCTGCCACCCCAAGCTCCTCCTGGCCGACGAGCCCACCACCGCCCTCGATGTGACCATTCAGGCCCAGATCCTGGAGCTGTTGACCCACCTGACCCGTGAGCTGGAGACGGCAGTTATCGTCATTACCCACAACCTGGGGGTGGTGGCCCGCTACGCCGACCGAGTCTATGTGATGTATGCCGGCAAGATCGTGGAGTCGGCGGCGGCCCGCGAACTCTACGGCGAGCCCCACCATCCCTACACCCTGGGCTTGCTCAAGTCGGTGCCCCGCCTCGACCAGGCGCGCAAGGAGAGGCTGGAGCCCATCGAAGGCTTCCCACCCGACCTCATCCGCATGCCTCAAGGCTGCGCCTTCCGGCCGCGCTGCAAGTTCGCCGTGCAGAAATGTCTGGAGGAGCCGCCCCTCCTGCTGGTGGCCACCAACCACTATAGCGCCTGCTGGGAGTGGCCCCGGGTGGGCAAGGCTGCCAAGCCGGCGGCCCCCGCTTGAGGACCTGACCCATGACCAGCGAAGACATCGTCACCACAAGCGCCGGGCGGCAGAACAACGTCCTGCTAGACGTCCGCGACCTGAAGATGTACTTCCCCGTAATCAGCGGCATCCTCTTCCAGCGCAAGATAGCCGACTGCAAGGCCGTGGACGGCGTCTCCTTCGTCATCAGGCAGGGGGAGACTCTCGGTCTGGTGGGCGAGAGCGGCTGCGGCAAGACCACCGCCGGCCGCTGCATCCTCATGCTGCACCAGCCGACAGCCGGCGGGATCACCTTCGAAGGGCATGAACTGACCACGATGAAGGGCGGCGAGATTCGCCGCATGCGCCGCCGCATGCAGATGATCTTTCAGGACCCCTACGCCTCCCTCAATCCCCGCATGACCATCGGCAGCATCATCGGCGAGCCGCTAGTCGTCCACGGCCTGGCTGGCGGGCGCAAGGGGCGGCGGGAGAGGGTGCAGGAGTTGATGCGCGTCGTTGGCCTCAACCCCTACTACGCCAACCGCTACCCCCACGAGTTCAGCGGCGGCCAGCGCCAGCGTATCGGCGTCGCCCGCGCCCTGGCGGTGCAGCCGAGCTTTATCGTCTGCGACGAGCCCATCTCGGCCCTGGACGTCTCCATTCAGGCCCAGATCATCAATCTGCTGGAGGAGCTTCAGGCCGAGTTCAACCTCACCTATCTGTTCATCGCCCACGACCTGTCGGTGGTGCGTCACATCAGCGACCGGGTGGCGGTGATGTACCTGGGCAAGCTGATGGAGCTGGCCGACCGGGTGGAACTGTACGAGAAGCCTCTTCACCCCTATA
>Ga0315274_10013301_pt1 | contig 11718 bp, 12 predicted proteins | sample YL17G02_20_MG_FD_203700 | JGI IMG/M metagenome (GOLD analysis project Ga0315274, IMG submission 203700) | Sediment microbial communities from Yellowstone Lake, YNP, Wyoming, USA - YL17G02_20 | ecosystem: Environmental > Aquatic > Freshwater > Lake > Sediment | place: USA: Wyoming | collected...
GGAATCATCTTTAACTGATGAATTATAAAAGGACGACCAACAGAAACTTTTTCTACAAGTAAGCCATTTCTGTAAAGCCTAAATTCGAAAAAATTTGTAAGTATGAGGTTGGGAAATGTATCCCTATAACGTTTCAGCTGTTCTGAATCTTCAACTGAATCAAGGTTTTCTATTTTTGGATCTTTGGCTTCAATATAACCGACTATTTTTTCTTTTCCGTCCCAAATTCTGAAATCAGGGTTTCCTGCCTCTGTCTTTTTTGGCAATGTGGTTACTGAAATTTGTTTTTTATTTTGCTCGCTCCAATTTTCAAATAGCTTTTTAAGGTCGGGATAATAACTCTCTTCACGAGCATCGCCCTGTTTCATTGTTTTAAACAAGTCCTGAAGATATTTTTCCAACATTATGGTCTATTTTATCATCTTTTATACCAAAAAAACTAAATTTGGCTAAGCTTTGGTATAATAAGAGTTGTTGTTTGCCGATGTAGCTCAGTTGGTAGAGCGAGGCTTTCGTAAAGCTTAGGTCGGTGGTTCGATTCCACCCATCGGCTCCCCTCGCTATGTTCGGGGTAAACATGCTAATAGAAGAAAAAAGGAATATCAGGCAGGCAACATTATTAGTCGGCCTAGCCATACTCATTGTTATTTTACTTTTCTTTTACGGTGTCCCTTTGACAGCCAAATTCGCAGGCCTCTTTACTTTCTTGGGCAGAACCAATAAAGCGATCGAAACGGAAAATATCACGCCGCCGGCTCCTCCGAGATTCAATATTTTCCCAGACGCCACTAATAAAACTCCACTTGAAATAAACGGCTTAGTCGAATCGGGCAACACGGTAGTTATTAATTTTAACGACAAAGAAGGCGAAGTCTTAACCGGCAGCGATGGCAGTTTCTCCTCAAAACTTAACCTTACCAAGGGTGATAATACCCTTTTTGCCTATACTAAAGGTCCGACCAATATCCAAAGCCAAAAGACGAAGATTTACACCATCCTCTACGACAACGAACCTCCCAAAATTACAATTTCCAAGCCTGCCGACGGTGCCAATTTTTACGGCGATAAACAAAAAACAGTGACCATCCAGGGAACCACCAAACCCGATTCAAATCTGACCATAAACGAAAGAATCGTGACTGTGGAAGACGACGGCAGTTTTTCCTACAACTACCCGTTAAGTACGGGTGAAAATATTTTAAACTTTAAGTCGATTGATAAAGCCGGCAACGAGGAGAAAACCTCTCTTAAGCTTAATTTTTCTCCTTAAAATCCTGTATTGAAAGAAGGATCGCAAAATAACCCATTAGCCAAGGATAAAATAAACTGTTGACAAATAAACTGTGGGCCAGTAAGGCCACTCCCGAGATAATTAAAACTTTAAAGTAAAGTCCCCTTGCGGGCAATTGGTAAAGGTTAAGTAAACAAGAAATAAATACTAAAAAACCTACCATTCCCGTTGTGGCCAAAATTAAAAGTGGGCTCGAATCCGAGCCGGAACAGGAATGTGAACTTAAATCTGTTTTATGGAGATAAAATTGCCCGGCTAAACAAAAATTATTAAAACCGATACCAAAAACTGGTGATTGATTAAAAATGGTTAATGTTTCTCGATAATTTTCAAATCTGGCCGAAATACTATATGTCCGTGCCAAATTCACTCCCTGACCTCCCGATTTTGGTAAAAATAAGGTCACTACCAAAAAAAATAGAGTTGATAAAATTACCAATTTGAACTTTTTGGTAATCACAGCGATTGCAAGCAACGAAAAAATTAGGGCCAGATATCCGGCCCGTGAATAGGTAAATGCCAAGGATAAAATTAAAAAGAAAAAAAGCCACCAATTTTTCTTGAAATACGTGATTATTACCCCTAAAACAATAATTAAACCGGTAAAACCCGGATCCAGGAAAGTCCCGACCAGTCTAAAAAGATGATCGTCCCAGCCAAGGTATTTGAGGGCGGTGAGATCTGGGTAAACAAAATATTGAAACCAGCCAAAGACCGCAACTGCCACCGTTAAAATCATTAACGAGCTAAAAAGTAATTCTTTTATTTTTTGTCTATTGTGAGCAAAATTAAAGCAAAACTGCAGGAAATACCAGTAAATAACGAGCCTCAAAAAATATAAAAAGCCAGTTCCGGTAAGTGAGATTTTAAAAATAAAAATTGAAAATATTAAGGAAGAACCCGCAACCAGTATAAAAGGAGTAAAAATTTTAAAGATCTTGGAAAAGTTCTTGGTCGTTCCCAGAACATATAAAAAAGTGAGGGCGACAATAAAATCGGAGGCATTTAGAATCGAAATTCGGAATAATTGCCCGAAAGGAAAGACTAACAAATAAGAAAACAGCAATAAATTTTCTATTTTTTTGTTTTTTGTAAAAACCATAATTTGCTCCAACCCAAAAATGAGTGGAAAGATTGTAGCATGCTAAAAACAAAACCACGACCCGCCAGTAAATTCTGAAGGAACTTCATTTTCGGATAAAAAACGATTTTAAAAAGGGAGGAGATTTTGCCTTCTTTTTGGTTTGCCAACGCATGCAATGTCGAATAATTATTAATTTTGTCTACATAGGCGTGCAAATCTTTCGCAGTATTGTGTATTAAATAATTTTTTAATAAGCCAATTTTTGTACCACCTCGCGGGTGGTACGTTTCATGAACAAGCCTTTCCCATTTGCCGGAGCCTTTTTTTACCAGTCGGATTATTTTATCCGTTCCCGCATACCAACCCAAAAAATAATTTTTTCTTTTGACATAAAATCCGCCATAGCCGCCGGGGTCCAAATTTTTGATTTCAGCTTTAAGTTCGGAAGACATGATCTCATCCGAATCAAGAAACAAAACCCACTTGCCCTGAGTTTTACGAAGGGTTCGATTTCTTTCTTTGGCGAAATCATCAATTTTTTTATTTTTTAAGGTAACGATTGAGATTTTCATTTATTTAAATACTTTATTTAAAAAATACGCTGTCATGGGAATGGCCAGAACGGAACCTATCAGTCCGGAGGCTCCGGCGCCGACTATCCCGTAGGATTTAACCATGGGAATTACGGTTATCACCAAACCCAAAATTGATATCAGGGTTATCAAAGAAATATATTTTTGTTTTTTTAAGGAAAGGAAAAGTGGGTACGTAGTTTCGGTTAACGCTCTTATTATCCCGAAGAAGGCTAAGATCTTAATAACACCTACTGCCCCCAGCCACCTTTCCCCTAAGATTATTTTAACCAAAGGCCCAGGGAATAAAAGCAGGGCTACCGAAAGAGGTAAAACCAAAACAAATGTTCCCCAAAAACTTCTTAAAAAAGCTTTCTTCAGTCTTGGTTTATCTTCAGATATTTTGGAATAGACGGGGAAGGTCACCTTTTGAATAACATCGGAGACTTCCGTCATGGGCAGGGATGAAATTTTATAAGCCATCTGGTAAATTCCCAAAGAAGCCGTGTCCATTATTCTGGCCACCACTCCGTCATCTATATTTTCAAAGAGATAATTGAAAAAGCCTGCAGCCGTGACCCACTTACCCCGACTTATAACCAGCTTCAATTTCTCGCCTTCGAAGCGAATCCTTGGCCGAGGCCGGGAAATAAGATGCGAGGCCGCAACTTCAATGATAGCTCCGGCGATAAGCCCGTAAACCAAACTGACTGCCGCGTGAGTTAAAAAGGCAAAAGTGATGGCAAAAGTTCCGTCAACCGCAAAAATTAAAAACCGATAAATAAATTCCTTTTTAAAATGAAGTTCTTTTTGAAATTTAATCACTGACGGATTAATAAAGCCCCTGATCAAGGGGGTCAGACTGATAAGAAGAATAATTTTTAGTGAATCAGGAGATTTAAAGAAATAAGAAATTAGGGGAGCTAAAAGGATTATAAAAAGTGAAATAATCAAACCCCTGATAATCGAAACTATCCAGGCGGTACTGACGTAAGAATCAATATCGCCCTCTTCCTGAATGAGAAAGATATTGACTCCGGTTTCGGTTACAATCTCCAAAAAGGCCAGGACAAGCATGGCAATTCCGAAAAGTCCGAATTGAGCGGGCAGAAGAATTCTGGCCAAAACCGCAATCTTTATCAAGGCAATTCCCCGCGTCGAGATTCTTAACGCCCCCATCCAGGAAAGGCCTTTAATTGCATCTTTTGAATATCCCACTTTCCTATTTTAACAGAGACCCGAGACAAATCCTGCCATGACAGCAATATCTGAAGATATTTGGATTACGGGAAGCCAAAGTCTTCCCCGCCAATTGCTAATAACATCACACCATTTCCAGACGGAATAAAAAAGATAAAGTAAAACAAGTATTACAAGTAAATGAAGTAAGACAGGCATAAAATATGAATAAATTAATAAAAACAAGCCTAAAAAATAACGTAAAAGGATTAAACTTATTTTAATATTGTGCGACGCAAGAGCTTGAACCGGATGATACCAAATTCCTGCTTTCGCGTCCCCTTTCGAATAATTAAAAAGCTTACCCAAAAACTTTTTAAAGGTTAAATTACCTATTTCCTCCCAGATAACTTTTGCCTCCCCTACCCTAGCAGTTCTAATTCCTGTTTTCACGCATGAATAAAAAAACTGTGTATCCTCTCCGCCATGGGCTAATTTTTCGTTAAAGCCGCCGATTTTTTCCCAAACCTCTTTTTTGAAAGCCACCGAACGGGCAGAAGGTAGAAAACTTACCGTATCAAACCTTTCGGGAGGAATACCCAAATAAACACTCATCGCTTTCTGTAAGGAAGAGTTGGCCGTCATCGTATAAAAACCGGCCGAAACTCCAACTTGGTCGTATTCTAAGGGTTTGACGAGTTTTTCCAACCAATCATTTTCGGCGATACAGCCAGCGTCAATCTGGGCGATAATTGGATACCTAGCAATCTCTATAGCCGCATTTCTTCCGTGGGCAATTCCCCCTTTTTCAACCAATAGTTTAATTGATCTATCTTTTTTCTGGTAATGCTTAATAATTTCCGGCGTTCTGTCTTCCGAACCGGCATCAACAATCACTATTTCATCGGCCTTTTTCGTCTGGATTAGAAGAGAATCCAAAAGCGATCCTATAGACTTTTCCTCATTTAAGACTGTTATACAAATTGAGATATTCATCGGCGACTTTCTGCCAGCTTTGGTGTTTGGCCCAACCGGCAACACTTTTTCTCATAAACGGCGACATTTTCCAGTAATCTTCTTTAACCTTGTTATTCCAAAACAACTTCAGTTTACAACCGGACGACAAGCCCTCGAAAGCCGCCAGATAGCCACCGGGGACACAATACTCGGCCTGACGCAAATATGGCGCCGGATTGGTAAATCCACAAACTTGGCCGTATTTTTCACACTCTTTTCTTAATACCCCATCACCCACAAAAACTACTTCATATCTCTTGACCAGGCTACGGAACCACTTAAAAAATTCGGGAAGGCCTGTGTTTTCTTCCAATCTGCCAACGTAAACTATTTTATGCGGCACCATATATCATTTTGTCAAATTTGACCTTGAGATACTTTTCTAAAAATTTCCCAACGCCGATTGCCCCCGTGGAAAGTTTAACCGCCAGTCTTTTTTGCCAAATGCTTTTAAAACTTAAGGGGTCGTCCCATTCTAAACCATGAATTGTCGTATATACGGGTTTTTTGGGATACAAAAATCTGAAAGGTAGATACCAGATAAAAACATCATGGCAATGAACAATATCGCTTTGTTTGATTAAATGACGGTTTTTCCAAAGCCAAAACCAGATATATATCAGTCCAAGAAACTTAATGTGAGGATATTTAATGTTTCCTTCTGAAACTATTTTCACTTTATGTCCCTTTTGTTGTAATTCACCTGCTACCCGCTCAATATGTTTTTCCACTCCCCCCACATGCGGCCACTTATAATGCGATATAAATAATATCTTCATTTTTTCTTCGCGATAACATAATAATTTGATCCACCAAATAATTTTTTTAAAAAATCGTCTATAAAATTAATTAAGGGGGTGATTGGGCCTTTGATAAACCTAACTAATAAATTTGCGTACTTATTCGTAAACAATATATTTCTTAATATACCCTCTGTCTTAATTAAATCTATGATCTTAAAGCCATTATTTTCAAATAATCTTCTATATTCTTTCTCAGAGTATCGCCTGAGATGTCCAACGTCCCTATCAAATTTCTTTAACAAGCCCAATCGATAAAGTGGAGCTTTCCTAGAAGGTGAAGATGCAATAACTATTGTATGTTTCGAGCTCAGTCTATTAATAACCTTCATGGCCCCATTATCATCGATATGCTCCAACACCTCTAAAATAATGATTGCGTCAAATATTCTTTCAGTTTTAATTGTTAGGAAATTTAACGATATAAATCTTAAATGTTTATTGATTTTTAACAATCTCGCATTATAACTTGCAATTTTGATGGCTTTATTAGAAATATCTACACCCAATACCTGATAACCTTCTTTACATAGAAAAAAATCAATAGTGCCTACCCCACATCCGACATCTAATACTGTTTTTTTACCTCTGAGGTATTTCCTAACTAGTGAGATAGCGATTCTATAAGTGAAATTCTTTTCATCGATAATCCTCTTTTGTAATTTTGTGTTGTGGCGATAAAGGTCATAATAAACACTCTTATTCATAAACTTTGTCTGTAATATTATCATTGTGCAAATAAAAAAGCAGGGGTTGCTTTCATTCCCCTGCAATTTTTATTTTCCTCAAAACAAACCCACCGAATTACTCCGATGGGCTGTTTGTTAATCCTATATTGAATAATGGGAAGTTTAGGTGTACCCTGCGGGAGAGTGTTTGTATGTCATTCCAGGCTAAAGAAGAAAGTTCAAATGAATTCACAAAAGCGCTTGCGGGTAGCGTGGCTCTTGCAATTCCCCTTATCCAGTTTTTCTACCAGCTCTTTCCAAACAGTGTAAATGACATTTTCCTAGACAAAAGGGTGTTTTTTGGTGGGTCGTTGCTAACATTGATACTATCGATCATTGTTATACTTTGGTTCAAAGACAGGCCGTATTTTTCTTTCCGTTTACCTTTCCAGGGAAAACGGATTAAAGAGTACAACACCTACCTGAGTAAATTTGGTAAGGTAAAAAGATTAGAAAGAGTTAATCCTCCAGTCACCATAGACCAAATGAATCTAGTTAGTTGGTCTGTTCCCACTATGTTCGTATTGGGTTTAATATTTATATTTTTAGGTTTGATTGACAGAAATAATATCCAGTTCTTTCTCATAATGCTGCAGGCCACAGTTTATTCCGCAATTGTTCTTCTTGTTACCTTCGTCGCGACCATTATTTATGCGTCCCAAAATTCGATACAAAACTACAAACAAAACAGAATCAGGCGCAGCGCAAGAGCAATTGGCCTAGCTATTGAAAACAACGCGATACCGGAATTACAACCCGTCAAATTTGTTGAGGACAGCGAAATTGGTAACTACCCAAGTCAATATTACTCTGTTGTGGTATCCGTCGAAGGTAAAAAATACTCTATTGTTACCGATACAGAAGCAGAAATTCTACATTCGGTTAAAGAATATGTCGCTCCTCAGCCCACAGCACCCCCAATACAAGGACCAAAAGAAAATAACTAGCTAATGTGCCCAAAAAAAGCAGGGGTTGCTTTCATTCCCCTGCAATTTATTTTCGTAACAATCCATCAATTTTATTTTGATAAATTGTGTATTTAGGGTGTTACTGGATAAAGTCGGAAGGAATAGTTTGTAACCCCATTATTAGAAAACGGCCAATCGTTGTTGCCTATCCAACCTGAATTCCAGTCTATTCCTGCTCCATTGTGTGCTATCCAAACAGGCTTACCGATTAAACGGTTTTGGGTATTACCCCAATAAAGACTTCCACCAGGTGTTCCTCTTGCTTGGTCCCACGTAGAATAAAATCCCGCAGGAACTTGTACCCAAGCGTGACCATCATCTAACATATTGTTATCGGTGATTTTGAACTCTGGACCAACCGTCCATCCAAGATATCCGTTCCCAATAAGGGGAACAAGAATTTCACCCTCACCTATGGTCTTGACCAAAATATTATCAAAGTTGGCGACTGAACCATAGTATGCTCCTACTCCAATCTTTCCTGCTGAGAATGATGAATCAGTTACATTAAATTTTAGAACTCCATCAACCCAGATTTTTATAGAACTTCCATTGAGGTCTATAACATAATGATATGTCACTCCAGGAGTAGTATCTTGTAATGGGCGTCCTAACTCTGTAAAAGCTCCTCCTACTTTCTTGAAAAGAGCTATATGAACTTGGTCAGAAGATGGCTCCAAAAGGTAGTAGTTGTTTCCATCAACATATCTAAAGACAACGTTGAAATAGGAACCCGATACCTTAGTTACATCAAAACTAAATGTATAGTCCGACCAGTTTTCACTGCCTGCCAAGGCATCTACGGCACCTACATAAGACCCATCTGTTCGTTGATAGACATTGTTACCCGAATAATCAACGATGGCTTCAGTCCCAGACACATTTGACCATTGTAATAGGTTTCCGTCAAAAGTATCTTGAAACACAACATTAGTCTTTTCTGTGACAGTATTAAAAGTATAATGCTGTCCATTTGGCATACCGGTTGCTGCATAGGATACTTTTGCCACGCCCAAAAACAGAACTAGTCCGATAATTGCTACAATTATTTTTTTAATATTTATTCACCTCCCCCTAACACCTATCTTTATGCACTTTATGGTGTAAGTGCGAAAGCAATAAAAAAACCACTCCGAAGAGTGATTATGTCCCCCAATACATAATCCGAAAGATTATTTTGGTCATGTCCCATAATTACACCAATAATTTAATAAGTCAACATACAAAATATTTCATTTTAGTAAAATCGTTCTGGAAAACGAGATATAAAATACACGAAAAGTGATATACTCAAAATACCAAGCAGGAATTAATTAATTAAAATGAAAAAAGTGTTAATCGCTCTTACCCCTTTATTATTTTTTTCTTTTTTACTCCCAAAAATTGTTGTTGCCCGTTCGGGCTGTTGCTCACACCATGGCGGTGTTTGTAGTTGTAGTTGTTGTGATGGTAGCCCATTATCAAATACTTGTGCCCCTTACTATCCAGAATGTTCACAACCAGTATATATAGCCCCCATTACAACAAAAGCACCCGCTATTTACACACCAACGCCCCGATCAATCAACCCACCAACACCTGAGCCGACTTCAACCCCTGAACCTGAAGTCAAAGGAGAATCTATAAATATAACCCCTACTCCGGCAGGGGTTACAGAGACAACTTCAACTGGGAGCACTGTCGCAGAATTATTCGCTCTAGGAGTTCTAGGAGGATTAGGTTATTTGGGCTGGAAAAAAATCAAGGCTAAATTCAACAAACAACATACTCCGACGGTTTAATTATCAAACAAAAGGACTATTAATCTTCGGGCATTGTAACCATTTCAATTGAACAAGTCCTCTTTGCCACAGAATAATCAAAACAAGTCCCACAATAATTAAAATAAACCCTGATGTAAATAAAAATATTTGCCAGAGTTTAATGTCCACATCCTGCAATAATTCTCGCATTACAGTTCTCTTCATACGCTCATATTAAAATGTTTTCAAAAACACTTTTCTTACTCTACTAATCTCTCTTGACGACGGCTCACTCCATACCCAGAAAATAATATTAAAATAACCACGATAATCGAAAACCAATAAATAAACTTTAACGGGGAAAGATGAAAATCGGAATCGGCAAACCAGCCATGTATAGCCATGAGGAAAAAGACTAAATAGTTTATGATATGAATTTTTCTCCAATTTTTGGATAACCACCCAGGCGCATCCCTAAAAAGTGCGGTTACAACCGCTAATCCCCCCAGCCAAAAAGAAACTCTGCCTAATGAATAGATAATCTCCGTTTTTTTGCAAATTAAACAAACTTGAGTAAAAACATAAAATGGGTCAATGACATGATATAAACTTCGGTAATATAGAAGATATAAAATTGGATGAAGCAAAAAAAGAAAAAACGTAAATAACCCCTCGATGCCATGAAATTCAAATAGCCAATCGCCCAGTATCTGCTTTAACTTGGGCATATTTGCGCCCAAGACTATTTGAAGAAAGAAAAGAATAAAAGCCAGAACTCCGGTCATTCTTTGAAACAAAATAATTGTTAAGCCTGGATCAGAAAAAACCAGGTCCAAACGGGAATTTTTAATAATGGTGTACGGACCGACAAAAACAAATGCCAGCCAAATTAGCCAAAAGATAATTTTATAATATTTTTTCATTCCCGCCGTGTTTAGTGGATTCGGAAGGATTCGAACCTTCGGCCTTTCGAATGTGAATCGAACGCTCTACCACTGAGCTACGAATCCCCACGCTAACCGTTCTTAACTTTAAATTTTATCACTTAATCCCTCTTTTTCACACATTGACTTCAATGAAATTTCAGGTTAAATATAATGGTCCCTTTTTTAATCAATGAAATTCAAAAACGGTCTCGCCAATATCAGTGTCGACTATCCGGAAACAGTGGCCGAAATAAAAAACTTAAGTTTTTCGGAACTGATAGAACCACCAAAGAATCTTAAAACGGCCAGGGATAGGTTTAATCTCCAAAGAATTCTTTATATCAAGCTTAGTGAAGGCAATGATCTAACTTGGGAGGAAGCGGCCCTGGGAATTAAACCTCTTCCTTCCTTTACGGCACCACCAGATTTTTACAAAGATCTAAAGATTATCAAAATGCCGAAAGAAATTATCGAAGAAGCTGAAAAAAGCAGAATCTACGCCTTGGCGATTCTTAACCACCCGGAAAGAATTCTTAATCTGAAAAAAGCCCAAAAAAACTTATTTAAAAAGCCGTCGCTGGCTCATAGCCGGGTTTTGGACCGAGCCGAAGAAGAGCATAGACTTTTGACTTTCGCCGACATTGCTGCCGTCCAACCGGACCTTTCCTCCGATCGCCTGCACCGCAGAAAACTCTTTAGTCAAGGACCTTACCTTGCGACCAGCAAAAAAAAACTCTATGGAGTCAGACTACCACTAACTACGGGTTCAATGATTTCCGGCAGTGCGGAATTAATTGCCTCGGCGGCGATGACCGGCAGTCTAGCTCTTGTTTATAAAGAAGGTCTCTGCAACATCCCCGCGGTCCAAAGCGAAGTTTTAAAAAACGCGGTTGGGATCTTATCTGAAACCATAGAAGATCCATTCTGGTCCAAAAGAAAAGATAAGAAAGATCTTCTTAATTTCTGGTTAGGACAGATCGGGATAACTGTGGGTCCCGAGGTCAAAGACGCTTTATCAAGAGTAAAATTTCTCGTCCCACTCATCAAAAGCGGGAAAATAAAAAACCTGCCAATTCGTATCTATAATCCCCAAGTTTCAAAAGAAACGGTTGAAGTGGTCAAAACATTAAGAAAGGAATACGGAGAAATTTTAGAAATATATGCGGGACAGGCCAATAGCGTCGAAGCAGCGCAAGAACTTGTTGAGGCCGGGGCAGACGCTATCGGTCAAGGAATTGCCGGTGGCCTAAGGTGTACGACGTCAATCGTCAGTGGCGTGGCCGTCTCGGTTCTAAGAGATCTTTGGCGAATGAGAGGAAAGGTGGATGCGCCAATTTTTGTCGATAGTTCCGTCTCATACCATTGGGGTCTGGCCTTTCTAATAGGCGCCTCGATGCTCGTTAAACCGAGT
>Ga0315274_10013302_pt1 | contig 11717 bp, 7 predicted proteins | sample YL17G02_20_MG_FD_203700 | JGI IMG/M metagenome (GOLD analysis project Ga0315274, IMG submission 203700) | Sediment microbial communities from Yellowstone Lake, YNP, Wyoming, USA - YL17G02_20 | ecosystem: Environmental > Aquatic > Freshwater > Lake > Sediment | place: USA: Wyoming | collected...
ATGGGAAACTTACCCAATCATTATGGGGTTTCGAGAAAACACATTATTGCCTCCTGCGAAGCGAGTCTGAAGAAAATGAAAACCGATTATATAGATCTCTATTATATTCATGGCCCCGATCCTATTTCGCCTTATGAGGAGAGCATGCGCGCATTAGACGATCTCGTCAGACAGGGAAAAGTGCGTTATCTGGGATGTAGCAATATCTTTGGGTGGCAAATAGCCAAGGCTGTGGGTATATCGGCACGGATGAACTTAGAAATCCTTGTTGCAGGTCAATATCTTTATAATCTGATCCACCGTGAACCGGAAAGAGAAATCATACCGGCGGCAGTAGATCATGGATTAGGAATGGTCTGCTTTAGCCCTCTTGGTGGAGGCTTGCTCACAGGGAAGTATCAGGGCACGACCGAACCGGTGAAAGGGTCCCGACTCTCATTCCGTACCCAAGTAGATGGCCCTCGGTTCTGGCATCCGAAAGGGTTTGAAACGGTTGAGATTTTGGAACAGGTTTCCTCGAAGTCGGGGATTCCCATGTGGAAGCTTGCCATCGCTTGGCCATTGAGACGGAAATTCGTTACTTCGGTCATCATCGGAGTGAGGACCCAAGAACAGCTTGAATCAAACTTGGAATTAGGTGAATGGGATATGCCGGAAGATGTCTGGAATGCGTTGGAAGAGAGGACCAGGCCGGAGGAAGAGTATCTTACCTGGTTCAATAAAAAGAATTATGAAAGATTTTTTTCAGCAGCAGAGTTTCATGATGGGAGGTCTGAGCTTCCTTAAATCTCAGAGTTATGTTTTATAAAAAATTTCCGGATTGAATTCCAATATAAAGCTGTATAAGTTAAGGATTTATTTTTTGAGGAGGGTATCCCCGTAAAAGGCGGTGGCGGACTCGCCGGTGTTGTCGGTGTCGGTCATGATGGCAACACCTGAAATGTCACCGTTGATTAAGTATTATTTGGAGGATATCAAAAGGACTCGAAGAAAACAGGAAGACTAAAGACTTGGAAACCAAGACTTGATAATGTTATTGTATGAAAAAGGCCACTTTAAGGGAAAAATGTTTTTGATACAAAATTAAGTTCTTAAGCTTCAGAGGAGAGAAAGTTTATGGTGGAAAAAGCAAAAGATCAGATAAAAGTGGAAGCGACCTCAGTTCGAGAAGCGAATCCGGGCCAACCAGCTAAGAAAGAAGGTTGGGGGGTAGAAAATCTTCCCTACCCTGACAAGGTTGCTCTGATCCAGACAAGATGGGATTTATGTACTGGCTGTGGGACGTGTGAAATGGCTTGCAGCATGAAGCATTTCGGGGTGATTCATCGCGAGCTCTCACGCATAAGAATTTTTCGATACCTCCTTCCTATTCCGAAATCTGTCCAGAATGTCTGCTGCCAGTGTTCGGAGAAAGAAAGAGAGTGCCAGAAGGCGTGCCCCTTGGATCCTCCGGTCATCCATTTTGACAAAGAGAAACTTCATATGGTCGTAGATACGGAGAGGTGCCTGGGTTCTTCCTGTGCCAAGTGTCAAGAGGCCTGCCCGGCGAGTGTCCCGCGTTTTTATCCTCCCGAGGCCGACTATCCTCTAGTCTGTGATCTCTGTGAAGTGAACGGAGAAAGGAAACCCCAGTGTGTGGAAGTCTGCCCCAATTTTGCCCTGGAATATATGGCTCCCCAGTTTCCACAGCACCTGGAAAGGATTCATCCTGATCAGAAGGCGGAGTATCTGTCCAAGCGTCTCTACCCTTTGCCGAAAGACAAGATACAAATTCCCCCTGAAGAGCTTTTCAAGGAGGAGAAATAAGATGAAATTTCAATTACTGGAAATCAATCTTTCTACTAAAGAAAAAAAGGTCGTTGATGTGAGTCAGGACATTCGCCAGTACCTGGGGGGTAGGGGCTATGGCGCCAAGCTCATGTGGGACAGGGTTCCGCAGGGTGCTGATCCCCTGGGAGAGGAAAATATTCTTTACATCGGCGTAGGACCGATCACGGGCTTCCTGGGAGCAGTGACCAGTTTCAATGCCAAGTCTCCCCTAACCCTGAGGGGTGGTACTTCGCATATGAATGGCCATTTCGGGGTCGAGCTTATCTATGCCGGTTATAATGCTGGCATTCTCCTGACCGGAAAATCTCCTAAACCGGTCTACCTTTACATCAAAAATGATGATGTTGAGATCCGCGATGCTGCGCATCTCTGGGGAAAAATGAATCTAGCTGCACAGCAAACCCTGCATCGGGAGCTTCGTAAGGAATTGGATGACCAGAATTTTCGCCTCATGACCATTGGCCCGGCGGGTGAACATCTGGTCCGAAACGCCGCCATCTCGCACGAATTCTATCATTTTGCCGCCCGGCTGGGCATGGGTGCCGTCATGGGTTCCAAAAACCTCAAAGCCATTGCTGTCCGTGGAACCAAGGCACCGGGATACTCCTATCCAGAAGAGATCTATGAGATTGTAACCAAATTTCATAAGGATGCTCGGCTCAAGAAAGCTCAGGATCGCCGCTGGGGACATAATCTTTCCGTATCCGGCCGTTATTATAATACTACCGAGGGGGTAAAGAACAAACAGCTGGGCTGGGATCCCATCTGCGACCTCAGTAACTCTTTGATTCTCGAACAGCAGTATAAACTCTGGAATGACTCCTGCAATTACTGCCATACGGGTTGTAAGGTGCCTTCCTTCCGCAGGAACCCTCCCCTTGGGCCCACGATTGCCGAACTGCGGCACGATAATGCCGGAGGCTGGGATGCCAATGTCATGCTTCCGGGCTATGATGTCCAGGTTTACCTAACCTCTTATGTCGATGAATTGGGCCTCGACAGCGAGGATGTTTCAGGGGTCGTTGCCTGGATGATGGAATGCTATCAGCGGGGACTGATTAGCAGGGAAGAGTTGAATGGGATCGATCTGACCTGGGGAAATCTCCCTGCTATTTGCGAGTTGTTGAAGAAGATTACTTACCGTGATGGGATTGGTGACATCCTTGCGGAAGGATTAAAGCTGGCTCCCCCCCGCTTGAAAAAAGAGATGGCGCCTTATGCGATCACTACAAAAGGGATTGCCATTACCTCTTACGAACCACGGGGAAGCATGCAGGATGCCATTGACTTGGCGGTTGTTCCAGTGGGTGAACTTCATGCAGGAAGGGGAGTCCCTAAAAGGGTGGTGTGTGATTCTTTAACTATCTGCGCATTTTTACGTCACAATATTCAGGAGGTCTTTGGGCTTGATCAATTTGCTCGAGATATGCTCCATGGGGCGTGTGGCTGGGAGGTTAGTCAAGAAGAATGGCTGGATATGGTTCGCAGAGGTGCTTACATGGAGCGGTGCTATTGCATAAGAGAAGGTTACCTTCCAGTAAGAGATGATATGATGCCCGATCGCTTTTTTGAAGAAACCATCTACAACAAGTATGGCGAGCCCAAAATATTAAAAAGAGAAGAATTCTTAGAGAAAAGGGAGAAGACCTATTTTGCTTTTGAACTGGACCGAAATGGAATTCCACTGAAAGAGAATCTCAAAAAACTCGGCATGGAGTTTGTTATTCCTCCTCTGGAGAAAACCTTACCGAATTGGGATTAAAAAAGAAAGCTTAGGTTCATTTTTTGAAGAATATATCACCGTAATAGGCAATGGCTTTCTCACCTGTATTGTCGGTATCGGTCATGATTGCAACACCAGAAATCATGGGAGGTTCTTCGCCAAAGGCCTTCTTGTAATCCTCGAAGACATTCCGTTCTTCCCTTACCCATTGATTCAGTTTCGCCCCACCACTCTCTCTTAATTTTAAACTTCGCGACCCAATTCATTTCTCACCTGTCATGGAAAGAGCCCTTCTTTAACTATGAAAAGTGAGCAGTTGTATTTACCCCGTTAGAAAGCCCCAGCATTCCTGCCTGTCGGCAGACAGGTATGCTGAGGATGGTATAAATAAAAAGCATTAACTCCTTATTGAGGGCGGGGTCAAAGCCTGGCCCTTTCTAACGGGGTTCACCCCTGCGTAAAGAGCTTCAGATAGTCACCATATCCCTCTTTCCCCAAATCCTGTTTGGGGATGAACCTCAACGCTGTAGAATTAATACAATAGCGGAGCCCGGAGGGTGGTGGCCCGTCGTTGAAGAGATGGCCGAGATGTGAATCGCCGTGCTTGCTCCTTACCTCGATGCGTTTCACGAAAAAGCTTCTGTCTTCCTTTTCGACGATGTTATTCGGCTCAAGAGGTTTTGTAAAACTCGGCCATCCTGTCCCCGAATCGAATTTGTCCAAGGAACTGAATAAAGGCTCGCCGGAAACAATGTCAACGTATATCCCCTCCTTAGGGTTATCCCAGTACTCATTTTGAAAGGGTGTCTCCGTCCCATTTCTCTGGGTCACCTCGTACTGGAGAGAAGTCAATCTCTTTTTCAAGGTTGCGTCATCAGGTTTCTTATAGGATTTATCTTCTTTAGGTTTAACGGTTTCCATTTCCTTTCCCCATGCTTTCTTCAGAAACTGGTCACGACCAGACTCGTATCTGTAATATTTATATCTGAGAGAATGGGTCTTGTAATAATCTTGATGATAATCTTCTGCCTCATAGAATTTGGTAAATTTGACAATCTCTGTGGCAATCCGTTTGTTGAACTTTCCGGATTTGCTCAGCGCTTCCTTTGACTTCTCCGCTAATCGTTTCTGTTCTTCGTCATGATAAAAAATGACGCTTCGGTATTGGGAACCTCGATCTACAAATTGCCCACCCCCATCTGTGGGATCGATATGTTTCCAGAAGTAGTCGAGCAACTCTTCGTAGGTAATCTTCCTCGGGTCATAATAGACTTGCACGGCTTCAACATGGCCGGTCCTTCCAGAAGATACTTCCTCATAGGTGGGGTTTTCCTTATTCCCGCCGGTATAACCCGATATCACCTTCACCACACCAGGGAGTTTCTCAAAGTCAGCCTCCGTGCACCAGAAACAGCCGCCCGCAAATGTGGCCTTCCGCAGGTTCATCTCTTCTTTTGCCGCATCTATCTTCACTCCCTTCTGAACAGCCTCAGAGCGTTGGTTACCGATCATGAAAAACAAGGCCATTATAATCAATAATAAAGTCTTCATAGACTTCACCTCCGTTTTATATCCCAACAACCGACCCTCTTCGGGCTTTCTTCTGCCGCCCGAACAAGCAGGGGTCTCAATTTAATGATAATCACGAATGCCAAGAATGACAATCTCGTAAAAAGTCGTCATTCCCGTGAAAACGGGAATCCAGAGAATTCTAACTACTTGAAAATACTGGATTCCTGCTTGCGCAGGAATGACTGATTATGGGCTTTTCAGACTTTTTACGAGACCATCAAGAAACCAATTGAAAAAATTTAAAATTCTTGTTAGCTTAGGAGCGACAAGGAGGTAGAAGGGTAATGATAAAGTTTTTATTGGGAATAATCGTTGGTATCCTCATCTTTTTTTTCTTCCTCTATTTTGGTGGCGGGAAGAGTATCAAGAAGGTGGGTGAGGGGTTAACCGACACAGGTAAGAAGATGGAGGTTCTTGAAGAGGCCATCAGTAAAGAGAAAGAAGGTGTGGTGAAGGGGATTGAAAAAAAGTTTTTCAAAGAGGAGAAGGCGGTCCCAAAGAAAGGTCAGTAATTGATCGTAAAATCCTCAAACTCTCCAGTATAATCCTCCCAATTGAGATGAACCTTCATCACCCTTGCCTCTGATGGACCTCGATGGCACCATTGAATGATCTGATCCACCTTCTCCTTATCGCCTTCAAAGACGGCCTCAACAGAACCGTCCCTGCGATTTTTGACCCATCCCTTCAAATCCAGCTTGAGAGCCGCCTCTTGAGTATGATAACGGAAGAAGACTCCCTGAACTCGTCCTTCGATGAGTACTCGTGCCCTTACCTTTTCCATAACCGTTTGACTATTATCACAAGTTTTCTTTGAAATCAAACCAAAAGATCTCCTCCCTGGGTGGGAGGAGATTCACCCTGTTAGATAGAAAATTTTGTACAAAAAGGTTGGATATAGAATCTTATCTAACAGGGTAAAGAGCAGGGGGAAATGCATCATCTTCACCCTCACCCCAACCCTCTCCCGTCAGAGACTGTGTCGTAATTGGTAGTCGCAACCTTTAGGTTGCGGTCAGTTTCAATAAAATCAATGAGTTGCACGCAGGCTAAAGCCTGCGGCTACCATCAAAATGGGATTTCGACACAGTCTCTCAAGGGAGAGGAGGGGTAGTTTATGTCAATGTTCGATTTCGTTGGAGGAAGAGGTAAATTTGACTTGAAAAAACGGATTTGAATCGATTAGAATTTTATTTGTTTTGTCTTTCCGAGAGGGGTGAGTAAGTTAAGGGAATGAAGAAACTCTATTTAGGCATCGATGTCGGTTCCGTCAGTACCAATACCATCATCATGGATGATCATCGGGATGTGCTGGAGGAGCATTACACCCGAATCAAGGGTCAACCTCTCCAAACGGTTCAAAAGATATTAGGAGAAATCCTCCAACGAATTCCCTTGGAACAGTTTCATTCTATCTCTTTTACAGGGATCGGAGGGAAACTTCTCTCGGAGCTTATGGGTGGGAATTTCGTCAACGAGATTATCGCCCAGGCCAAAGCCGTTCAACACCTTTATCCAAAAGTCAGGACGATCATCGATATTGGAGGAGAGGACTCCAAACTGATCCTCATCGAGAATGAGAAAGGCCACTTCAAGATCAAGGACTTTTCGATGAACACCCTCTGCGCTGCTGGCACAGGATCCTTTTTGGATCAACAGGCCAGCCGCCTTGGCCTGACCATTGAAGAGTTTGGCCTCCTTGCTCTAAAATCGACGAACCCGCCACGAATTGCAGGAAGGTGCAGTGTTTTCGCCAAATCGGATATGATCCATCTTCAACAGATCGCCACACCGGATTACGACATCGTCGCTGGCCTCTGCTATGCCCTGGCAAGAAATTTTAAGAGCAACATCGGTAAGGGAAAGACATTTGTGAAACCCATCTCCTTCCAAGGGGGAGTGGCGGTCAATGTGGGAATGCGAAGGGCCTTCATGGATGTGTTGGAACTTTCTCATGGAGAACTTATCATCCCAAAATATTTTGCTTCGATGGGGGCCATCGGTGCCGTATTCGTGACGATGGAGAGTCAGGAGATTAGAAAGGGATGGCTGGGCCTCGACAGGCTGAATCAATATCTTAGGGAACACAGAGAAGAAAAGACTTCACTGCAACCCCTCTGTCTCTCTTCTCATCACCTGATCCAGAGAAAAGAGATCGACCCCCCACTTTCTGATTTTTCAAAGGGAGAAAAGATTGAAGCCTATCTTGGCTTGGATGTAGGATCGATCAGCACCAATCTAGTCGTGATCGACCGAGAGAAGAACGTCCTTTCCAAGCGTTACCTGATGACCGCAGGCCGGCCGATCGAAGCCGTTCGTATTGGCCTTCAGGAGATCGGTGAGGAGATTGGGGATCAGGTCGACATCAAAGGAGTCGGTACGACCGGTTCCGGTCGTTATCTGACTGCAGATTTTGTAGGCGCAGATCTGGTGCGAAATGAGATCACTGCTCAGGCCACTGCAGCGGTCCACATCGACCCGAGCGTCGATACGATCTTTGAGATCGGAGGGCAAGATTCAAAATATATCAGCGTCGACAATGGGGTCGTAGTCGATTTTGAGATGAACAAGGTCTGTGCAGCCGGGACGGGCTCTTTTTTGGAAGAACAGGCGGAGAAACTGGGCATCTCCATCAAGGAAGAATTTGGAGCCATTGCCCTCTCTGCCCAAGAGCCGATAAGGATGGGTGAACGATGTACAGTCTTCATCGAATCCGACCTGGTTCATCACCAACAGAGGGGTGCCCAAAAGGATGACCTTGTTGCAGGGCTTAGTTACTCCATCGTTCAGAACTACCTGAACCGAGTCGTCGGGGATCGACGCATCGGAGATCGAATCTTCTTTCAGGGAGGGACAGCTTTCAATAAAGGAGTGGTGGCTGCCTTTGAAAAGGTTCTGAATAGGGAGATCACTGTTCCCCCAGATCATGATGTGACAGGAGCCATTGGGGTTGCCATCCTGGCCATGGAGGAACGGACATGGGAGCGTTCAAGTTTTAAAGGGTTTGACCTGAGCCAACGCCACTATGAACAATCTTCATTCGAGTGCAAAGGTTGTCCCAATCTCTGCCTCATTCGAAAGGTGAGTGTGGAAGGAGAGAAACCTCTCTTTTATGGAAGCCGATGCGAGAAGTATGATGTCATTAAGCGTACAAAGGGAACAAACATCCCTGACCTCTTTGCAGAAAGAGAGAAAATGCTTTTCGCTCCTTATGAAGGGGAAGAGAAGCTTCCACCCTATGCTCCAGAGATCGGGATACCCAGGATTCTCAATTTCCACGAGATGTTTCCTTTTTGGAGGGTATTTTTTACCGAATTGGGTTATCGAGTCGTTCTCTCCGATGCTACGAACAAAGAGCTGATTCGGAAAGGCGTGGAGAATGTTGTCGCCGAAACCTGTTTTCCAATCAAGGTGAGTCACGGCCATGTCCTTAATCTCCTGGAGAAGGGAGTGAAGAGGGTATTCCTCCCGAGCATTGTCAATCTCAAGGCATCCCATCCTGAAATCCCTAACAGTTCGGCATGCCCCTATGCCCAAGCCTTCCCCTATGCGGTTCATTCCTCCATCGATTTCAAAAAAGTCAAAGTCGAAGTGCTTCAGCCCATCCTCCACTTCGGTTTTGGGAAGGACTATCTGGAAAAGGAATTGGTCGATTTTGGAAGATCCCTCCATCGAACATCGAAGCAGGTGAGAAAGGCCTTTGAGAAGGCAGAAAGATTCCAAGCCCTATTCTATCAATCTCTCCTCCATCGGGGAAAAGAGATTTTGGATCAGGTTGAATCGAATGAGAAAGTGGTGGTCATTATAGGCAGACCTTACAATTCTTGTGATTCGGGTGTCAACCTTGAGATTCCAAAAAAATTGCGAGAGCTGGGAGTGCTCGCCATTCCTATGGATTATCTTCCTTTAGATTCGATCAATCCTTCCGAAGAGATTCGGGAGATGTACTGGCGATATGGACAGAGGATTTTAGCCGCTGGAAAGATTATCAAGGAGGATCCCAGACTTTATGGGGCCTATATCACCAATTTCGGTTGTGGCCCAGATTCCTTCATCGGTCATTTCTTCAGGGATTTATCGAAAGGGAAACCTTACCTCCAATTGGAGATCGACGAACACAGCGCGGATGCTGGTGCAATCACACGATGTGAGGCTTTTTTAGACAGCCTGAAAAATGTCAAGGCTGAGAAGGTTCTCTATCCAAAAAGAGAAAAACCCAAAACCGACCGCACCAAAAAGATCTATATTCCCTATATGTGTGACCACTCCTTCGCTGTGGCGGCTGCTTTCAAAGCCTGCGGGGTGGAAGCCGATGTCTTTCCTGAATCGAATGAAGAGACCCTTTACTGGGGAAGGAAACTCACATCCGGCAAAGAATGTTATCCCTGCATCCTGACCACAGGCGATATGGTGAAGTTGGTCAAGGATCCAAATTTCGATCGTGAACGAGCCGCCTTTTTTATGCCTTCGGGCAACGGACCATGTCGATTTGGGCAATACCATCGATTCCATCGCCTCGTTTTGGACGATCTGGGTTTTCATCATGTACCCATCTATTCACCCAATCAGGATGAGACGCTTTACAATGATCTGGGTATTATGGGTTCTCAATTCGCACGTTTTGCATGGCAGGGGATTGTAGCGGTCGACCTCTTGATGAAAAAACTCTTAGAGACCCGGCCCTATGAAAAGGAGAAAGGAAGAACCGATGAGGTCTATCGAGAATGCTTAAAGAGAGTATGTGAGGCGATACGTGAAGGGGATGATTTAGAGGAGGCCCTTCGGAGGAGCGTTGAAGACCTTAATCGGATCGAAGTGGATGGACTGGGTGCGAAGCCTCTGATCGGGATTGTTGGAGAGATCTTTGTTCGGCTCAATCCGTTTGCCAATGAGAATGTCATTCAAAAGATCGAACAGTTTGGAGGAGAGGCGTGGATTGCCCCTCTGACTGAATGGATTCTCTATGTCAACACAATCGCAAAGGGAAGGAGCCTGAGAAAGAAATCTTTTTCGAATCTATTGAAAGTATTTCTCACGGACTACTATCAGAAGAAGGACGAACACCATTTGGAGAAGATATTTAAAGGCCATCTCAGAAACTTTGGAGAACCAAAAACGAGGTCCATTTTTAAAAAAGCCAAACCGTACTTGGACCCCTCTTTCGAAGGGGAAACCATTCTCTCCGTAGGAAAGACGATCGATTTTGCCAAAAGGGGTGCCAGTGGAATTGTTAATATCATGCCATTTACCTGCATGCCTGGGACTATTGTCAGCACACTGCTTAAACGATATCAAGAGGAGAACAATAATATCCCCATCCTCAACATGGCCTATGATGGTCAGGAACAGACCAATACATTGACCCGCCTCGAAGCCTTCATGTACCAGACCAAAGAATTTCAAAATCGAAATTCTAAAAAAGTATAATATATTGAAATAAAAAAGAAATATCTTTTTTAAACAACTTTGTTAAAAAAATCACTTTTTTGTTGAAATTCTTTTCTGAGGATGATATAAGAAGGATGTTTATTTTTTTGAACTATCAGGAGGTGTATGGAAATGGATAATTGGACATTTGGAATCACAATGATTGTAGTCGGAATGGGAGGCACACTCTTAACCCTTTGGATCTTGAGCCTCCTCATGAGTGTTCTAAAAAAGTTCTTCCCTTATAAAAAAGAGGAAGCGGGCAAGTAGGCTTAAAAAGGAGGGAACGGAAGATGTTAGAAGCGATTGTAAAAGGATTATACGGGCTTATTGCAGGATTTGCAAACCTTCATTGGTCAAATCCGGTGATGATAGTCGTGGGGTGTGTTCTCCTTTATTTGGGGATTAAGAAAGATTTTGAACCCTTACTTCTTGTTCCTATTGGATTTGGGTGCATCTTAGTCAATATCCCTTTGGCAGGGTTGATGGAAGAAGAAGGTTTTCTCAGAATCATCTATGATGCAGGAATCATGACAGAATTATTCCCACTTCTCATCTTTGTGGGGATTGGCGCAATGACCGATTTCGGCCCTCTTCTGGAGAATCCAAAGATATTCCTCCTCGGGGCGGCAGGGCAATTTGGAATTTTTTTAACCTTGGCCTTGGCTTTGGCTTTGGGTTTTACAAAGTTGGAAGCTGTCTCCATTGGGATTATCGGTGCCTGTGACGGACCGACTGCGATTTATGTCACCTCTAAGTATGCTCCTCACCTCTTAGGTGCCGTCTCCGTGGCTGCCTATTCCTACATGTCTCTGGTTCCTGTTTTCCAGCCGCCGATTATGAGGTGGCTGACGACCAAGGAAGAGCGGATGATCAATATGGGGACAATTAAAAAGTCAGTTTCAAAGACGACCAAAATCCTCTTCCCCCTGATTGTTACGGTACTCGGAGGTTTTATTGCACCCAAGGGCTTACCTCTATTGGGAACAATTATGCTGGGAAACCTGATGAAGGAGTGCGGAGTGGTGAGCCGACTGGCCAAGGCCTCTGAGAACGAGATTGCCAACATCGTCACCCTCCTCTTGGGGATTTCAATTGGAGCGACCATGGATGGTAAGGTCTTTTTAACACCCCAGACCCTGATCATCTTAGGGCTAGGTTTTCT
>Ga0315274_10013304_pt1 | contig 11716 bp, 25 predicted proteins | sample YL17G02_20_MG_FD_203700 | JGI IMG/M metagenome (GOLD analysis project Ga0315274, IMG submission 203700) | Sediment microbial communities from Yellowstone Lake, YNP, Wyoming, USA - YL17G02_20 | ecosystem: Environmental > Aquatic > Freshwater > Lake > Sediment | place: USA: Wyoming | collected...
TAACAACAACCAAGGAGACTACTATTCCTGGTGGTGTGACTAAAGTTGACTCTCTGGCTCAACAGTATCTTGTGAAGACTGGTGCGTAATCTGGTTAGTGAAGAGGGGCGCGTTGCCCCTCTTCTTTTTTTCTAACAACTAGGAGTTCTAAAAATGCTTTACTTTATTAAACTTCATCTGCATAAAGACAATAAAAGCTTCTTCATTAATGTGCAGCACATAGTCGGCTTCGGCGCCGACCCCGGAGGTGGAACGGGGATACTCATGAACTACCACGGCAAGATTTTCTACTACCGAGAAACCCCAGAACAGATCGAGCAAATGATCGGACTTCTCATAGACGCCGAACGGGCACCTGATACAGTCTGATGAGCAGAAGAGGGGTGCGCTGCCCCCTCTTTTTTTTTCTAACAAATCGGAGTTCTAAAAATGATTAAATTCATTAAGCTTCATGGAAAGTCAGACGGCTTTCATCACCTCGTTAATGTGGCGCACATAGAATCTCTCTGCGCCGCTCCTGACGGCGGATCGCATATTATTGCTGGTGGAGGGAATCACTACTACCGAGAAACCCCAGAGCAGATCGAGCAAATGATCGGACGTCTCGTAGATCACGAACGGGCACCTGATACAGTCTGATGGATAGAAGAGGGGCCACAAGCCCCTCTTCTTTTTTTTAGCCCATCTGCCTCACGCGCCTAGTTCTAAGAGCGGCAAGCGTTTCAAAATAGACCGTACCCTTGAATCTGAAACAGCTAGCGCCGTCGCCTGGTCTTTTCGGTCTGGCTCCCGAAACACCCGGACGCAGGCCCCCGCTTCCTCGAGGCGGCTGGCGACGTCAAGCAGTTCCGGTTCGTCTCGAACATGCAGGTAGACCAAGACCTCGTTGTTCCACGAGCTGCCCGTGTCGAGACACCAAGAGGCGACCGCATGTCCAGCCTGGACCGCCTGGTGCGAGGGAGGCAGATCACGCCGAACGAGCACATACAACCTCTGCATCGGCTACCTCCCGCTCTTTGGCCGACTCAGGCCACTGGGGTCGCTCTGGATAAGGCAAGCCTGTGTAGCGGGCCCAAAGCTGTATGAGGTGCGACTTGTCTATCTCATTGCCAGGGCGAACTCTCGTCTCTATTTCCTCGAGTCGTCGTCCCCGGAGGAGGCAATAGACAATATGACGATAGCGATAGTGATGGCGATCAGACCGAAGATTGTTCTGTATGTCTCCGGCATTTCTGTTTTCGCGCATTAAGCATGCAGATTGGGTTTTCTTTGTACGGATGTCGTTAGCGAGTGCTTTGAGCTCAGACTTGAGCCTAGACAGGATTTCTTTCATCCCATGTCTCCAATAATAGGGTTTTCGTAGGAAGACCTAATATTAGGGACAGGAACTATGATGTGTCTGGAACCTAGTGACGCACGGTGCTCTCCTTGTAGTCTCTACTATACTTGGTGCGCCGAGCTAAATAGTCAAGCAGCTAGTCTCAACTTTCGCTCGGCTTCACCATCCGTAAACGCTCCCGGCGTTGCTTACGGCCTTCTGGGTCCTTGTCGGCTAAACGCTCGTAAACCCTTAGCCCAGGCTCGGCAATAATCTGGCCTTCCAAAATCCTGTGTAAATTCGATAACTCGGGGAATTCCTCCGAGAGAAATCGCCGGCTGGCTTGCGGGTCCAAGCCCTCGCAGGCCAGGTCCAACATGCCAGAGATCTCTGCGTGCAGGGCGCTAAAATCACTTCTTTCAAGGACAATCTTTTTTTCTAGTCTCACGAGTTAACCACACGAACTTCCCGAGCGGCCCGACGACCATCCTTGTTCACCAAGGCGAGGAACGCGACTCTCTGGCCCGTCGCCAGGTTGCGATAGCCCTGGCTGGATATGTCACGGTAGTGGACAAAGTGATCCAGACCGTCTCGATCATCAACAATAAAGCCATAGCCCTTTTCCTCCCAAAATCTCTTGACGGTCCCGAGGCGCTCGCCGAGCTCTTGCTCTCCTGGTGTTAGCTCAGAAGCGGCTGGTTTAAAGAGCTGCTCAAGCTGACTGCGCCAGCCTGGAGGAGAAGACTGTGCGTTAGAGCGCATTGAATTCCTCTCGATCTGCAACCTTTAAATAAGAGTTTAAAGGTAACGAAAGGGCTTTATCCACAGACCACCCACGTTTAAGACGACCAGAAATACATGACATAGGCAGCCCAAGTTCTTTAGCCCAATCTGGGGCTATCATCGAGCGACCTTGATAAGTGAGCAACCGATTGCGACAATGATTTCTATTTTGCTCTGCTTTCGTCGCCCATTTACAATTGCTTTTTGAATAACCTTTGCTGTTATCTAGGCGCTCAATGGTTAACTTCTCGGGACGCGGTCCCATATCTTCTAGAAATGCGGAGTAGTCTTTCCACCGGTCGCAGACTGTAATCCCACGCCCGCCGTAACGGGAATACTTTTTATTATTGGGGTTCGTACATCTCTGCATCATACCATGCCAACTTTGATAAGACCCACTCCCCCAGTCTCCATGAACCGTATTGACAGCTGCGGATTTCTCTCGATGCAAACACCCACAAGAAGAGGTATGTGCTCTCTTTAAACTTGCAGCCACTACATTCGTATAAGTGCCGCAGTCACAACGGCACTTCCAAACAGCAGCTCGAGCCTGCCGACCAATTACTTCAAGGGCGACAAGACGCCCAAATCTTTGGCCGCTTAAATTTATTACACGTACTACCACTCTTAATCTTCTCTCTTGTTTTTGTCTAAAAGCTTGACGGCCTGAGTCATGCCGTCGAGCGTACAATGCGTGTAAAGACGCATGGTTAACGCAGGGTTTGAGTGCCCCGCAAGAGTTTGCGTAATTTTTAAATCGTGAGTTAATTCGTAAACCATACTAAGACAGGTATGCCTCATCATGTGGGGTGAGCACAATCTGTTTATGCCTGATTTTAAACAAGCCATAGTGACCACATTCTGGATTCCGCGCTTAGTCAGTCTGCCACCGTTTGGTTTGACTATTAAAGGATCCGTGAAAACTGGGTCACGCCCTTCCATCAAAACCCGTATTGCCACCTGTGCGGTCTCGTTAAGAGGAACATGACGCGCTTTCTTACGCTTAGCAGTCTCTGAGCGCACATCTAAGACAGATTTAATTTTGCCAGATGCGGCGATAACATCGAAGATTTTAAGCTGACTTATTTCGCCAACTCGCATAGCTGTGTGCAACATAAACTCTATAATCGCTTTGTTTCTTCGCCAATAGTTTTTATGCGTCTCCGAATTAATCGACGCCAAAAGAATCTCAGATTCTTCGTTCGTCAAACGCTTCTCAAGCTCGGTCTTCCTTTTCTTTACTTTAAAGCCGTTGACGATTTTAAAATTTTCATCGCCTGATTCCACCTAGACTCCCTGAGCGGCCTCAGCCTTAGCTTCGACCTTCGATCGCCGTGCGACCTCGGTTTCGGACTTAGTCGGCGCTTCTGTGCGGGTCAAAACTGGCAGCGGTTTGCCCAGCCCGTCCATATGAGTCTTGAGGCTGGTGAAGATCTCCAGTAGCTCGCCTTGCGAGACGGCAAAGGAGTTGTTATTCGCCTTGATCTCGCAGCTTTGCCCCGTGACCTCTTCCAGCCCGATGTTCACGTACCGGTTCTTCTTTGTCAGCCACCGAAAAGTGATTGGGCTTCCGCCTCCGGAGAGCCCGTCGCAGCTGCCCATCTTTGGCAACTCGCCATAAACATTCGCAAACGGGTACGCCAACACCAATTCCTTCTCACCCACTTGAACCTCCGAAAACCGCTAAATGCACCTTGATTGTTTCTAACCTATCACGCTCACTCGGGATTTTGCAAGAACCTGGCAATCAGTCAATCCGTCACTTGAGCTTCCTTTGGCAAGATTGGATCCCGCGTCGCACCTGCGCGCTTTGCCTCTTCGTCGATCTGCTTTAAGCGCTGCGACAAGAGCTGCCCCGCGCGAGCCTCGACCAGCATGTTGAGCTTTTGGTTTTCACGCTTTTGATCACTGATCTTTGCAATCTCTGGCGGCAATGACCCGTCTGGCATGTACCCCCGCAGGACTTCGATCTGCGACGTAAACAGGTCGCCGCAGTCACAGCAAAGAAATACACAACACATGGCCGACTTGGTGTCTGGCTCAAGCATGTGCGGCGTGACATGGCTTGTAAGGTACCTCGCTTTATCAACTTGATGTTTACAAGGGATATTCATAAAAACTCTCCATTGTTTGCGTACCCAATTTATTACCCGTATAATAGAGTTAGCCACTACATCAGACCCGCCTCGACTGGACACCCCCCCTTAGGTCTCTACGGACACCGTCGACGAGCGCGCTTGATGGCCTCGTCTGTAGAGCCGTCGGCTCCGGGGTTCAAATCTTCCCTTGCTTATGGCGCAGGTACCCTGCCAGTAAAATGCAGTAATTCGCTAAGTCTAGGAGCGTATCCTCCGCACTTTCGTCTTTGACTGCGAGAGACCCCGCTGCTGCAAACGTAGCCAAGCGCGACAGCTTGTCCGTCATCCTAGTAAGAAATCCCTGCTCGGCAGTAGCGACCCCCATTGCCTCGACACGCGTGAAGTTTGCAAACGGGCAGTCCTTCTCCTTGTGGCCGGCATAATCAGCATTTTTTGCTTCACAGATCTTCTTCATCTTCGTTGTACATTCGTCGTGGAATACAAAGAGCTCTTGTCTGTTCACAGCTTATCCCCAACTTGTCCACAGGTTTCACACTGTCAATATTCGCCAGTTTAATATAAGATCCGGTCTCTTAACCAAGGAGACCGTGTCATGACCCAATTTGCTCGCAAGATACCGATCAGCCATGCCAGGCCAAAGTTCCGTCTCAACCACCACTCCCAGCCCCGCCCGACGCTCACACAGAAAGCTCTGCAAGCTTGGCAGAAGGCCGTTGCACTTCTTCGCCATAAATAAATTGACGCCTTGAGATTACTGTTTCCCTGTGCGTCTGGCGATATAAAAAGTGCACAATTTACTGGCCGTTTAGCGGGGGGCTCCGATTCTCGGGTTCTGCCACTTTGGCCAACTTAGCATCCGTCGACCGCATATACGCAACCACGTCGGCATGGAACTCTTGCGACTTAGTGACAGCTTGGCTTATGCGAGTCTCGCAGTCCTTAGCGGCCCTAGCAGCCTCTTGTGCCGCTACCACCGCGCCGTCTACCAAGCTTTCCAAGTCTTCTCTAGGCAGACGCTCGTAAAGCTCGCGCACGCGCTTGTCGAGAGTTCTGCAAAAATAGGCCGTTGACAACGCTATCCCATATACTACGGCGATCCAAAGGTCGATTAAGATGTGGCTGGTCATGTTTCACCCTTGCCTGTGTCTACCGGTTTTAGAGACTTGGCATGCGGCCAGTAAATTTGAGGCTTAGATTTAGCGTCTTTTAAGACCGCGACGACATAGCTGTCTTCGGTGCGCATAGCAGTGTGGAACACTTTCTTTGGCACCGTGTATTTCTTTCGCTCTGCCTCGGGCAGCTCATGCCACATGATATTTGCGATTCTGTTTGCCGGCACGATTAGGACGATCTTTCCAGTCTTGGCTTTCTTCACCCCTCTGCCCTGGCTTTCCCATGTAACTATGTCGCCGACTCTGGCCATGATTTGCCTCCGTTTACGTTCAGCCGTATGCAGCGCACTTAGCTTCCGGTTAAACGTATCAAAAGTCACATGGATTCTCTGGAGTCTTAAGAGGCTTGGTTGGCCTCTGTCCATAAGCTTTTCCAGAGACTCATACAGCTTGTCGATGAGACCCGAGACGTCTTGCATTACACGCCAATCTTGCGCAGATGCTCCAGGTCTTTTAGGGCCTGTTCAAGCGTGTCTAGCAGCCAAGGCATATCGTCTTTAATAAGCGGCGTAGCACCATGGACCATGATCCCGTGTCTGCCGAAAAAGGCTTTGTTTAGGCGCCCTCGAATATCTGCAATGCGAGAAAGAGGGTCTACGGTAACTGCGAGTTCGTCATGTTCACCGGCCACGACGTCCCCTACTCAAAGGCGAAGATGCTCACATGCCCACCTACCCATTGTTGGCGGGCGAAGGGCTCGGCGTCAAGGGACCGGGGTGGTTCTCGAGCTTGAATATTCGCTGGTCTTCAAAGCCCGCTTCCTGTAGGGCGTCTAAGATCGTGTAAAGACCCGCTTTATGGAAAAAGTGGCGCTGCTGGTTTACGGTCTCTCCGAGGTGCTCGAGCACTTGGAGCCGGTGGGCGCTACTTGGCACACCTGTACCTCGGATGGCCTGGATAACCTCCGGGTGCGGTTCTTCTTTTGCGGCTTCACAGACATCCAGGTAGTGCTGCATGTGATAAGGGACGCTGAAATCAGTCATGTGCTTCAATCCCCGTTTTAAGAGCGTCTCTAGGAAGCTCAAAACCCCAGCTTGCGGTATAGTCGACTAGGACCCCGCGCATTTTAAGCTCGGTGCAGACCCTAAGAAGCAGGTCTAAGACTTTGCCGCCAGGACGGCGCAGCACGCGCGCTGCAAGCGGGGCTAGCAGGTTTGCATAGTGGGTAAGCAGCTTAATCGTTGCCGAGGCTTGCAGGATCTCTTCGTAGAGATTTTCGTCACCAAAAACCAATGGCCGTGCGCGACTAAGTTTCAGGGCTATGTGCAGCTCTTGGCTTTTGTAAACCGGACTTTCCCAGTAGGTGCCAACGAGTACGATTTTGCTACCTCCATTAAGACCTCGCAGACGCTCGGGTCTATCGACGTAGGTGAAGTCGCTCTTCCTGCGCTGCATGTCACCCGAGTAGCCCCACTCTTTTAGCCACTGCTCATACTGCTTCTTATTGCCGGCTATGACGGTGAACATACCTATGGTAGCTCGCTTCCCGCCCATACCCGACCCATTAGGTATAGGAACCCTATCACTGCTGCTAAGGAGAACGCGAAGATTAGGCTCCACGTGACAAAAAGTTGAACTACTTCTGTGAACTTCATGCGGGTTGTGTATCCACTTCTCTGTGGTGCCCGTTTTTCACGTACTCGGCGATCTTCGCTGCTGCCTGGCAGACCCCGCAGTAGCAGTGCTTCTTATGGGTACCAGATAGCTTGCGGCTTAGGTTGAACAATTCTTCAACCTGGGCCGCATAGGCGCCGTTGAGCGCCAAGTTCGACGACTTTGTGTTCATCTGTTTTTAGACCCTTTCGGCCGACCACCGCCTTTCTTAGCTTTTGCGGGTGCAGACTTTTTGCCGGGCTTAGCTTTCTTAGCTGCTTTCGCTGGGGCAGCCTTCGCTGCTCTAGGCTTTTTCGCGACTCTCGCAGCTTTTTTCGGGGCCTTCCTACCAGTAAACACTGGGCTTAGTAAAGCCAAATGCCGACCAATCACAAGGTTGTTATTGTCCGTACTGCGAACGACCGAAGCACCTGCGATAAAGATGACCGAGTTCGACAGTGCTGGGCCTCCGTTTGGCCCGTCTTTGACGCTGGTAATCTTTACCAGTGCACCGAGGCCTTCGATCTCCATGACCTTCGTAGTCTCAGTCCAGCCTTTGGCTTCCGAGACTTCCTTGTGCAGAAGCTCCCACATGCCAGAGCCAAACTTCTCGATGCGCTCAATGACTTTGAGGTTTAAGTCTTCGGTCAACACCGGTGCTGCGCGGCTATCTGAGTTCATATCTTTTTTTCTCCGTGGTTTTATGATCGGCGTACTTTTGCATAAAAGAGCGTGTGCATACCAGTTAAAAGCAGTCTTGACCTTCTCTTCACTATTGGATTGCAACGCAATCCATTCAGCCTGCGTGAATCCACCGCGCTTCATGATTTCTTCGAGTAACTCAAAGCCAAACAGGTGTTCATACTTCGCATAGTGAGTCTGGACTTCCGCCCACCCGACTAGCCCGAAGTCTTTTATCGGAAACGATTTGTTTAGTTGAGATACTGTCATATGGGAATAACTGCTCCGGGCAAAACGATCGAAGTAATGGGCACACCCTCAAGATTCTCGTTTTCCGGTAAGATCTCGTCTGGGAAGTCCTTGATCTTATAATAGAGCCTACGCGAAGCCTTGACGTCTTCAAGCGCGTGGTGAGCTAGGTATTTTATACCAAAGTGCTCACAGACGACTTCCTGCTTATACTTAGGCAAGACGATCTTCTTCTCGTGCGCGAGCCACTGCATGCGGTGGTATAGACACACCCGGTAGCCGTGAAACCACGAGCCATAATAGCCATGGTTCCCGTTGTGTAATTTCTTAAACCATTCTCTTGCAAAGTCGTCGTCAAAAATTGCGTTGTAGGCGACCATGGTCATTTTGTCTGACGAATCATACTTGCTGACATACTTACTTAGCCAGCCGATAAAACCCTGGTAGACCTCGTAGGGCTGGCGAAGTGAGCGCAGCTCTCCCTCGGTCTTACCAGACATCGCCAAAGCATCGGGGTGGATCTCGTCTTCAGGAAAGATAGCGACCTCACCGTAAAACATATCGACCGGTGTGCCCTGGTATTCGTAGAGCGCAGCAATAGACCAGACGCCGTTTTTGACCTTATCGGTGCCTGTCGTTTCGACATCGAAATAGCATAGCTTCTCGCCAAAGGCCCCACCCATCATTTAACCTCTCCCGGCACTGGTGTTCCTAAATACTCAAACCACTCTGAAGACCCGATTTCGGCACCCGACGCCTGGGCATGACCCCCGCCCCCAAAAGAACTGGCTACTGCGGAGCAGTCAAAGTCTTTTCGACTACGAAAAGAAAGCTGGCACATGCCGTCTGCGCGCCAGAACCAGTTCACGCTAAAAGGGCTATCTGGATAAAGCTCAAGTAGCTTGTGGCCGACCTCACTCCAAAAAGCAGTAGAGTTAACTACGGGTACCGTCTCGTTATGCAGCTTCATGACTCTGGCTTGCTGGCAGGTCATGTCGACTTGCTTGTCTCGAAATAGGACCAGCGCAGAGCCAGTCGCAATAAGGTGTGCCCTGCCCACCTCAGTCTCAAGTGCTTCATGCACGGCGTCCCAAGCGCTAAAGTCCCTAGACGTCGCCTGAAGTACCGTATGGATTTCTGCTGAGCCTGGAAGTGTGAACCTCCAAAGGTCACGGTCGGAAACGAATGCCACGAGCCAAGGGGCACTATCGATGTTGCCATGGAAATGGTCCCAGGTTAGGCGAGCACCGGATTTTTCCATGTCAAATTGTATGTCGAGATTTGGATGCTCAAGGCCCTTCAAGTTCTCCTGGGCGCTCTTATGGTGATCGAGCACTACCACCCTGTTGTGGACTTGCGCCAGCTCCAGCAAGACTTCCCTCGGGTAAGAAAAGTCGACTATGTACACCAAAGAGCCTGGAGCCATTTCGGGCGGCGGCGTGTGGTATTTTACCGGGATATACTTGGCGCCGCTCCCTAGTTTCTTGTTAGCCGCCCAAGCACTTGTGAAGCCGTCGTAACAGTTTGCGTGGTAGAGCACGTAGACTTTAGACATCAATGTTTCCCCATCGTAACAGCGTGAGACTTCGGCAGGACTTTCTCGGGGCCAGAGAAGGGTCGTAGAAGGTTATTTACGACCTCGGGCTTTCCTATAACAAAATTTACTTTATCTGCCGGGACCGTAAATTGTCCTGGCTGATCTTTATCGGGCTGAGCGCCTTGGAGGGCTACGCTCCATTCGCTGACAGTCATGTTTTGCGCTTCGTCGACAGTCTCAATGGCGAAGATATCACCCTGCTTGATGTCGCGAAAGTCGATGGTCGTTTGCTTTAGGACGACGCACCGGGTAACGGCTCGGCTCATGTGGTCCTCTTGTTCGTTCTTACATTGCGCAAGGGAGTGGGCCAGACGACCCACCCCCTTTTGCTTCCGGACTTAAGCATTAACGGAGCGAGCGCCACCGTTTTTATGCACTGTAGCTGCCACTGCACCCTGAGTTTTGCTACCGCGAGGGGCGCGAGGCTTGACTTCGACGGGGGCCGACAAGTCGCTAAGCTTAGTCAGAATGTTCTTGTGGGACTCGACTACATCTTCTTTGGTGTAGGGCAAGATCGCGGGCCAGTCGGTCGTCGCTTCGAGCTGCGCCACTTGAGCTTCTACGGCTCTTTTGATGAACGCTTGTTCTTCGCGGGTCACATCCAATTTGCCACTTGCACGCACACGGGTTTCGGTCGTCATCTTTCGATCTCCTATTAACTGGTTTTAGGTGCCACGGAAACCACACTCAAAGCTTCGATACTGACAAACCGGTATACGGCTCGCCAAGTAGCGCCACACTTTCGACATCGGTAGCGAACAGCCTCTTGACGTCGGGACTCGCTAAAGTCTGGAGCTATCGCCTGAGTAGCCGCTTCATGACAATGCGGACACTCGTTCAGACCTACGATTTTCTCTTCGTCAACCACCCGTTACTACCTGCCTTTGACTGATGTTTTTAGATCTTGTCTCAAGCATTTTGAAATTGCCAGCGTTATTTAGCAGCAGAATAATCTTTCTGAGCGCCATGGATCTGAGCGTAATTGGTAAGGAATTTGTAGCGCATCGCGATACCGCGAGCGTCCGCCAAAGCGTGATGCTCATCTGGGTACCCGGGGAGCGTGGGGTTGCCAAGCGCTAAAGCGAGCTGTTTTATATCTAAGGTCAGGTATGGCCAGTTCTCAGGAAACGCGACCATAGACCCAAACAACTGCGCCAAGCACACATGGCCGTAGGCTGAGTAGTAGCCCCACCACTCTGGCTTGTCCTGGCCGACAAAAGAAAGGACGTCCTGCTTGATCTGGGCGCGAGACTTGCGCGGTAGTTTGGCCGGCGTCTCAATGGGGCCCAGGACATACTTTATGACCCAAGGACTGGCCTTTCTGGGGTCGAAGTCATTAAAGATCGCGTAATACTCTTCGCCACTCTCCTTGACCATGCCTACGGAGACGGGCGCGATCCTTACTCCGTCGTCGATAAACTCCCAGTCATGAAATATCCGGACTCGTGACACGTTTCACCCTCGCCTGTTTGCTCTGGCACTGCTGTAAGCATAGTCTTATGGGCGCTCATAATACGGAGCTTAGCATGTGGGGGCAATAGGTTAGTGGCGTGTCTGGAGGCCTCGAAAAACTTTATGGGCTCGCGTGCAAGGACAAGGAAAGCTTGGTGTACGATACCAAGAGCCAGTTCTAGCCCATCGGCGTTTTCAACACCAAACTGAGCGTAGAACGCCTTGTCATACTCGCTTAGCTCGTCCCATAGGGTACGCACATCGTCGCTCACGGCTTTACGAGCCGGATGGTCCGAGGCCGATTTTCCTCCTGCCGAACGTCGCTAGACTTTTTAGACCCTGACGGCGTGTCAGATCTAAACCAGCCGAAGGTCCCGGCAAGATACCCGAAGAAGAAGGTCATGATGCATATGACCGATGAGATCACAACGATCTCTGTATTCTTACGCTTTGCAGCGATAGCATCGTACTTGTAATTGATGCGCTCGATATTCGCTCTGGTGACTTCACCCATTAGTTGGCCATCTCACGGATCTTATGCGGAGCCCGAACCCACATTCGTTTGTTTGGTACTTGGGCTTCTTGTTTGACCTGAGCACAGTCTGGGCACACTGGTACGTCTTTTTTAACACTCCAAAACGGCGTCGGGATGGAGCAAAAGCAACACAGCTCAAGATCGGTGATTGGCTGCGCAAAGATTTCTTTTTCGATGAGAATAGCCATCTAGTGCCACACGCCGTTTTTATCAGCGAACACCTGGTCGTCTTCGTCT
>Ga0315274_10013305_pt1 | contig 11716 bp, 7 predicted proteins | sample YL17G02_20_MG_FD_203700 | JGI IMG/M metagenome (GOLD analysis project Ga0315274, IMG submission 203700) | Sediment microbial communities from Yellowstone Lake, YNP, Wyoming, USA - YL17G02_20 | ecosystem: Environmental > Aquatic > Freshwater > Lake > Sediment | place: USA: Wyoming | collected...
CACCTCTTTGAGTTGAAGAACTTCCGGTGGTCCGTATTCGGTAAAACCAGCGGCTTTCATAAAAGTTCCTCCTGTGCGCTCTGAAAATACATTGTTATTGTTGCCATTCTCTTTTTTTCATTTCGATAAGGTTTAAGTATTGGGTTCTTCCCACTATTCTGCTCTATATGGTAATGACTACGTTCGCCCGAGCATGTCCTGACCAGCCCCCATCAATGCACCAGCCCTTGAGTGAATTCTCCGACCATAAGGGCCATGGATTCCGGGGCGGTCTGGGGAGTCGCGGGGACGGATGTGATCAGGGAGGAGGCGCAAAAGATAAGAGCGATTAAAAGAAGCTGCCGGGTTTTAAAGCGTCTGATTCTGAGCATGTATCCCTCCTTCTCGCCGGATTATAGATCTCCACCTTAATAGAGACGCCCGCGATTAAAAAAAGTCACTTATCTCTGGAGTTTTTAGGACGGGCCGCACTCGACCATCTCGCGCTAAGGACGGGGAATCTCCTTCGCTTTGGCCGGGACGACCGGCAGGACGATGTGAGAGGGATGCTTGGCATCATGAAAGACAGTCTGGTGGGCTACCTGCATCTTGCTGTCCATCCCGAATTGACTTCCCGTATTGAGGTTGCGGTCGAACTTGGGAAACGCGGCCGAGGCAATGTGGACGCGGATGCGGTGGCCCTTCCGGATGAGCATCGAGGTCACCCAGCAGTCGATGGTGTATTCGTAGATCTTCCCCGGCTCGATTGGGGAGGGATTCTCGAACGATTCCCGATAGCTGGCCCGGATGACGCCGTCGTTGAGCCGCAGGGCGTATCCGTCGGGATGAACGTTGATGACCATGGCGTTCCAGTCGGTATCCGGCGCAGATGAGGACGCGAACAGCTTGACCGAGAGGGGGCCGGTAAACTCCATGTCCTGTTCGAGGGGCGGCGTCGTATAGACGAGGACGTCCTTCCGTTCTCCTACCGGGCGATAATCATCCGGTCCGCCGATTTGTCCGCTGGAGACCGGCATGATGAAGGGAGTTGGGTCGGCGGGGTCGTAGTCATATCTGTCCGGAGGCTCGTTTTTCGGCTGAGCAGGAGACAACACGCCGTCCCCGGAGAGCGAATTGGCCTTGCCCACGGAGTGGAAATAATACTTCGTCCATTGCGTTGTCGGGAGGGGCCAATCGGGCTCGTCGCGCCAGGTGTTGGCGCCCATGACAAAAACGCGGACCGGCGGCTCCTCGTCCACGCCATTGGTCACCCCTTTCAGCCACCGGTCGAACCAGCGGAGCAGGGTTCCCTGCAGGTCGATCTTGGAAGAAGGGCCGAAGTCGAGAATGCCCATCTTTGTAACCGAGTTGAGGGCGTGGGGCCAAGGCCCGACCAGCAGTTTCTGGCCCTTGCGTCCGAGCCGCCACATGGCGGTGAAATTCCTGAACGTCCCTGGCTGGTCGTCGTCGTACCATCCCGAGATGTGCAGGACCGGGACATCTATCTTGTCGTAATGCCGCTCGTAATCGACCATCTTCCAGTAATCATCGTAGGTCGGGTGCGCAAAGAAGCTTTTCCAGTAGGGGATGCGTCGCCCCGTGGCGAACTCGTCGAGCGTGACGAGCGGGAGCTGGCGAATGGCCCGGTCGAGACCAAATTCGCTGGACGTCTGGCCGACACGATCCGTGGTCCCGATGGCCCAGTCGAGCACGAGGAGGGTCAACGCCCCGTATTGAAAGGGTAGGTTATAGAAGGGGCCTGGGGGGCTGGCCAGGGCCGCCATCGCCTTCAGATGCGGGGGACGGCTTGCTGCCGCCATCCACTGGTTCTGCCCGCCATAAGAACCGCCCAAGGTGCCCACGTTGCCGTCGGACCAGGGCTGTGCGGCCGCCCATTCGATCGTATCGTAGCCGTCGTCGGCCTCGTCGTGCATGGCGTGGAAGGTGCCGTCCGAGTCGTGGCGGCCCCGGGAGTCCTCAACGACGTAGACGTAGCCGTTCCCGGCGAAAAAGCGGCCAAAACCGAACTGAGAAGCCGAGTTCTTCCCGTAGGGCGTGCGGAGGACGATCACCGGGAACTGGCCGGGTTTATCGGGCCGGAAGACGTTGGCCGACAGGGTGACCCCGTCGCGCATCGGGACGCGAACGCCGAGATCGATCTTGACGGCAGGGGATGGAGCCGCGGCCTTCTCCTGGGCCGGGGCGACGGATGTCCATAAGGCGGCCAGAAACAGGAAAGCGGTCAGGGAACGAAATCGATTTCTCAACCGGCTGTTCGGATGCATGCACTCCTCCATTAACGAACTCGCCAGTGACAATAACCTGGCTCCTCCGGGATGTCAAGGGAAGCGGCGCACAGGCCATGAATTACCCTACAATTCTGTTGATATAACCACTTTGCCTTGAGCGTGTCTTTCACCAAGATACCGGAGAGCCTCAGGAACCTCACTTAACGGGTAACGCCTGTCTATAACGGGTCTGACTTTGCCGGCTTCAAGAAGCTCTTTTATAAAAACCAGGTCTTTTTGTTTCACTTTTGCAGACAGGCCACCCATCTTCTTACTCCCGGCCATTGAAATCCATGGTCCGAGGAGCATAGCTTGGAACATTTGGGCCATAGTACCTCCGGCCACGACATAAATCCCCTTGGGACCTAATGCCCGCCGGTAATCCATAATTGGATGATATCCATTGGCCGCAAAAATAAGGTCATAGTGCCGCCCATTTCTGGTGAAATCTTCTTTAGTGTAATCAATAACCTGGTCCGCACCGATCGAGCGCGTCGTGTCCATCTTCCCCGTGCTGCAGACGGCCGTGACCTAAGCCCCGAACGATTTGGCAATCTGCACCGCAAACGTGCCCACACCGCCGGACGCACCGTTAATCAAAACTCTCTGTCCTGACTGAATCCTTCCTTTGTCCCGAAGACCCTGCAGGGCGGTGAGTGCCGCCATGGGCACGGCCGCTGCTTCCTCGAACGAGAGATTGGATGGCTTGGACGCCAATCGATTTTCGCGAGCACATGCATATTCGGCAAAACCGCCGTGACTTATGTCCCCGAAGACATCATCACCCGGCTTGAACTGCGAGGCGTTTCTTCCAACCGCTTCGACTCGCCCCGCTATGTCGGCGCCGAGTATTTTGTTTTTTGGTCTGAGAAGACCGAAGCCCACGAGGCGGACCAAGAATATGTCGGCTGTCAGGGCATGCCAGTCATAGGCATTTAGGGAAGCCGCATGGACTTTTATCAGGACTTCATCGTCATTGGGAGCGGGTTTTTCCACTTCTTTAAGCTGAAGCACATCCGGCGTTCCGTATTTTGTGACGAAGGCCGCACTCACTTTTTCTTTGCGGTGAAGGTTCCGTTGGGCTGATGAGAGATGAGTTCGGTGACCACGCCCGCGGCGTCCTGCTTGAACTCGACGCTGTATCCCGGCATGCCCTTGAGATTGAACTCCGTCCCCCTGTAAGGGACGAGCTCGAAATCCTGTTGGCCGGGGAGGGTCATGATCAGGCCTTTCCCCTCCAGCAGGGCGACCTTGATCTCGACTCCGGAGAGGATATAGGTCCCGACGAACTTCTCCAGGAAGCCCTTTTCCATCATCCCTTTGTCAGCGGCCCGAGTGAATACGATGTCCTTAACCGAAGGCTCCAGCGCCAGCGGGATGGAGAGGCCGGCGATGTTGCCCTTAAGGTCGGTGCTGAACGCAACCTTAAATTTCATTTCGTTGCCGAGGAGCATGGTCTCTAAGTTGAAAATGTCGTAATGGTAATGGGACAGCGGGCCTTCCAGCACAGGGGTCTTCAGCTTCAGGCCGTCGCCGTCCGTGATGACGGAAACCGTGCCGTACCCGGGATTCTCATAATCGCCGGCGTAATCCGCGAGCGGATGAGACGGCCGGGTGTCGGGCTTCCGGTCCTTGTCCTTCTCAGCCTCGGTCTTCTTGGCTTCCGCTTTCATCTTGGCCAGGAGCTCCTTCATCCTGTCGTTCCAGGCCGTCTGGTCCAAGCCAAGCAGACGCTCATAGGCGTTGAGGGCCACGGAGTAGGGGCCAAGATTGGCGTTCAAGTTGGAGAGGACGACCAGGCCGATATTTTCCCGTGGGAAAAAGCCGACCAGGGCCGTAAAGCCGTCGACATTCCCTCCATGCTGGATGAAAAGATGACCCCGATAATTATCAATCAACCAGCCCATGCCGCAGCTTTCGAAGCCGAATTCGCTGCTCCTTTGCGCGAACGGGAGGATGGCGCCCTGCATGGCCATCTGCGGGGTATGGAGTTGGCCGATTGCGGCCTCGGAGATAATCTGCTTTTCTCCGAATTTCCCCTTGCCGAGTTGGAGCATCACCCACTGGGCCATGTCCAGGACGTTGGAATTGATCGAGCCGGCCGGCCCGATGGCGGCGATGTCACGGAACGGCACCCGCTCGACCTTGTCCTTGATCTCCATATAGGGATAGGAAAAGTCCGCGGTCTTTTGCGTCAGGGCGACGGAGAAGTTGGTCTCCTTCATTCCGAGGGGATCGAGGATTTTCCTCTGCGTGAACTCCTCCCAGCTCGACCCGTCGACTTTGCCCACAAGGTATCCCGCCGTCATGATCATCAGGTTGTTGTACTGCATTGTGGTGCGGAGATCTTTATTTATTTCGAGGTAGCGGAGGCGGTCATAAAGCTCCCGGCGGCTGAACTGGCCCCCCATCCACATCAGCTCGTGGCGGGCCAGGCCGGTGCGGTGGCTGAGCATGTCGCGGAGCGTGATGTGAGCGGACGCATATTCGTCCTGGACCTTGAAATCAGGCAGATACGTCCTCACGGGCTCGTCCCAGCCGACCTTGCCTTCGTCGACCAGGATCCCCACGTCGGCGGCCGTGAAGGCTTTGCTGCTGGAGCCGATGGGGAAGATCGTACGCGGAGTGACCTTGAGCCCTTGTTCGACATCGCGGAAGCCGAAGCCTTCCGCGAAGATCACTTTGCTGTCCTTGACGATTGCAACGGCCATCCCCGGGACCTTCCATTCGGCCATCGTCTTGGTGACGAATTCGCTGAATCCCTTGAGATTGACCGGTTTTGGGGCCTTCGTCGCCGCGACCGCGGGCGAAAGGCCGAGCGCGAGGACGATGAAAAACACGAAGAAGCTTTTATCGCGTTTGGTCATGTAAATACCTCCCGATAATTGTATACGCAATTCTTTGTTCCGGGTTTATGTAGACCCCTCTTTTCAAATCTTTAGCATCCCCCGGCTGCTGTCCCAGAATAATATTCGGTTCCATAGCCCACGAAAATTATTTACAACAACGGTCAATAAGAGTGAAATCAAAGGGACTCTCCGCTTGGGAAAGACTCTTAAATGCCCTGACAGGGAACCAACAAAAACAACCTGATTAAGGCCTTCCCCCTGGATGACCTGTTTGAAAAAGAGAGCCGTTCCAGTGCCAGCACTGGCCGTATCATATGACCACCCGCTCGGCCTCGTCCTTGGTCTTCGCCCGTGCCAGGCCGGGGACGTTGAAACCGGTGTGGTGCCGAGCATCCTGGGGATGGTGAAGACGACCTGGCGGTGGGGGACATCCAGAAGAAGTGTCTCCCTCATCCACTCGCCCCACTCCTCCAACCTCTTGCCATGCCAAGCGCCTGGAGGAGTGGGGAGAATGGATGGAGGGGAAAGTCGGCTACCGGTAGGGGAAAGAAGCCCGGGAGATGGAGCGCGCGGATAGACCCCCTCCCCCTCAGATCGCCTATCAGGAAATCTTGATGAGCGCTGAGACCGGCGGTGAATATTTTTCCTGATTCTCTATTTGCCCGAGAGGAGCAGTTTGCCCAATTTCCGGCGCTTTTCGGCTTGCCGGCGTGCTTCCGCCCGCCCTCCGCTCGATTGAGGTCAATTTGACATCCTTGAGTATCGCATTCTATGATTTCCCACGCGCGAAGATGCCAAAAGGAATGGCCGAGAGATCATTCGACCAGCGCAGCAGAAAAGCAAATTATTATCAAAAAAAGAGGCTCGGCCGGCAGAACCAAAAACGAGATTCTTATATATTTCCGAACTTCTTCAATTTGAACCTCGTATAATCATTTGGCGCTTCTGTCCAGGCGTCTTCCCTTAAGAAGAAGAGCAAAGACCAGATGCTCATTTTAGGAAAACAGGAATCGTGCAATCCGATGAGGAGGGTTCCATGAAGGTCCGGCACCTGTCTTTTGGGTTGGTATTGGTCGTCGCGGTTTCGGCTCTTGCCTCGGCGCAGGGGACGCGACTTCTGCGGCGTCCCACCGTGAGCAAGGACTTGGTGGCCTTCAGTTATGGAGGCGATCTATGGGCGGTATCCCGGAACGGCGGGGAGGCGCGCCGTCTGACGGCGACACCGGGCGTTGAGTCCGACCCGCGTTTTTCTCCGGACGGGTCCCGGATCGCGTTTACGGCCACCGTCCCCGGGAATACGGACGTCTACGTCATGCCGACGGAGGGAGGCAATCCTGCCCGGCTGACTTATCACCCGGAAGTCGACGTCGTCCGCGGCTGGACGCCTGACGGTCGTAAGGTGATATTCGCCTCGAGCCGGGGGAGCGTGCCGTCGACACAAGTCAGCTCCTACCTCCGTCTTTGGGCTGTCAGCGCGGACGGCGGGCTTCCGGAGGCCCTCCCCCTGCCCCGCGCGTTTACTGGCGCCTTCTCACCCGACGGCCGCCGGCTCGCCTACGAAGAGGTCTCAACGATGATGATTCCGGCGCTTTGGTCGCCCAACCAGAGCGCGCAGTGGCGGCACTACCGCGGCGGACGCACGCACCCCATCCGGGTCATCGATCTCGAGAACTGCGCGGTGGAGAAGCTCCCCTGGCAGAACAGCAATGACACCTGTCCGATGTGGGTCGGCAACACCATTTTCTTTCTTTCTGACCGCAACCACGTGGTCAACCTCTTTGCCTTTCACACCGACTCGCGACAGCTCGAACAACTCACCCGCCACGACGATTATGACATCATGAATGCGACCGCGGGCCCGGATTCAGTCGTCTACGAGCAGGCAGGCTATATCCACTTGTTCAACCTTGAGACGGGTCGGTCGCGGCAGCTGGAGATCGAGGTGCGAGGCGACTTCCCCTGGGCGGCGCCGCACTGGAAGAAGGTTACCGGGCTGATCCGGAGCGCTTCGCTTTCGCCGACAGGAGTGAGGGCGGCCTTCGAGGCCCGCGGAGAGATCTTCACCGTGCCCGTGGAGAAGGGAGATACACGGAACCTCACGCAGAGCCCGGGCGCGCACGACAGGAGCCCGGTTTGGTCGCCCGACGGAAAGCAGATCGCGTGGTTTTCGGACGCGGGCGGAGAGTACCAGCTTTTCTTGGGCGAACAGAGAGGACTAGGCACGCCTCGGCAGATTCCGTTGCCCTCGCCGGCCTACTTCTCCGCGCCGGCGTGGTCGCCCGATGGAAAACGCCTTCTTTTCGAGGACGGCCATTTGAACCTCTGGCACCTCGAGGTGGAGAGTGGGCGAGCGACGAAAATCGACACGGACGCCTACCCCGAGCGCCAATTCGACGCCGTATGGTCTCCGGATTCGCAGTGGATCGCCTATACTCGAAGCCTCGAGAACTCCCTCCGGGCGATCTTCCTGTACTCGCTGGCCGAAGGGAAGAGTTTTCAACTTACCGACGGGATGGCGGAAGCGAGCTCGCCGGCTTTCGATTCGGGCGGCAAATACCTCTATTTCCTGGCCAGCACGAATTCCGCGCTCGGCGAGATGAGCCGGCCCGTGACGCGGACGATCTACCTGGTTGTCTTGGGCGCGCACGAGCCGTCACCGCTCCTGCCCGAAACCGGCGATGAGTCCGAGGCCGCGGAGTTTTCGGTCCCCCAGAAGCCGAACACCGTCCGCATCGACTTCGAGGGAATCGGTCGGCGAGTCCTGGCCCTCGACATTCCGACCGGGGAATACCATAACCTCACGGCCGGTCTGGCGGGCACGATCTTCTATACGGAGCCGGTTGCTGCCGGCGGCGAAAACGGCCAGCTGCGTTTGCAACGGTATCAAGTCAAGGAGCGCGCGGCCAAGCCTTTTCTTGAGGGGATTCTCTTCTACACGCTTTCGGCCGACCTGAAGAAGTTGATGTATCGGGACGGGGGAAACCGCTGGGGGGTCGTCGCGACGGACCAGCCGGCCCGCGTGGGCGAAGGAGCGCTCGAGCTCGGTGGAATCGAGATGCGCGTTGATCCCCAGGAAGAATGGCCCCAGATTTTTCGGGAAGCCTGGAGGCTTCAGCGAGAGTTCTTTTACGACCCCAAGATGCACGGGACGGATTGGCAGGCCATCTACGAGAAGTACCGGCCGTTTGTGCCCTACGTGCGGCACCGGGCCGACCTCGGGTACTTGCTGGCCACGGTGGGAGGAGAGCTCGCGGTCGGGCACTCGTATCTGACCGACGAGGGAGATTGGGCGGGCGGAGATCCTGTGGCAGTGGGCATGCTGGGAGCGGACTTCGTCGTTGAAGGGGGACGGTACCGGATCCGGCGAATCTACACCGGCGAAGAATGGAACCCGGACCTCCGGGCGCCGCTCAGTGCGCCGGGGATCGAGGTGGCCGAGGGAGACTATATTTTGGAGGTGAACGGCCAGCCTCTGGACTCGACCAGGAGCATTTACAGCCTGTTCGAAGGGACGGCCGGCAAGCAGACGTTACTCAGGGTGAACTCTAAGCCGTCACTTGAAGGCTCAAGGGTCGCGAGCGTTGTGCCCGTGCCCAGCGAAGAGGCGCTGCGGACACAAGCGTGGGTGGAGGAGAACCGCAAAAAAGTCGATTCCCTTTCCCGCGGCCGGCTGGCCTACGTCTGGTTGCCCAACACGTCGGAGCCGGCCTACAAGGCGTTCGTGCGCTACTACTATGCTCAACAGGACAAAGAGGGCGTCGTTATCGACGAACGGTATAATCAGGGCGGCCGGGTCCCCGACTACATCATCCACGAGTTGGAGCGGCGGCATCTGGGCTACTTCGTGGGGCGCGACGGAAAGCCGTTGACGATGCCGCCCTTCGGAATCTTCGGCCCGAAGGTGATGATCATCAACGAGTCGGCGGGCTCGGGCGGCGATCTGTTGCCGTACTTTTTCCGCCTTCGAAAACTCGGACCTCTGGTAGGGACCCGGACCTGGGGCGGGACGGTCGGCACGACCGACTACCCGCGTCTGATCGATGGCGGCGGCATCACAGCGCCCAACCTGGCCTTCTATGACCTCGAAGGCAAATGGGCGGTGGAGAACGAGGGCATAGCTCCCGACATTGAGGTGGAACAAACCCCGGCCGAGGTGATCCGGGGGCGCGATCCGCAGCTCAAGCGGGCGGTCGAAGAGGCGCTTAAGCTCCTCGAACAGAACCCGGTGCGGCGGCGGCCGAAGCCGGCCTCGCTGGACCGGACGTCCAAGGGGAAAGAGGGAAAGGAGAATGAGGCATGAGCGCCCTGACCGAACAGAGGGTTCGAGATGCGATTCCGCTTCTGAGTGTGCTCGGAGCGCTGCTCCTTTGTGGGGTTCCAGAGTCACTTTTCACCGGGCCGCAGACCGCGAGTCCGGTCTTCACCCGCGCGGAACATATGATCCCGATGCGGGACGGCGTCCGCCTCTACACTCAGGTCTTCACGCCGACTCAAGCTACGGAACGGTTCCCCATCCTGCTTTCGAGGACGCCCTACGGGACCAGCGACATGACCTCGGAGGGCTTGGCCGGCGCGGTCAAGGAGCTCGTGGAGGACGGGTATATCATCGTCTTCCAGGACATCCGGGGGCGGTTCAAATCGGAAGGGAAATTCATCATGCTCCGGCAGCCGCGCGATCCCAAGGTTAGAGACGCGATCGATGAAAGCACCGACACCTATGATACGATCGAGTGGCTGCTCGAGCATGTGCCGAACCACAACGGCCGCGTCGGGATGGCCGGGACGAGCTACGGAGCCTGGTTGACGGTGATGGCCATGCTCGATCCTCATCCGGCGCTCAAAGCGGTCACCCCGCAGGCCTCGCCAGCGGATCAATGGATGGGCGACGACTTCCATCACAACGGGGCGTTCCGGTTGAGCTACGGGTTCGAGTACGCGTATTTGATGGAGGCGTCGAAGGAGCAACCCGAGTTCTCCTCCATTGTCGACCGCCACGATACCTACTTGTGGTATCTGGAGCTTGGCCCTCTCTCGACGATCGATGCGAGGTTTTTCCGGCGGAAGATTCCGACGTGGAACGACTTCGTCGACCATCCCGACTACGACACGTTCTGGAAGCGACAGGGCTTCGCGCCGTGGCTCAACCGCGTGACCGTCCCGACGCTCAACGTAGCCGGGTGGTGGGACCAGGAGGATTTCTATGGCCCCCTGAAGATCTATGAGCTGCTCGAACGCCACGATGCCGGGAAAAAGAACTTCCTCGTCGTCGGACCATGGAACCATGGAGGCTGGGGCGGCGAAGGACGCAGGCTGGGCCGAGTCGATTTCGGAAGCGCGACGGGAGAATACTACCGCAAAAATATTCAGGCGCCCTTCTTCGCCTACTACCTGAAAGGAAAGGGAAGCCTCGCGCTCCCGGAGGCCTTGACGTTCCGGACCGGCCGGAATGAGTGGATGCGGCATGACGCTTGGCCGCCGAAGCGCAATGTCGTCGAGAAGCGGCTCTACTTCCAGGCGGATGGGAGATTAGCGTTCGACCCGCCTCCCCCCTCGGCTGAGGGGGCGTTCGATAGCTACACCTCGGATCCCGCCAACCCCGTGCCTTATCGCCCGCGTCCCGTCCGGCCGATGCTAAGCAGCGGCTCCGGTTGGGGCACGTGGCAGCTCGAGGACCAGCGGTTTGTCGATCATCGCCCCGATGTCCTGACGTGGGAAACGGACCCGCTCGAGGGCGACCTCGTTGTGTCCGGAGAGCTCACGGCCAACCTCTTTGCGGCCACCACCGGCACGGACAGCGATTGGATCGTGAAGCTCATCGACGTCTACGCGGAGGACTTCAAGACTGACCCAAAAATGGGCGGCTACCAATTGATGATCGCGGGCGACGTTTTCCGAGGCCGCTACCATAACTCCTTCGAGAAGCCGGAGCCCGTCGTGCCGGACTCGGTTCTGCGCTACACGATCAAGTTCCCCGGCACCGACCACGTCTTCTTGAAGGGGCACCGGATCATGGTGCAGGTCCAGAGTACCTGGTTCCCGCTCATCGACCGCAACCCGCAAATGTTCGTGCCGAACATCTTCCTGGCAAGAGAGTCGGATTTTCATAAAGCCGTCCAACGCGTCTTCCGTTCGAGCCAGCAGGCGTCGCACATCTTGCTGCCGACTTTGGTTCCCGAATAGGCCTGCCTTCTCTGCTTCCGCGGCATTTGGTTTTCGGCCGCGATATGAACTCAAGCGCGAGCGAGGAAGAATACGAAAGTTCGGTGATCGCGGCCTGGCCAATCCGCACAATATTGCATTTCAGTCTTGACTATTCCGCAAAGTTGTGCTATTTGGTCACCATGCGCCGATATCTTCACTCCCAAGTCTTAAAGGACCTTGCCAAGAAAATGGTCATGATTACGGGGCCGAGGCAGGTAGGGAAAACCTACCTCGCCAAAGAGATCATGACCGAGTTCCGCAGACCCCAGTACCTTAACCTCGACGCCCCGGAGGACAGGGCTATCATTATCGACCGGAGTTGGCCGCTCGACGCGGACCTCCTCGTTTTTGACGAGATTCATAAGCTCAAAGGGTGGAAGGCTTATCTCAAAGGAGTTT
>Ga0315274_10013310_pt1 | contig 11714 bp, 9 predicted proteins | sample YL17G02_20_MG_FD_203700 | JGI IMG/M metagenome (GOLD analysis project Ga0315274, IMG submission 203700) | Sediment microbial communities from Yellowstone Lake, YNP, Wyoming, USA - YL17G02_20 | ecosystem: Environmental > Aquatic > Freshwater > Lake > Sediment | place: USA: Wyoming | collected...
GAGCAAGGGCAGCAGCGGCAGAGGCAGAAAGAGCAGGAGCGGCACGGGTAGCAAGAGCAGCAGCGGCAGAGGCAGCGGCGGTGCCAGCAGGAGCAGGGGCAGCGGCGGCACAGGCAGAAAGAGCAGGAGCGGCACGGGCAGCAAGGGCAGCAGCGGCAGAGGCAGCGGCGCCACGAGCAGCAGGGGCAGCAGCACGAGCACCAGGAGCACTGGCAGCAGGAGCAGAAGCGGCACGGGTAATAGGGGCAGGAGCACGAGCAGCAGGGGCAGTAGGACGAGCACCAGGAGCACTAGCAGCAGGAGCAGAAGCGGCACGGGCAATAGGGGCAGCAGCGGCACGAGCAGCAGGGGCGTCAGCGGCACAGTTAGCACCGCCACGGTTCTGGGTAAATCCAGCACCACCATGGTTCTGGGTAAATCCAGCACCGCATGGGGCACGACCTTGGTGGCCAGAAGCAGGGCCAGGGTTCTGGGTAGATCCAAGACCACCTGGAGCGCCACCTTGGTGGCCGGAACCGGGGCCAGGGTTCTGGAAAAAACCAGAACCATGGGAACTACGGCCATGGCTGCCACGGACTTGGCCAATGTCAACAGGCGGAGGCAATTCGACCGGCAGCATTTATAATCACAACTGGTATGCTGAACCAAATTTCAACGACTGTGATTTTGATCACAGTGGGAGTATTGACATTTATGACCTTGATATATTTGCAGATGGCTGGCTTCTTACCGGGTATGCCGCCTATACCGCTGACCTGGCGCGGCACAATAATGTTAACTCTTGGGACTATGCTATCTGGGCAGGCTATTGGCTCGCGGGGGGATGTGTTAATCTGGCTTCTTCCTGCGTCGGCCATTGGAAGATGAATGACAATGCAGCCAGTCAAATGGTCATAGACAGTTCCGGCAACGGCAGAGATGGAACTGCACAGCAGAACACCAACGTCTTGCACACCACAGGCAAGATTGAGGGAGCATTAACCTTTAACGGGAGTTCCGATTATATAAATGTCGGAAGCGTCATAGGCACAGACGCCTATACTAAGGTTGCCTGGGTTAAAAGAGACGCAGGAAACTACTATAATAATATTGTTTCCTCCGGAGACGTCTGGTCTCACGTCATTTACGCCCCGTATACACAATCGTTCAAACTTTCAGCAGGGCACGTGGACCCATACAACCAGGTGCAGGACCCCAACCCGATAGACGTTAATGTCTGGTATTTCGTTGCCGTTACTTTCGACCCCAATGTAAGTTCTGGTCGAATGGTTTTGTACAAGAACGACGTTAAGGTCAGTGAAGCCAACAACGTTCCGACGCAGCATGCCAGCATGATGACTTACATTGGAAGATTTGTTAGCGGTTACGGCACGAAGGGGGCCATTGACAACGTTATGATATTTAACAGGGCGTTGACGGCGGAAGAGATAGCGACCTTGTATAATGGAGGGAGTGGGACGGAAATCATTCCTAGTGGTGGAGACCCGTGAGCTTCCTATACCGCCAACAGCATAAGTGTCGGGGGTGATACTAATTACGTCGCCCCGTCAGCCAGTTTAGAAGGCGCCGGGTTTGGCGGCCTGGGTTTTGTAGCCGATGAAGTACAGGAATCTTTCGGTATTCAGGATGGGGATTGAAAGCGCCTGTGCCTGGCCTTGAATCCGGTTGTAGTTATCAAGTTTGACGACAATTCGCTCGTACTTTTCCATAGCATCGGGAAAGGTTTCAAGCTCATCGGCGGTGGGCTTTTTTGGGACATCAGGCGCTGAGCCGAGGACGACGAAATCGGTATCGATGGAGACGGCGTCGGCGACTTTGCCGCCCCATTTTTGGATGAGGGATTTGATTCTATCGGCGGCGTCGGTGTCGGGCAGGCCATCGCCATTTATGTCGAAGTCGCCTGCGATGACGAAGGTATTGGTTTTGGCGCTGTCCCAAATCAGGTTGGCGATGACGTCATCGACGACGATTGGGTTTTTGGTTTCTGAGCGAATGATTCTTGCGGATGAGACGTTTTTCTCGACGTTGAAAACTTCAATTTCAGCTTTTCCTTTGCCGTCCCTGGGGATGGGGATGGATTTTTCATAAACGGAGAAGGTCAGGCCTCGATAGACGCGGTCGTCGCTGCCGACGTTGAGCTGGACGATTTTACTCTGGCTGTCAACGAGGATGATTTTGCCGTCGGGAACAAAGGCGGCGGCTTCGGCATCCGGTGGCGGCTTAACGGGCCAGACGTTTTCTTTGAGGATGTGCTGGATTCTGTCCTGGGCGGTATTCAGCTCGGCCTGTGTTTTGAGGAGGTCCTTGTTGGTCTGCTCTTTTGTGGCTCTTTCCTGGTCAAGTTTAGCCATAAGGTCTTTGACCTGGTCGTCTGCCTTTTTTTCGAGCAGAGCGCGAAGCTCGGTATAGTCGGCCTGGACTTTGGAAACCTGCTGTTCAAACTTTTCTTTTTCCGCGAGGAGAGTTTTTCTTTCTTCAGCGTTTACCGCCTGAGCGTCACCGAAACGTTTTTGGAGGTCTTCCAACTGCTGCTGTGCGGCGAGTTTTGCATCTGCGGTTTCATCGAGCAGAGCTTTGAGTTTCTGTATGATAGTAACAAGCCCGACGGAATTGGGGTCGATTGGGCCGAAGTCAACGGCGGTTTTTGCAGAATCGCCCTGCGGTTTGGGCTGGTAGGTTTTTAGGACGTCCTCCGGTGTGGGGACAAAGAACAGGCCGGCGACCTGGTTCTGGTCGTTGTACACCAGTTTTATGTCGAGCGGGCCTTTTTCGAATTCGGAAGTGACGAGCGTAACATTGAACTGCTGGACTTTTTCAGTTCTGGAGCCCATTTGTCGTTTGAAGGTTCCGGCTTGCTGAGTGACGGCTTTCCAGGTCTCGCTAAGCTTGTCGGTGGGCAGAGCGGTTTTCATATTCGGGTCGAAGGACGCAACGACGGTATCAAACTGCTCTTTTACAAGGAGGTCAACAAGCTGATTAGTCGGTGCAGGGACAGCGGCAGCGGCGGCGAGCTGTTCGGGTGAGAGCATAGCGAGGGTATCTTTGAATTTTCGTTTTGCAGAATCGGCCTTGACCTCTGCGGAGGTGTCGGGTGCGGGGCCCGGGGTGATGAGAGATATGGTCTGGTCGAGGTAGTCGAGAGTTTTTCCGAGGTAGGTTTCGCGGGTTTGTTTGGTGCCGACGAGATTACCGATTTTCTGGTATTCCGAGGGGCTAACAACGTCGTTGAGCTGTTTTTTAGCGGTTTCGGCGGCAGTTCTCTGGTCTTCAAATTTGACGTAAAGGATGACCGCTGCGGTGGTTGCGATGATGAAAAGAGCGACAAAGGCGATGAGTGTAACAAGCATCGTGTCGGTTTGGCGTCTTGTGCCCGCTGGCATAAAATGACTCCTGAGAAAACATAAAAAACGTGTTTTTAAGGTTTACAGACGCTATATTATCGTCTGAAAGTTGCCCAAAGTCAACAAAAAAAAGGACGCAGAGTGAATTTAGGGAGGGTAAAAGGGGCGGAATTAGTGCTTTGCGGTGCGGATTTGTGATTTTTTTGCATCAGAAGGGGTGCTGAATATGGTAACAGAGCGGTTACAAAAAATATTGGCGGGGGCTGGGATAGCGTCCCGCAGGCGGTGCGAAGAGCTGATACTGGAGGGGGTGATTAGGGTGAACGGGCAGGTGGTGGATACGCTGCCAGCATTTGCCGACGCCGAGAAGGATAAAATAATAGTTGACGGCAGAGAGCTGCGTGCGGAGCGGAAGGTTTATTATCTTTTGAACAAGCCCAAGGGGGTCATCTGCACGAACTACGACCCGCAAGGCAGGGTCAAGGCGACGGATATTGTCAATTGTCGAGAGAGGGTTTTTTGCGCGGGGCGGTTAGATGTGGATACGACTGGTCTGATTATTTTGACCAACGACAACGAGCTTGTGAACAGGATAACGCACCCGCGGTACGGTGTGCGGAAGACATACGTAGCGAGAGTGAAGGGGCGAATGGACGGGGAGGCGGCGGAAAAATTGAAAAGCGGTGTGTGGCTTGCTGAGGGTAAGACCGGGCGGACGGCGGTGAAGATACTCAAGCGGGGCAGGGACGAGTCGCTGGTTGAGATAACAATCAGCGAGGGGCTTAACCGGGAGGTACGCAGGATACTGGCGAGGGTGGGGCTGGGAGTAAAATCGCTGAAGCGGATAAAAATCGGCAAGATTGACGACAGGGGCCTGGGCGTGGGCAGGTTCAGGGCGCTGACGAGAGCTGAGGTGGAGCATCTGAAGAGAATTTAGAATTCAGAATGTAGAATTTAGAACGTAGAATGAAGAAAGACGAACCGAAGGGACAGGACAGGGGCAAGGCACGGCAGATAAGTCGGCGGGAACTAATCAGGCGGGCGATTTGCGGGGGCGCCAGCGCGCTGGCTTCGGGCTTGTGGGTGAGCGGATGCAGGGGGGGCAAAAAAGGAAAAAGAACCAATGTTATTTTCGTTATCGTTGATACTATGAGGGCAGACCACGTCGGATGCTGTGGGTATCAAAGGAAAACCACGGCGAACATTGACGGTCTGGCGCGAGGGTCGATACTGTTCGATAACGCGATTGTTCCTGCGCCGTGGACACTGCCTTCGGTAGGCGCAATATGGACTTCACAGTATCCATCGGTTTTTGGAATCCGGGACAAAATCGCTGTCATAGACCCGAAATTTACAACGCTGGCGGAGATGCTCAAGGCCCAGGGCTATAAGACGAAAGGGATTGTGTCGCATATACTGCTTTCGGCGCGACTGGGAATGGGAAAAGGATTCGACAGCTATGACGAGAGCGCATCGTTCGGGCACGAGGGGGTCAGCTCGCCGCAAGTGACGGAAAAGGCGATGAGCTTCCTCAATGAAAGTCACGACCAGCCCTTCTTTTTATTTCTGCATTATTTTGACCCGCATTACAACTTTATCCTGCACGAGAGGTACAACTACTATCCATCTTATAAAGGCCGCATAAAGAGCAACCACCCGATACTCGATTTGTGGCGGCTGCGAGACACTTTATCCGAGGACGACATTCGGTTTCTCATTGCGCTTTACGATTCGGAGATTGCGTTTGTCGATGAGCACATTGGGAAGGTGCTTGATGAGGTCAAGAGGCGAGGGCTGTATGACAACAGCATAATTGTTGTAACCAGCGACCATGGGGAGGAGTTTATGGAGAGGGGCTGGATTGGGCATACCACAACGCTGTATCAGGAGCTGATACGAGTACCATTGATTATGAGAATTCCCGGACACAGGCCGAGTGTAACCAAAAGGCCGGTTGGTCTTATCAATCTTGTGCCGACGTTGTGCAAGTGTCTGGGATTTGAGATACCTGAAGGGCTTGAAGGTCGTCCGTTGATTTTCGAGCCGGGGGATTCGGGTACAGGGGAGGCGATTTTCAGCGAGACATTTAATTCGCAGACGCAGAGGCCCGTACCAAAAAAGCCGATAGCATTTCGGTCGGTATTGATGGGCAGCAGGAAACTTATTTATGACCAGATAAACGACTCAAAACAGATTTTTGACCTCTCTGCGGACCCGTCGGAAAAAAATAATCTGTCTGCACAGACGGGCGAGGAAGATAAGGCACTTGTGCTGGCGCTGAAGGAGTGGATGGAGGATGTCGAGGCGAAGAAGAACCGTGCGCTAATCGAGCGCGACAGCAAAGTGCTGACGCCGGAGCAGAGAGACCAGTTAGAGTCACTTGGGTATCTCTAAGAGCAATTAACAAAATGGGGACATTGCAATCGCAGCGAAGAAGGAAAATTCGAAAGGTGCGGGCAAGGCGATTTGGCTTGCGCTGGCAGTGTTTTTGTTAGCGGCGTCAGTGAGAGGGGCGTATCTTGTTGACAGCAGATACAATCCCACGTTCTATGCGCCGATTGTTGATTCGCTGAGGTATGACCAGATTGCACGTGGATTAGTAGAGGGCAGGGGGATGTCGGAGGAATTTTTCTGGCAGCCGGTTTTCTATCCGCTGTTTTTGTCATTTGTTTATTTGCTGAGCGGGTCATCTATTCTGGCGGTGAAGGTGGTGCAGGTTGTGGTAGGGGGATTAACGGCAGTGTTAGCTTACCGAACAGGGGAACGAATTTTCGGGCGCGTGGCGGGCGTAATAGCCGGTGTGGTCGTTTCGTTCTATATGCCTTTGGTTTTTCTTGAGGGGGAGTTACTTGCGGCAGGGTGGGCGGCGTTTTGGTCAGTCGCGCTGATACTGCTTTTCCTGAAGGTCAAAGAGGAGCCGAAGATATGGGTTTGTGTATTGCTGGGATTGTGCGGGGCATTGAGCATAATGACGCGGCCTGAGTTTTTGCCATTTTTTGCAGCCGGGTGCGTGTGGCTGTTGTTTTCGGGACTACGCAACAAAATCCCTGCGGGTAAGGCGGCTTTGACAATGTTAATGGTTGCGGGGGGATTTTTGCTGGCGGCTTGGCCTGTTGCGAGAATTTGTTATCGGGTGACGGGCAGGGCGGCGATATTGCCTCTGACGGGGGGAATAAATCTGTATATCGGGAACAATCCGAACTATGAGCAGACGATTATGATTCGGCCTGGCGCGGGGTGGAGGAAACTATCGGAGCTACCCATCAGAAACGGTGTGCGGGATTTTTATAAGCAGGACGAGTGGTTTCTCAGCAGGACCAGAGATTACATTTTCAATAATCCAGCGGGTTTTATCAAAGGGCTGTGCCACAAGGCCGTTCAATTCATCAGCTCGCGCGAGATACCGCGTAACCTTGACATATACCTGTTCAGGAAATGGTCGAACTTGCTGGCTGTCGGCGTTTGGAAAACAGGTACCTTCGGATTTCCGTTCGGTGTTTTGCTGCCGATGGCGGTGTGCGGCGCAGTGTATTGGCGTAAAATTCCTACGCCTGTATGGTTGTTCATACTGTTATATCCGGCGGCGGTTATACTGGTATTTGTGGCGAGCAGATATCGAGTACCGGCGATACCAGTAATCAGTATTTTGGCGGCAGGGGGATGCGCGGGTGCAGTGGCGTTGCTGAGGGGACGAGAGTGGAAGCGATTGACGGTATTTGTAATTGCAGGAGTAGCGGCGACGGCGGTTGGAATGGCTGGAGAGTTCCCCGAGGAGAAGTTTGATTATGAGCCAGAGTTGTATTTCAGTGTGGCGCAGTCATTAGACAGACATGGTCGAACGGAGGAAGCGATAGGGGCATATCGCAAGGCAATCGAGCTGAAGGGTGATTATGCTGAGGCGTACAATAATCTGGGGAATGTATATTTGCGTCAGGAGCGGTATGAGCAGGCCGAGGAGCAGTACGTTAGTGCCATAAAGGCCGACCCGAAAAACGCGGTGTCGCAGCTCAATCTTGGCGCTTGCCGAGAGAAGCAGGGGCGAATAAATGAAGCGGTGGAGTGCTACAGAAAGGCGATAGCGATAGACCCGCAATATGGCCTGGCGCACAAGGCGTTAGAGGATGCGATGCGGGGGAAGTCAAAGCCGTGATAGTTTTAATATTTCTGGAACAGCCGGCCCCAATCGGTTTGCAGGAAGCTGCGGATTCTGGTTTTGCCGATTAGCGGATACCAGAAGAAGTCGTGATAGAGGTTTGAGGCGAAGGGCGCCCAGCAAACGAGGGGCGAATGCAGGAGGGGCTTTTCGAGGAAGCGCAGCGGGCCTAATCTGAGCATCTGGTCGCCCCATATAACAAAGCTTTTTTTGGTTGTGAAGTGAAAGTTAACACTCGATATGTCCTCGCCGAGAATTTTGATATGTTCGGGATTACCGACGCCGAGGCCCATCTGGTGACATATACGAATATACGGAATATCCATCGGGTTATATCCCATCAATTTGGCGGCTATGGCGTCGAGGGCGACGCAATCGGCGCTTGCGAGGATGAAGTTTTGTATTTTTGGCAGCATAGTGCGTGGGCCTGCGCCGTCGCCGCAGACGGTTGCGTCCATAACGGCGAAGATTCCGGGGTGGAGCTCTTTTTGCATAATCATCAAATCGACGAGGACCTCGTGGATGTATTTGTGGGCGTAATGACGGACTTCTTTGAGGAGGCCGCCAAAGGCATTTTTGATTGCGCCCGTGGTGATGGAATGGCCGTGGGTTTTCAGGGTGGGCAGGTGAATTATGTTTTTACCTATAAACAATTCTGGAATTTCGATGCCTTCAGGAAAGATTTGGTCGAGTTTCAGAAGCTTGTTTTTGAAATTGTATTTGACCCATTTGACGACGGGAAGCGGCGTGAAGGATAGTTCGTATTTCCTGAAGATGGGCGTCCATTTATTGTTTTGAGCGCCTTGTATTGGATTGGTGACAACGGTCTTGTTTTCGACCGGCAGGAGTTTGGAGTTTGGGAAGCCGTCGGCGAGCAGGGTTTTTACTACGCCTTCGAGCTGCCAGGGCTGGGAAGAGCAGGCAGGGAAGTATTTTGTCCAGGAGAGGTTTAGTTTTATGAGGGTGTCGCGGTCGGGTGAGAGAAAATCGCGATATTGCGCGAGGTGCATCAGCTTGGCGTAATCATCCAGGACCGTATCGGGGCTGGTTTTCAATACCGCAACAGTGACAGTATGGTTTTGCATAAGAATAATACCGCCTTGGCTACAAACTGGTTCTATACAAAACGCTGCGCTGTGATATATAATGCGAGGTCGGCGAAGGGATGTCAACGCTGTGTTTTGAATTGGTAAGTGGGGACAGAAATGAAGGAATACATTTCGATACTGCGGCCAAGTCACTGGGTGAAGAACGTATTTATTTTTGTAGGGCTTATATTCGGGGGTAAGCTAATCGGCCCGGCTGATGAGGTGCTGGTTGCGATGGGCAGGGCGGCGGGTGGTTTTTTGTGTTTTTGTTTAGCGGCATCTGCGATTTACATATTTAACGACATAATCGACCGGCCAAACGACAGGGTGCATCCTACGAAGCGCTACAGGCCGATTGCATCGGGCAAGGTTAGCGTCGGTTCGGCAGCGGTGGTGTCTATCCTGTGCGGGGCGGCGGGGATAGCCGGGAGCATCCTGCTTGGCGAGTGGTTTGCGGTTGTGACGGTGGCGTATATTGTGCTGATGATTCTATATTCGGTTTTGCTCAAGCGGCTAATGATATGGGACTGCATAGTGATAGCGGCGGGATTCTGTCTGCGGGCGGTCGCTGGGGCGGTTGTCGTGGCGGTGCCTATATCGCCGTGGCTTGTCGTGTGCACGTTTGCTCTGTGTCTTTTCTTAGGTTTCGGGAAACGGCGAAGCGAGATAGCACAAATGGGCGCAGAGGGGGCAAATTTTCGCCAGACGCTTGAGGGTTATACGCCGGAACTTCTGGCGCATATACTCGATGTTACGAGCGGGCTTGCGATTATATGCTTTGTGCTTTATGCAATGGACGAAAGAACGGTGCGGGTTTTTGGCAGCAATCATCTTGTCTATACGACGGCGTTTGTTTTGTACTGCGTATTTCGGTTCAGTATGCTGATACAGCAGGGCAAATACGCTGACCCGGTGGAATTGATTTTACGGGATTTGCCGTTTCAGGTGGGATTTTGCCTGTGGGTCTTATCGTGCATTGCGATAATCTACGCCGGGAGGGCAGGGGTTTGCCCGCTGTAAGGCGAGGGTTCTCGTGGGTCGTGTTAATTTAGCCACCGAGAAAAGAAATTTTTTAGCCACAGAGGACCTGGCGCGGCCAAAGGCCGCAACCCAAATTCCAAGTACCAAATCCGAAATCCCAAACAAATTCAAATCACCAATAATCAAAATTCAAAACAGACAGCAACGTCTTATTATCATGGCGGTTATGATAACTCCATTCCAAAATCAAGCAGAAAATACAAGAAGTTGATTGATAGTAGTACAGAGAGCACAGAGATTTTAAATAATTTTTATCACCCGCCAAAGGCGGACAGAGGACACCCCGCTTCGCTAAAGCTACGCAGGGCAGGCAGGGAGAGCTCAGAGAAAAAAGATAATATAGACACTGATTCACACTGATTAACACTGTCTTTTTTATTTTCAAAAATTAGTGCCTTAGGGGCTTGCCTGCCCCTGTAAGCCGTAGACATGGGGTGGTGAAAAAAATGCCGTTGAAACTTATCTGCCGTAGCCCTTAACGAAGGCGGATTGGGTGGCAAGTAAAAAGTTAGAAATAAAAAACGGTAGCTGTGGGGCTGTTGAAAAACCTACTTTCTTTGGATTGAGATTGCTTTGCTTCGCTCGCAATGACACAGAAACGCGCTTTTTGTCATTGCGAGGAGCGCAGTGACGAAGCAATCTCGACTTTTTCAACAGCCCCGCTGTCCCCGGTTTGGCCTCGGTTTGGCCTTACGCCGACAGACCACGACTTAGGCATCGGCAAATTCCGCCTTCTCACCCACGCCGAAGTCGCCTACCTCATAAAAGCAACCGCTCCATAGAAAACACTACAAGTCGCTTCACTGACACGCCTCAACAGCCAACCACTCCTCCGCGAGCGCATCTAAATCGAGGATATTCACAATGCCGTCGCCTCCGTGCGGCGCAATATCAAACGATGGTTCGTCATCAAGCCAGTAACCGGCAAGCTCGGCATAGTCGAGAAAGTTCAGAACTCCGTCACAGTTGAAATCTGCGCGGGCGGTTTCAAACCACCAGGTCGAGCCGGGAACATCGCCTCCCGCGGTATGGGCTATAACATGCCAGTAGTGAATCTGCCCACTTTGTGTTTCTGGCTTGTTGGTGAACGCAGTCGGGATATTGTCGGCAATCTTCTCCAACGGCTCGATAACGTTCCTGCCAAAATATACGTCATACCCTGTCGCACCATTAACCGCATCCCACCGCAACATTGCTGTTCCGCAGGCGCTTGCCAAGCCGCCGTTAGACGGGCAGGGATTATACGGGTAAAGCCCGGACGGATTCGAAGGAGGCATCAACACTAACGACAGACCATAATCACCTGTCTCCACAACTGTATCCCCATCGGATGCCACTATGGTATAGACGCCCGTTTTTTGAAGTTGATAATTCTCTATCCTCGCTCGGTAGGAGCTATAATCCTCAGCCACCTTAGCACCGTTCGGCTCGTAAAGCTGTATAAATGGCTCAATCGCAGTCGAAATCTCCCCCATCTCTATAACCACTCCCTGACCCGCCTGTCCATAAAAGGCACAGATGTCGGTATCCCCGGCGGGCGAGATAGTCCCGCTCTTTGTCTCACCTGAGGCAATATCCCCGCCATCTGAATCCTGCGGTGAAGTTGTGCCATCGGGCATTAACACTAACGACAGGCCATAATCACCTGTTTCCACAAATAGATCCCCATCGGATGCCACTATGGTATAGATGCCCGTCTTTTGAAGCTGATAATTCTCTATCCTTGCTCGGCAGGGGCTATAATCCTCAGCCACCTTAGCACCGTTCGGTTCGTAAAGCTGTATAAATGGCTCAATCGCAGTCGAAATCTCCCCCATCTCTATAACCACTCCCTGACCCGCCTGTCCATAAAAGGCACAGATGTCGGTATCCCCGGCGGGCGAGATAGTCCCGCTCTTTGTCTCACCTGAGGCAATATCCCCGCCATCTGAATCCTGCGGTGAAGTTGTGCCATCGGGCATTAACACTAACGACAGGCCATAATCACCTGTTTCCACAAATAGATCCCCATCGGATGCCACTATGGTATAGATGCCCGTCTTTTGAAGCTGATAATTCTCTATCCTTGCTCGGCAGGGGCTATAATCCTCA
>Ga0315274_10013312_pt1 | contig 11712 bp, 8 predicted proteins | sample YL17G02_20_MG_FD_203700 | JGI IMG/M metagenome (GOLD analysis project Ga0315274, IMG submission 203700) | Sediment microbial communities from Yellowstone Lake, YNP, Wyoming, USA - YL17G02_20 | ecosystem: Environmental > Aquatic > Freshwater > Lake > Sediment | place: USA: Wyoming | collected...
ACTGATGAAAGCGTAGAATGGGATTTCGGGGCCGATCAGCACCGGATCTTTGCTGGACTGGCCGACCAATGTCAGGTAGGTCCCGCCCATACCGACCCACGCGTCGGAGTCGTTGGGATTGGAGATCGCCCGGTCGAAATTCAGAAGGGCCTGGTCCCATTCGTAGGAATTCATCGAATCGAGCCACTGGCCGGTGTCCGGATCGATGTAGTAGAGACCGGTCGTGTTGTCCTTGCCTCGCTTGGCATACACCCAGCCTACACCGGTGTACGCGGAGGACGAGTAAGAGAGATCGGCCTGAATGAACCTGTCCTCGAATGCGCGGTTGAAATTGAGCAGCGCAAGCGAGTAGTCCTTGGATACGTAGGAAGCCCAGCCGCTGTCCAGGTAGTCGTTCTCAAGGACTATGTCGCCGAGGTCGTATGTTCCCGAGGATGTGAGCGTGAGCTCGTGTATGTAGCCGAGGTTTCTTCCCAGTGAGACCTGGAACAGCCCGATGTCGAGGACCATCTTGATGCCGGTGGGCAGTCCGATAAACTGGAACACGCCCGCGTCCGGTCCCTCGCCGGCGGGCTGCTGGGCCGGGCTGATCGCTCCGCCGCCCGTCACCGTGAGAGTGATGTCCACCCAGGGCTGGCCGGCGGGATGTCCCTCACGGTCCAGGATGCGTCCTGTGAGGGTCGCACCGCTCGTGTTGCCCTGGCCCCCAGGGGGATTGACGACCGGGTCGCTCCCGCCGCCGCATGCCGGCGCTGAGGCGACCAGGAGGATTATCAGGATCAGAATTGCTGTATGTCGGATGTTCATCTTCATTTTCCTCCCTGATATGCGCCGGGGCTCAGCCGGGCAGATCGTAGTTGAACTCGTCTATCGTTATCGACGTCGATGCGGCGATGGTTTGCGGAAGCGTTGTGTCAACCTTGCGATTGAAAGGCACGCCTATGAACTCTATTACCAGTTGCCCCATCGGATGGGGATCGGGAGTCTGGTTGATGCTGAGGTCCTGAGGGAAGTGAACGCGCCCGACGTACGTCGCGCTGTCGAGTTCGCCGATGAAGATCTCGTGCCGCCAGTAGTAGGTGTTGAGCAGGTACACGTACGGGAATTCAAAGTCCACGACACCATCGAGGTCATAGTCCCAGCCGATTATGTAGCGGAAGGGCATGCCGTCGTTGATCAGCGGCGAGTCGGGATTCTCGGGGTCCACGGGCGGCGGCCTGTCGGTGGCGTTCAGAATGTCGTAGTGGCTGCGTACGACGAACTGGATATCGCCGTGCAGGATCGGGTTGGTGAATGCCCTGATGATTATCGGGTCGTTCGAGGGATTCGGCGTGAAACTTCTCTGCAGGCTCTCAAGAGCGTTTATCAGACCTCGACCGCTGACGTAATCGGCGCCCAGCTCACCCACCAGATCAGAGTCCGCGCCCTTGGCAAGAGTGTCGATGACCTCGGCAGGGGAGAGGAACGGGAACTGCGCCCAGATCAGGGCGATTACCCCGGTCGCGCAGGCGGCGGAGAAGGAGGTCCCGCTCCCGACCGCGTAACCCTGCGAGAACGCCATCGGGTAGGTCGATACGATGTCGATGCCCGGCGCGACAAAGAAAGCCGCCGTGGCAGGATCGGCGGAAAGCGGGAGCGTGTTGGAATCGGGCGAAAGAGCATTGGCCTGGTCGGTGCACCCCACGGCGATCACACCTGTGTAGCTCGCCGGGTAAATCGTCGTGATTCCGTCATTCAACGGTCGGGCGCCGTCTCCTGCCGCTGCGACAAGCAGCGCGCCATGATCGATCGCGTATTTCACCGCGCTCAGCTCCATCTGGCTGGGCCCCAGAGAGTTGGGCGTCTCGTACGTGTAGCTCATGTTGATGACGAGCCGCGCGTTGAACGGATTATTGAACAGGAAGCCCTCAAGATCGAAAGGATCGAGCTTGTCCTTTTCTTCCATGAAAGTGTGCACCGCGAACCAGATGCCGTCGGTGGTGTCGACGCTGGTGCCGTTCCCTTCCTGGTCGAGGACCTTGACGGGGATGATGCGGGCGTTCCAGCTTACCGAGGCGATCCCGGTCGCGTTGCCGGTGCGAGCGGCGATGATGCCCGCGATCAAGGAGCCGTGCCCGTTATCGTCCTGAGGATCGGCATCGCCGTTGATGAAATCGTATCCGGGGAAAATCTTGTAGTTCTCGTACAGGTCCGGTACGTCCTCAGGGTCGGGCATCAGGTCCGAATGATGGTAGTCGATGCCGGTGTCAAGGACGGCGACCGCAACATCGCTCGCCTGAGGCACCGGCTCGATCGCGGGGTCTCCCGGCTGGATAACCCAGGCTTCGGGGACATCCATGTTCTCGAGGTAATACTGCTCGCCCGCGAGAAACCTGGGGTCGTTCGGGTCGACTCGCAGGGCCGCCATGGACGTGCGGTAGACCGGCTCGGCAACCACCATCCTGGGGTCCTCCCTCATCTCGGCCAGAGTCTTGGCGAGATCCGCCCCCTGGGCCACAGCGAGGTGGTAAAAATCGATGAATTCCTTATAGTCCAGCAGAGTGAGATTCCACTTCTGAACAATGGGGTCAATGTCTTCACCCTCTGCGATCTTGAGCGATAGCTCCCCGGGAACGATGCGGTTCGAGTCGAGTAGCTCGCGGACCGCTATCTGCACTTCCCGAGCAGAGAGGGTTGCGCCGACCATGGTGTCGAGGCCGCGGTCCGGAGCGGACGGACCGTTCGCGGTGCAGCCCGCGACCAGGAGGATCATGATCGGGATCGTCAGGAGGATTACGCTTACACGAGGGATCAAGGCCTGGCCTCCATCATAATTTGATCTTTTGTAATAATCCCCGCCGCGCCCGCCCGGCATCAGCCACTCACCAATCCGAGGGCCGCCCCTTGAGGCATACATCAACATGCCGGGCATGCCGAATATACCAAACAATGGCCACCATCTTGTGGACCAAAGTAAGACCGTGAGTATAGCGGCGGGGTGACTGAATGTCAACCAAGTCCGCGCTCTATTCGCTCGCGGTCCTCACTCGGGCCCGACATGTAGCGGCTGACTATCATGCTACAAAACAATACCATAAGTATCAAATAGTGTCAAGTCCGGGAAGAGCGGAATTCTGTCATTTCCTGAACGAAGGAAGGACACGGGGACCGGCACGAATGGCACATGCTTAAGCAGAAAACGAATATGAAGAAGCAAAAGTTGGACGAGATCGGGGACTGGCTCGAATTTCGCTCATCACCGGCTTGACTCTTTCCATGCGGCACGGGGCGAAATTCGTGCCCGTCCCCAGTCCCGAAGTCCCGCCTGAGAAATCTCGAACATATTCATCTTTTGCTTAAAAATGTGCCTGTCCCCGGACGGTCTCGAACCGTCAGTGAACTGCAGTCGCGATATTATGGGTGTGAGTAGGGCAAGAACGGCATCAACAATCGATGTCGGGCGCCGCAGAGTCGGAGATGGGGAGACCTGGGGCTTGAGACGCCGCTATTGTCTGAATGAGGGGTGGCTCTTATAATAGGTGCAGAGGGGAGTGAGGTCGCAACCTCCGATGCAGATCGGACTTAGAATCACGCCGAAGCAGATACTGACACTGAAGCCGACGTTGCAGCAGCTTCAGTACTACCGGCTGCTTCAGCAGACCAACCTCGAGCTGGAGCTGGACATCCGCGAGGAGGTCGCGCAGAACCCCGCCCTGGAGATCGAGGAGATGAGAAGGTGCCCCAGGTGCGGCGAGATTCTTCTCGACGGCCAGCCCTGCACCACTTGTCTCGCCGGGAAAGCCGAGGACTCGGACAGGGAGGAGATCCAGAGCGAGAAGCTCGACATGATGGAGGAGATTTACTCCTCATCGGCCGGAAGCTACGAGGCGAGCACGTACGAATCGATACCCGAGGACGAGCTTCCCGATGCGTTCGCCGGGATGATTCGCTCGGTCACTTTAGAGGACCATCTGAAAAGGCGCCTTGCCGTGGACAGCATCGACCTCAGCGAGGAGGATATGCTTCTCGCCGAGGAGATCATAGACAGGATCGACGCCAACACCGACTGGAGCGATGAGGCGGACGAGGATTTCGAGCGCGCTGCGCTGAAGCGCGTCAGGGTCGACAATCCCGGCCTCGTCGCCGCGAGCGACGAGGATCTTGCCCGCGATTTGAACGTGCCTCTGGACCGGTTGAAACGGGTGCGCAGGAAGGTGGCCGAGATCGATCCCGTGGGCAGCGGTCTTCAGTCATCCATAGAGGTCCTTGCTCTGCAGGCGGAGCTTGCGGAGGACCTTCCCGAGCAGGATCGCGCGGCCCTCGCACAGACCATCAGGCATCATCTGGGCGATATCACGAGGGAGCAGTACTCTCGCGTGGGCAAGAAAGTCGGGATTCCCGCCAAGCGCGTCAAAGAGCTCATCGACTACATGCGCCGCAATTTCCACATCCATCCCAGGCGCAAGTTCGAGGAGCAGGAATCGAACGCCGCGATCGACAGCCCCTACATCACAGCGGATGTCCGTATCAGGGAGGTCGGGGGGAAGTTCGTCGTCGAGGTCCTCGACTCGGGGCTTCCGCAGCTGAAGATCAACAGATTCTACATGGAGAGCTACCGCAAGCTGAAGGTAAACCGCAACGCGTTCAACGCCGATGAGCGCAAGCACATCAGGGAATATTTCGAGCGCGCCAGCTCCTACATCGAAAACCTGAACTCGCGACGCCGCACGATGCTGGAGATAACCGAGGAGATAATAAGGCAGCAGGAGGGTTTTCTCAGGAAAGGTCCGCTCTATCTGAAAAAGTTGACACGTAAACAGGTAGCCGAGAAAATCGGCGTCCACCCCTCCACCGTGAGCCGCGCTCTCGCAGTGAGATACTGCTGGCTTCCCGACAACTCCATTCTCTCCTTCAATGTGTTCTTCAACCCGGCGGCCTGCTATATCGAGATGATCAGGCAGATTCTACGGGACGAGACTTCCGGTAAGGTCTTTTCGGACGAGGAAATCCGGGACATCATGGTGGGGCAGGGGCACGACCTGTCGAGACGCGTCATCACCAAGTACCGCAAGAAGGGGCACATACCGCCGTCCGGTCGGCGCAGGCGTAATCTCCTCAAGGCGCTCGGGGAAAAAGAGGGACAGGCGGTGTCCGTAGATGGTGAGCTTGAGGAGATCGATGAGGATCCTCTCGACGAGGAGGAGATGGATGTCGACGCGGGCGTAGAGGAGTGCGAAGAAGACGATGGCGAGTTGATCGCCGACGCAGGGGAAGAATCCTGACCAACATCTCAGTCTTCTGAATGAGCTTTCTCCGTCGGGTGTGTACCCGGCGCAGCGGCCAGCAGAAATCGGAAGGGCGAAGCTCCTGCTGAGCCGAAATCGCCTTGGAAAAGCGCCTCATCTAACCATCGAGAGGAAGTCTTCCTGAGATGAGACCTTTCTTGACTTCACATTTCAATATGATAGGCTATTAGCCGTTAGCTGTTCTATTAGGAGGCCGCAATGCCCAGGCAAAAACTCGACAAGGAAACTCGGAGCGCCATAAAAGAGGCGCGAGAGCTCATTGAGGAAATCGCGAAGGCTGATGGGAATGAGGCCGAAACCCGCAGGCGGGTCGAAAGGATTTTTGCCTCCCTGATGGGTTACGACGTATTCAAGCATGTCACGAGAGAAGAGGCTGTAGCGGGTGCAGGAGGCACGGACTATTGCGACTTCGCCATACATATTGATGAAGGAGATGCCGAGAAACCCACCATAATGGTCGAGATAAAGGCCGTGAATGTTGATCTTATGCCGAAGCACCTGAAACAGATTTCGTCATACGCAATCAACAAGGGTACCGAATGGGTGATACTCACCAACGGAAAGGAATGGCGACTCTACCATGTTTCATTCGGACAGCCCCCTCAACCGAAGCTCATGGACTCATGGAATCTTCTCAGCGACGATCCCGCAATCCTTGCAGAGAAGTTCTCTCTGGTGGGGTATAAGAGCGTAAAGAAAGGCGCGCTCGGTGATGTCTGGAGAAAAGCCAATGTGTTGACACCCGAGAATGTCGTGGCAATACTGGTTTCCGAGCAGTCAATCAAGCTCGTTCGGAGAGAGCTCAGGAAAACGACGGGTGTTCTTGTATCACCGGAAGAGGTCGTAGGTGCGATAAGGCGCATCCTGAACGAAAATGCCTTGACGGAGATGGGCGCGGTCAGGATTTCCCTGCCTGAACGTAAGAGACGTCGACAGGCAGGAACAGCAAAGCCAACCGAAGAGGGTTGTGAGCAGGAGGGAATCGCAGACTCGACTTCCCATGAAAACTCAAGGTTCGGTGCATCCGGTTCGGCTGAAACCGGAGAATCCGCTCATCCCTCCCAGGCCGAATGACAGCCCATTTCGCTGGCAATGAAATGCCTCAGCCCTCTGAATAAGCTTTCTCAGTCGGGTGTGTACCCGGCGCAGCGGCCAGCAGAAATCGGAAGGGCGAAGCTCCTGCTGAGCCGAAATCGATGCAGAACCACGGCTGAACAGGGGAGAACATGCGTCTCAGGGAACGGACATGGGAGATTATTGAAACCGCCAAGCGCGGTGACATGGCTAGTCGGGCATTCGACATCTTTATCCTTTCCCTGATTTTTCTGAATGTGGTCGCTGTGGTTCTGGACAGTGTCAGCTCGATTGAGACTTCATTCGGCGGTGTCCTGAAGGGTTTCGAGGTTTTCTCGGTGATTGTCTTCACGGTTGAGTACTGCCTTCGGCTGTGGTCTTGTGTCACCGACCCGAGATACTCGAATCCCGTCGCGGGGCGGCTCAGGTTCGCCCTGACACCGCTCGCAATCATTGATTTCCTCGCCGTAGCGCCTTTTTATGTGGCATTGATGTTGCCCTCATTTGGAGTGGACCTGCGCTTCATGCGCGTGGTTCGGCTGATGAGGTTGTTCAGGATCGCAAAGGTCGGTCGCTACTCTTCCGCGCTTAGCACGATGGGCCGTGTCGTCAGCCGGAAAAAAGAAGAACTGCTGGTTTCTCTCACGCTCCTGGTGCTTCTTCTGGTTTTCTCGTCGAGTCTCATGTACTACATCGAGAATCCTGCTCAGCCTCAGACTTTCTCAAGCATACCGGCGACGATGTGGTGGGCGGTTATTACGCTCACAACCGTCGGCTATGGGGATATTTATCCGGTCACCCCTCTGGGGAAGCTGCTTACGACTGTTGTGGCCATTCTGGGAATAGCCCTCTTCGCGCTGCCCGCCGGGATCATTGCTTCCGGGTTCATTGAGGAAATTCAGGGACGTGCAAAACCGACGCAGTGCCCGCACTGCGGAAAGGAAATTCCCTAGCCCCGGGAATCCGAATCGCTCTTGAGCGAGCCGGGAGGCGGGATTCAGCGGAGTCGTAAATGATAACGCGCCCTGGGACAGGGCGCGTCGGTTGTGAGATACGATCGAAATCCCCACGTATTGTGGTGACTAAGAGTCTGACTTATATCTGGCTTTCCTGCTTCCGGCCATGGATTTGCAGAATCTGGGGTCCAGGCCGAGATTCGCGGCGAGACTCTCGTCGGACGCCCTTTGCTCGTTGCGGATCATGGGCGCCATGAGGTCGCAAAGGACGGGCACCAGGTCGGGATCGAACTGCGTTCCGGCGTTTCGACGGAGCTCTTCGCAAGCCTGTTCCGGCGTGAGCGCGTTGCGGTAAGGCCGTTCGCTGGTCATGGCCTCGAATGCATCCGAGATGAACGCGATGCGTGCCTCAAACGGTATCTCTTCACCCCTGAGCCCGTCGGGATAGCCCTTGCCGTCCATGCGCTCATGATGGGAGCGCACGATCAGCCTCGGGATATCGAAAAGGGGATGCTGCATGGGAGCAAGGATTTCCTCTCCGATCACGGGATGGCGCTTGACGACCTCCATTTCCCGCGCTGTGAGCTTGCCCGGTTTCCTGAGGATGCCGTCCGGCACTCCTATCTTGCCGATGTCGTGCATCATGGCTCCGACCTCGATTGCCTGGAGCCTGTCCGCGTTGAGCCCGATCTTGCGAGCGATCGCCACCGCGTAGGCGGTCACCATGTTGGAGTGGCCCCGCGTGAACGGGTCCTTCGCCTCGAGCGCCACCGCCAGCGTCTCGATCGCGTCAAGATAATTCGACAGCAGAATCTCCTGAAGGATTGCGCTCTCGAAGAGCGGCAAGAGATAGGGCGAGAAGGCCAGGAGCTCGCGAAACTGGTCCTCGCGCATCCCGCCTCCGTCCGATCCCGCGATTACCAATGCTCCGAGGTATTCTCCGTTCTTGACGAAGGGAATGCCGACGACCGAGTACTGCATGTCGCCCGGCAGGTAGGATGAGTACTCGACCGGAAGGCAGACCGGCGCTCGCTCGTCGGCGAGCTGTTCGAAGACCGCGTCCACCACCGGATCGCTCTCACCCCGGCACACCGACACCGGCTCGAGATATCGGCCCATTATGTAATGGTACAGGCGGACATAGCCGCTCGAGGTCGCCAGCCGCGTGCCTATGAACTCGAGCAGGTCGCTGAACCCGTCCCGCCATGTCGCCGAGTGTGCGATCTTCCCGGCGATGAAGTCGATAAGATCGCTCGAATTGAGTGTTGACGGTTTAGTCATGATCGCGCCGATGAAACACGATTGGCCTCATGCCAGTATTACTATCACCGGTGCGGTCGGAGATGTGATTTATGAGGTCATAAGAAGCTGATAGGAAGCTCGAAAAGCCTGTTTTTCGCCCCATCGGCCGGAAATGATGTCAGGGGGCGATGGTGACGCTCGAAACGGAGGTCTCGAGCGGCGGTATTCCGGCAAGCTCGACAGTGACGGAATACGTTCCCGGAGCCAGGCCTTTCTCCCCGATGGGGATCGTGATCTCGTGCGACCACTGCTGGTTGGGTGACAGTTCGATGGAGCTCACAACCTGCGCGAATCGCCGGTCCTGCGACCATCTGAAGACAACGTTGCCTTGGGCATCCGCGAAGGTCGCCTCCAGTTTCTGGCTCGTGGCGAAAGTGAACGAGATATTCTCCTGGGTGGAGTTGACTATCGTGCACTGGAGATACAGGGATTTGTCCACGCGGACCGTCATCCCGTCCTTGAGCTCTATGGGATCATCGAGTCCGCTCACGCTGATAACAAGAGAAAGCTCGCCTGCGGGGGCGTTTCCGGCACCCTCGGCAGGCTCGGCAGGAGGCAGAAGTGCCTGCTTCTCGGTCTGCTCGGATGACTGATTGCCCTGCTCGGCTTTCTCGGAAGAGCCGGTGTTATTAGAGCTCGATTCCATGCCGTTCTCCTGTGCGGTCCCGTCGGCCTGCCCGGTCTGGGCATTTCGGGCCGAATTCTTGCCCTTTCCTCCCTGGCAGGACAAAAATGAGATAATGCACGCCAGGGAGAAGAGGACCAGAGCGATGAGGACTAGTCTTCGAGTTGACTGTGTCATGTTGTACCTTCGTTCCACCGTGAATCTCCGATATCTTACCAGATAAAGGCAGGTCGGGTCCTGGTTCGATTGGTTTTGATATCTCCGCCGAGTCCGTACCGGGATACTCCCGACCCCAACGGCCTTCCGCTGGGGCTGTGCATGCTTGCGGCGATGGTGCGGGACCTATCCGACGTGACCATTATCGATGCCTACTCCCGGGCGCTTTCCGTGGCGAATACTGTCGATGCGACGCTGGCTCGGGAGCCCGATATCGTCGGGATCGGCATGCCCTTTTCATTCAGCGAGACCCCGGCGCTGGAAATCGCGGAAGCCCTCAAATCGGTGAAAAAAGATCTGCCGATAGTGGCCGGCGGCATCCACGCGACCGTTCGCGCTCCCGCCTTGATTGAAAATCCTCATATCGATGGGCTTGCCCTGGGCGAAGCAGAGCTGACGGTCGCCGAACTGATCAAAAGCTTCATTAGAGGCGGATGGACGGAGGTCGCCCGGAACCCCCCCGACGGACTTCTGGTTCGCGGCGAAGCCACAAGGCTCCCAGCGAGACGGAGGAAATTCGTTGAGAATCTGGACTCGCTCCCGTCGCCTGCATTCGACCTTCTCGAAGGATTTCCCGACCGGTATGCGGCAAGGATGGAGACATCGCGCGGATGCCGGTACTCCTGCCCGTACTGCGCGTCGGCTGCATACTGGGGGCGAATTTATCGCACATACTCGCCCAAACGGGTCGTCGAAGAGATGAGCAAGTTGAAGGAGCGATGGGGAATCAGGCGAGTGAGTTTTTCGGACGACACGTTCAATCTCGATCTGAAACGGGCGCGCGAGATCGCGAAACTCCTCATCGATGCCGATCCGGGCATTCAGTGGGGCGCGAGCCTGAGGCCGGAGCTGATGACCGAGGAGGATCTGGAGCTTTACGTGAAGGCCGGGATGACCGGGATTTTCCTGGGGCTTGAGTCCGGCTCACCCGAAATTCTGAAAGAGATCAAACGCGCTCATGATCTCGACAGGACGCGGGAGCTTGTCGCGCGAGCAGAGAGCATGGGGGTCGAGGTGCACTGCTCTTTTATGATCGGCCTGCCGGGAGAGAAAGAGGAGGATATCGAGCTCACCCTGAAGTACGCTGAGAGTCTTGCTGCAAGCACGCTGGGATTTCACATCTTTCATCCGCTCCCGGGAAGCGAATACGGCGAGAACGCGGACAAGTACGGAATAAAGCTCGAAATCCCCGACTCGATGAGTGGAGGTCTGGGCGACATCGACGGGGTCGCGCCGGTAAGGACAAAATACCTGAGCCCGATGAGAATCCTGGACTATTACCAGGTCGCGCGAGCCATCGCGGAAAAGAGACGAAAGTAACCGTCGAGCGGGGACAGGCACCCCGATTTTGCCATTAAGAACCATGCGCAAGATGCGCATGACTACGGAGTGTAGCAATGCGCCTCCGGCGCATAGTTCTTCGCATTCCCCTCAAATCGCGGTGCCTTTCACCGGCCCTATGATGGGACGCAGATACCTCAGCAATCCCCCTGTCACTCCGGGCGGGCAAAACCGGGTGCCTGTCACCGGCCTGTCATCCCCCCGAATCATGCACGGCCCAGCGGTATCGCATTATCAGATAAACCATCCCGGTCAGCAGCATCATGAAAAAGAAAGGTCCGAGACTCCAGGCAAAGCGCAGGAATACAAGCCCGCCCACCAGGACAAGAGCGGGCCGGATGAAACGGAAGAAACGGAATGTCGCTCCCCAGAACGGGTGATCAAGCCAGTCGTTCTTAGCCCAGTCGGAATGCCTTCTCACCTTAATCGCCTCCTCAGCGTTCGAGGGCAGAATATGTCGGTCAGGAATGAGACTGAGGAGAGGAATTCCGGTTGCGCGATTTCGGGGTGCCTGTCACCGGCCCCTCCTAGAGAAAACTGCCCAATCCGCCGGTGAGGAGCTCCGGATGCAGGGTGTATGGATTGTGCTTCTTCTCGTACCCGATCGTCGTTATCGGACCGTGACCGCAGTGCACGATGGTATTGTCCGGCAGCTTGTAAAGAACGTTGAGGATTGAGCTCAGGAGGTCGGGTCCGCTGGACTGCGGGAAGTCGACGCGTCCGACGGAATCGCGGAAGATGGTGTCGCCTGCGAACACGTGTTCTTTCCCGTCGTAGAACGAAATTCCGCCCGGCGAGTGACCCGGCGTCGCGAGCGCCTTGAGCGTGATCTCGCCCGCAGTGAAAACCTGGCCTTCCGCGATCGGCTCGTCGATCGAAAACCCTTTCACACCCCCCATGCCCGTCATCATCG
>Ga0315274_10013313_pt1 | contig 11711 bp, 12 predicted proteins | sample YL17G02_20_MG_FD_203700 | JGI IMG/M metagenome (GOLD analysis project Ga0315274, IMG submission 203700) | Sediment microbial communities from Yellowstone Lake, YNP, Wyoming, USA - YL17G02_20 | ecosystem: Environmental > Aquatic > Freshwater > Lake > Sediment | place: USA: Wyoming | collected...
AACGGCCTCATGGTGAACGAGGTCAACTACACCATGGAGTTCCGGAACAGCATCGACACCACTGGCGTGAACATCCCGGCGAAGGTGGTGGACTACGTCCTCGAGGTGGGCCGGCGCTGACCCCTCACCCCCTCCCCTCTCCCTCAGGGAGAGGGCAAGGGTGAGGGGGATGGGGTAGCTGGGATTGCTCCTATGCTCAAAGTCGGCATCGTCGGGGCCTCCGGCTACACGGGGGGCGAGACCCTTCGCATCCTGCTCCGTCATCCGGATGTCGAGGTCGTCCAGGCGACCTCGGAATCCAACGCCGGGCACTTCGTCCACACGATCCACCCGAACCTCCGGAAGCAATCCCAGCTCAAGTTTACCAGCATCAACGACCTGAAACCGTGTGACGTCCTGTTTCTCTGCCTGCCGCACGGCAGCGCCATGCGGCGGATCGGACAGCTGGAGAACCTGGCGAAGACGATCATCGACCTCAGCGCCGACTTCCGCCTGCGGAGCCCCGACAGCTACCCGCTCTGGTACGGTCATCCCCACGAGGCGCCCCAGTACCTCGCACAGTTCGTCTACGGGATCCCGGAACTACACCGCAATGCCATCAGCCAGGCCCGATTCATCACGGGCGCCGGCTGCCTGGCCACAGCGTCCATCCTGGGACTGCTGCCGGTCTTCAAGCATGACATCCTTGTCAGGCGCGAGGTTTTCATCGAGGTCAAGGTCGGATCGTCGGCCGCCGGCGATACCCCGAACCTGTCCACCCACCACCCCGAGCGCAGCGGATCGGTCCGCTCGTTCCAGCCGACCGGCCACCGGCACACTGCCGAAATCGTCCAGGAACTCAGCTTCGGCCAGCCGCCCTCGGTTCACTTCAGCGCCACAGCCATCGAGGCCGTGCGCGGCGTCTTGGCCACCTGCCACGTGTTTCTAAAGGATGGGATCGAGGAAAAGGACCTGTGGAAGGTCTACCGGTCCGAGTACGGCGACGAGCCCTTCGTGCGGATCGTCAAGGAGCGGCAGGGCATCTACCGATACCCGGAGCCGAAGATCCTCGCCGGGACGAATTTCTGCGACGTGGGCTTCGAGAAGGAGGCCCGGGGATCGCGCCTCGTCGTTATGGCGGCTCTAGACAACCTTGTCAAAGGCGCCGCCGGCAACGGCGTCCAGGCTATGAACCTCGCTTGCGGCCTGCCCGAGACGGCCGGCCTGGAGTTCCCCGGGCTACACCCGGTGTGATCGAATGCGGCATGCGGATTGCGGAATGCGGAATGATGATGAAGATCCCGCGTCGGTTCGGGGGTCCCGGCTCTTGGCGCTCGGCGCTCGGTGCTGATCATGCTCATCGTCAAGATCGGTGGGGGAACGGGGACACAGCTTGACCCGACGGTCGCGGACCTTTCCGAGATCCTCCGCGCCGGCCGGAGGCTCGTCCTCGTACATGGCGCCTCGGGCGAGACCAACGTCCTGGCGGAGAAGCTCGGTAAGCCACCGCGCTTCGTGACCTCCGTCTCGGGCATCGAGAGCCGGTACACCGACCGGGAGACCCTCGAGATCTTCGAGATGGCCTACTGCGGGAAGATCAACAAGGCCGTCGTGGAGGCGTTCCAGAGGCGCGGCGTCAACGCCGTGGGCCTTTCCGGCCTGGATGGGCGGATATTCGAGGGAAAGCGCAAGGACACCATCACCATCCTGGAGGGCAGCAAGCGGAAGGTCCTGCGCGGCGATTACACGGGAAAGGTGGAGCGAGTGAACACCGGCCTGGTGACTCTCCTCCTCGACCACGGGTATCTGCCCGTGCTCTGCCCGCCTGCAGCGAGCTATGAGGGCGAGGCGGTTAACGTAGATGGCGACACGGCGGCGGCCGAACTCGCCGCCGCCCTCAAGGCGGAGGAGCTGGTCCTACTCTCCAACGTGCCGGGCCTCCTTCGCGACCTCAACGATCCGGGCTCCCTCGTGGCGAGGATTCCGGCCAAGGCGATCGACGACTTCATGCCCCTCGCCCACGGTCGCATGAAGCGGAAGCTCATGGCCGCAGCCATCGCCCTGCGGGGCGGTGTTACGCGCGTCATCCTGGGGAGCGCCAACATCGAGAAACCCGTGACCTCGGCCCTCGCCGGACAGGGGACCGTCATCCAATGACCGCGGTATTCCGCACATCCGTGTGCACAATCGGTGGCCGTCATGAACCTTAAGTCAACCGAGGACCAGTTTTCCGTCGGGGTCTACCAGAAACGCGACGTCGCCATCGTCCGCGGCCAGGGGGCGTGTGTGTGGGATGACGCTGGTCGCGAGTACATTGACTGCGTGGCCGGCGTCGGCGTGGCGAACGTCGGTCACTGCAACCCCGCCGTGGTCAAGGCCATCCAGGAACAGGCCGCCCGCCTGATCACGTGCAACGAACTCTTCTACAATGACGCCCGGTCCCAATGTCTCGAGCGACTGAACCGGATCACCCCCGAGGGGATTGACCGGTTCTTCCTCTGTAACTCCGGCACGGAGGCGGTCGAGGGCGCGATCAAGTTCGCCCGGATGGCCACCGGGCGCAAGCACATGGTGGCCGCCATGCGGGGCTACCACGGCAAGACCCTCGGTTCCCTCAGTGCCACATGGGACAAGAAATACCGGGACCCCTTCACGCCGCTCGTCCCGGACTTCGCCCACGTGGCTTACAACAACGTGGCGGAGTTCGAGAACGCCATTGACGACCAGACGGCCGCCGTGATCCTGGAACCGGTCCAGGGCGAGGGTGGCGTGCGCCCGGCTTCGGCCGAGTTCTTCCAGGCCGTCCGCAAGGCCTGTGATGACCGCGGGGTGCTTTTCATCATTGACGAGATCCAGACCGGCTTCGGCCGGACAGGGCGGATGTTCGCCTGCGAGCATTTCGGCGTCCTGCCCGACATCCTCACCATGGCGAAAGGGATTGCCGGCGGGATCCCCATGGGCGCCATCGGGATCGATCGCCGCGTGGGCGAACTCGAAAAGCAATCCCACACCTCGACGTTCGGCGGGAACCCCCTGGCCTGCGCCGCGGCCGTTGCCGCGATTGATTTCATGGTTGATCAGGATCTGCCCAAGCAGGCTGCCGAAAAGGGCACGTACTTCATGCAGCGCCTGCGGGCAATCGCCGATCCCCGCATTCGGGAGATCCGCGGCCTCGGCCTAATGATCGGGATTGAGTTGAAACAAAAGGCCGGGCCGATCGCCCAGGCTATGCTGCGGGAGCGAGTCCTCGTTCTCCTGGCCGGAACGACCGTCCTGCGGTTCCTCCCACCCCTGGTCATCACACGCGAACAGATAGACACCGTGGTCTCCGCCCTCACCAAGGTGCTGGCTGCCACTCCCGTGGGTACCGCAGAATGAATCCGTTCCTTCCTTACTTCTCATTCCGCATTCCGCCTTCCGTCTCCCCCGGGATGAACCCGGAGGTTTGGGCTACGCGGCTAATCTTCCCCGGGGGTAAACCCCGGGGCCTCTCGCCGGTCGTCGTCGTCTCCCCTCTTCCACCCTCCGGGCCCGTGGTTGTTCTGCCTCCCAGCTCCTCTGCTCCCCTGCACCCTGGCTCACATTCCGCCTCTCGCCTCCCGTCTCTCGAATCGTCCGCCCATTTCGCATTCGGCATTCCGCATTCGGCATTCGCCTGACCCATGGACCCCGTTCTCCTGTTACAGAGGATGATCGAGATCCCCTCCTTGTCCGGGGAGGAAGCTGCGCTCGCCGCCTTCCTGGTCGAAACCATGCGTTCCCTCGGCTTCCAGGCCTCTGTTGACGAGGCGGGCAATGCCGTAGGCATCCTGGGAGATGGGCCGAAGGAGATCGTCCTGCTGGGGCACATGGATACTGTCCCAGGTGTCGTACCGGTGCGGATCGAGGACGGGAAGCTCTACGGCCGGGGCAGCGTGGACGCCAAGGGGCCGCTGGCGACGTTCATCGCGGCCGCAGCAAAGGCTGGGGCTCTCCCAGGCAAGCGGATCGTGGTCGTCGGCGCGACGGAAGAGGAAGCGGCCAGCTCGAAAGGGGCCAGGCACGCGACCCGAACCTTTTCGCCCGACTTCTGCGTGATCGGCGAGCCCAGCGGGACACGTGCCGTCACCCTCGCCTACAAGGGACGAATCGTTCTCGCCTACGATGGCAGGGCGGACGCGGCCCACTCGGCCGCCCAGAGCGGCAGCATCTTGGAAGAGGGAGTGGAATTCTGGAATCGGGTCAAGCGGTGGGCGGCTGAGTTCAACGTCGGCAAGAAAATGTTCGACTGCCTGGACCCCGCCCTGCGGGAGATCCGGAGCGAAAACGACGGGCTCGTGGAATCCATTCACCTGCGCGCGTCAATCCGAATGCCACTTGGCCTTTCCCCCGACGACGTCCGCCTTCAGGTCGAAGGGTTGAAGGGGGCCACAGGTGAGCTTCGATTCTGGGGAGCAGACCCTCCGTATAGAGCGTCCAAAAATACGCCCCTCGTCCGCGCATTCCTCCAGGCGATCCGCGAACAGGGCATCGAGCCCACCTTTAAGGTCAAGAGCGGCACTTCCGACATGAACGTTGCCGGCCAGGCCTGGAGCTGCCCCATCGTCGCCTATGGTCCCGGCGACTCCGCGCTGGACCACACCCCCAACGAGCATCTCGATCTGGCCGAGTACCACCAGGCCATGGCCATCCTCTCCCGCGTCCTTACCCTACTCTGAGGACCGAAAAGCAAATTACCAAAGCCTGACCCCATAGGTGACCCCATAGGCTTACGGTCTGGGCTGGATTGTCGCATGAGCATTGGACCGCACAGTGAACAATACCCTCACGCCCAACCTGCAGCCATCATCGGTCTGCGCCTTCCGGAGCCGCCCGGACCAGCAGAATGGGGCGCCGGAGTTTCTCCACCACTTTTGGCGTCAGGCTCCCGGACCAGAAGGCATCCATGGCACCTTTGGCGTGGCTCGCCATGACCACCAGGTCCGCCTCAACTCTCTCGGCCGCCTCCACCAGACACGCCGCCGGTTCACCCCGACTGACGTGGCTGTTCGCGGAGATTCCCTCGACCTTAAGGGCCTGGGCCAGTCGCTGCACGTACTCCTCTGCCCCACGCTCTGCCAAATCCAACAGGGCTCGTGTGGTCAACGGCATCAGTACACCCGTGGCCGCCTCGTGGCCGGACACGGTTCCCGCGGTCGGCACCACGATCTCCAGGTGCAGGACGGCCTGCCATGCGTGACCCAGCGTCGAGGCAACCGGCAAGGCTGGCTCGTGGGCAGCGGTCCCGTCCAGGGGCACAAGGATCCTGCGGCACACGAAGGGCGGCGCCTCGCCAGCAGCCGTCGGGTTCATGAGAAGGATGGGGGTCGTTCCCCGCTGGAGGGCCCGCAGGGCGATGCGACCGAACAGAAAGCCGCGCAGGCCACCCGTGCCGTGCGTCGAGAGGACGACCAGGTCCGCCCCGAACTCCTGGGCGTGGTCCACCACGGATTCCGCCACGTCCCCTTGCTTCGAACGATGAACGTGGACCTCCACCATTTGGCCCTGGAAGACCGGCCGGCGCGCCACCTCGTCGAGGTACGCCTGGGCCTGATCGCCCTCCGTGAGGTGGGGCTGGCCGTGGATCGTGTCGGGGGCGCCCTCTTCGATGATGTGGAGCAGTTTAACGCGCGCCCCGAACACCTTGGCCAGTGCTGCCGCTGCCGGCAGGACCGATTCCGCCAGGGCGGAGCCATCCAGTGGGACCAGAATCTCTCGGATCACGAGGCTCATCCTCCACCTACGAGAGTCTCATACAGCAGGAAGATGTTCAAGACAATGATGAGGAACGTCATCAGGCTGGCGGCAACCGTCGTCAACCGGCGGTTGACCAGGACACCCATCAGGTCGGAACGGGCGGTGAAGATCACCAGGGGCATCAGCGCGAAGGGGAGGCCGAAGCTCAGCACCACCTGGCTGATGACCAGCGTGCGGGTTGGCTCCAGTCCGATCGCGATCACCACGAGCGCCGGCAGCATCGTCACCAGCCGCCGGAGCCAGATAGGAATCTGTCGGTGGACGAAGCCCTGCATGATTATCTGGCCAGCCATGGTCCCCACCGTGGACGAGGAAATGCCGGAAGCCAACAGCGAGATGGCGAAGACCCAGCTGGACGCCGAGCCCAAGAGCGGGGCGAGTGTCCGATGGGCCTCCTCGATGGTTCCCACCGTGGTGAGGCCCTTCTCGAAGAAGGTGGCCGCGGCCATGATCAGCATCGCCCCGTTCACCAGCCCGGCCAATCCCATGGCCAACGTAACGTCTATGCACTCAAACCGGAAGAGGCGACGCACCTGGACGGGATCGCGCGTGATGATCCTCCCCTGGGTCAGGGCAGAGTGGAGGAACACGACGTGCGGCATGACCGTGGCGCCCAGGATGCCGGTCGCCAACACAACACTCTCCGCTCCGTTGAACTGGGGCACCACCGAATGGTAAGCGATCTTCCCCCAGTCGGGCCGGCCGAGGATGGTTTCCAGAAGATAGCAGAGCGCAATGATCCCCACGAACCCAGTGATGACCGCCTCCAGCGGGCGGAATCCGCGCCGCTCCAGGGCAAGAATCGCAAGAGTCACGACCCCTGTGAGCACGCCTGCCACGAACAGCGGCATCCCGAACAGCAGGTTGAATCCCAGGGCCGCCCCCAGGAACTCCGCCAGGTCGGTGGCCATGGCAACCACCTCCATGATCGCCCACATGGCCCAGACGATCCATCGCGGGAACTGGTCACGGCACATCTCGGCCAGGTTCCGCCCCGTGGCAATCCCCAGCTTGGCGGATAGGGTCTGGGTCAGCATGGCCATCAGGTTGCTGGCCACGATGACCCAGAGGAGCATGTAACCGAATTGGGCCCCGCCCTGAATGTTGGTGGCGAAGTTCCCCGGGTCCACATAGGCCACGCTGGCGATGAAGGCCGGCCCCATGAACGGCAATAGACGACGATACCACGACTCGCGGCTCTTGCCCTCTAAGACCTCGGTCGCGGCGGCAACGGTTCGTTCATCTCCCGACCGGGCCGTGTGCGGCGACTCGTTTGGAGGAGACTGGCTTCCATGTGACCGATCGTTGTCCATAGTTTCTCACTACGCGGGCCTTTTCGGTCCGCCCGAACTCAGGCAGAGCGTCTATGAAGCCCCACAGGCGTCGCCTCGACCCGGATGTGCCTGGCCAGTTCGCGCCCAAGAACATGGGAGGTTTTTCCTGTCCTGACCGTGAGAGGACCATTGAACGGCGCCTTCTCCAGGACCTCGAGGACGGTATCCGGCACGAGGCCGCGGGTGCCGAGGTACCGGAGCATTTCGGCATCGGTGTCGCTCACTTGCCGGATGATTCCCTTCGCCCCCGGCTCCAGGTCCGAGAGGCGATCCTGGTCCGCCGCGATCACCGTCCCGTCTTTCGCCGGGATCGGGTCGCCGTGTGGATCCCGCGTCGGCCGGCCCAACGCCTCGAAGATCTTTTCCTCCAACTCCTCCGAGATGACGTGCTCCAGCCGGTCGGCCTCCTCGTGGACCTTGTCCCAGGTGCAACCCAGCGCCTCCACCAGATAGAGTTCCAAGAGCCGGTGGTGCCGGATCACCTCGAGAGCCATCTTATGTCCCGCCTTGGTCAGGACCACCCCCTGATAGGGGTTGTGCCGCACCAGCTTGAGGCCGGCGAGTTTCTTCACCATGCCTGTGGCCGAGGCGGCCGTGACCTCCATCGCCCCTGCCAGGGCGGACGTTGACACGGCCCCCCCACCCGCCTGGAGCTTGTAAATGGCCTTGAGGTAGTCCTGGACGGCCTCGCTGAGCACCGTTCCTCCAAACATAATTTTTAGGTGGGACTAAACTATCTCGGGAAGACACCAGGGTCAAGCACAATGTCACACGCGCTGTGATGAAAAGTTCACTCAGTCAACGGCGTCCCACCTACCAGCAGCACTTGAAGCGCCGGCCGGACCCTGATCCGCACCCGCTGCAGCTGGTGTGGGGGATCGTCTCTGAGGTCCGGGAACTTTTTCCGCATCCCCCTTGTCTAATATACCAAAACAGCGAACTGTCCATCAGGACACCTAGACAAGGAGGGACCTATGAGAGTCTGTGTGCTGCTTGTGCTGCTCATGGGGATTGCCGGCGGCGCCTGGGCCGGGATCAGCGGACATGCCGTCGAGGTGCAGATCAGGTCGGATGACGGGAGGATGCTCCCGCTGTACCCGGTGGCAGCGCGTTTCCAAACCAGAAAAGTGTACGCAGAGGCGGTGAAAGGCGAGCACTACAGCGTCATCGTCCGCAACCTGCTGAACCGGCGCATTGGGGTCGTGGTAGCGGTGGACGGCAGGAACATCATTTCCGGCAAGAAGTCATGGCTTCGAAATGACGAGCGGATGTACATCCTGGAGCCGTACGGGCAGGGAGAATTCAAGGGTTGGCGCACCAGCCTGAATACCATCAACCGTTTCTACTTCACCGATGCCGGCGATTCCTATGCCGCCGCCTTTCACGACGAGTCGGCGATGGGGGTGATTGCCGTTGCGGTGTATCCGGAGGTGCCCCGGCGGGAGGAGTCTTCGGACCTTTCCCAGGCTCCGCCGAAAGCCGCACAACGGGACGCCCCCTCGGCCAAAGCCGAAGGGGAAAGCGCCGGTACCGGCTTCGGCAGGGAGGAACACTCTCCTGCGCGGGTTGTGGCGTTCGAGCCGGAAAGCACGGCAGCGGAGAAACTCTACATCAAGTACGAGTGGCGTTCCACGCTCTGTCGGCAGGGGATCATCCGCTGCGGACAGGTCAGGCCGCCGCGAAACCGGATGTGGGACGAGGATGACTTTGCGCCGCCTCCTCCCGGCAGGTCCTAAGCCAGATAGGAGAAGCAAGGGGGCAGATGCGCTGAGGTGCGGAGGTGATGAGAAAGACTAACCATGTGTGTCGCAAATCTGCCGGCCTTCGCCCCGAGCCCGCTCCGCGACGCCTGGGGCCTCGTCGAGAACCGGCCGGCCTTGCTCCGGGTCGTCGCGCCGTTGGCGCTCCTCCGCGCCGCGGGTTTGCCGATGGCAAACCACGGCGACGACCCATTGCAGGGAGAAAAGCGCAATGGGTACCCCGCCGGCTGGCCGGGTACCCAATCCGCCAAGGCGGATTGGGTGCGGCCCGGCGTCTTGGAGCGGCCCCGGGGCTCGGCTTATGCGGGCGGATTTCGGACACAGTAGACTAGATTCCGATGTAGGTGACCCCGAGGACGTGGCAAGCTGAAGGCAGAAGGCCCGACAGGTTCCGGGAACCTGTCGGGCCGGTTGTGTGTCTGGTGGGTCGAGTGACGCCTATGCTGGCTGGCGACCTCCGAACAGTCGCCGGATGGCGCCGCCGATCTGCTTCCAGTAAGGGTTGGTGATCGAGACGACCGCCAGGAGCAACAGGAAGAGCGAGATCGGGCGAGTCAGGAAGATCATCAGGCTGCCGTCGGAGATGACGAGGGACTGGCGCATCTTCTCTTCCATGAGCCTCCCCAGCACGATGCCCAAGATGATGGGCGTGGCAGGGATGTCAAGCCGCTTCATCAGGTAGCCGATCACCCCGAAGCCGACCATGATGAACAGGTCCTGGACGCTGTTGTTCATGGTGTAGACGCCGAGGAACGAGAACAGGATGATGAAGTTCAATAGCAGGTAGAGCGGGACGTCCAGGAGCTTCACCCACATGCCCACCAGGGGCAGGTTCAGGACCAGGAGCATGACGTTGCCGATGTACATGCTGGCGATCAGGCCCCAGACGAACTGTGGCTGCTGCTGGAAGAGCAGCGGGCCCGGCTGCAGGCCTATCATGAGCAGGGCGCCTAGCATGATGGCGGTCGTGCCGCTCCCCGGGATGCCCAGGCACAGGAGGTGGATCAGGGCGCCGCCCGCCGCCGCGTTGTTGGCCGATTCGGGTCCGGTCACCCCCTCGATCGCCCCCTTGCCCAATTCGTCCCGGTACTTGCTGGCCTTCTTCTCTATGCCGTAAGAGACGAAGCTGGCCACCGCCGCGCCGGCGCCGGCGATCCCGCCGACGAAGAAGCCCGAGAGCGTGCCGCGGATGCAGGAGGGGGTGAAGCGCTCCCAGTCCTCCTTGTTCATCCACAGGCCGCCCTTGATGCTCAACCGCTCCTGCACCGCCTCGGTCATGTCCGCCAGATTGACCAGCACCTCGCACAGGGCAAAGAGCCCGATGGCCACCGTCAGGAACTCCAGGCCGTCCATCAGCTCCGGGTTCCCGAAGGTGAAGCGGGGCACCCCGCTCTGCATGTCGATGCCGATGGTGGCGATGGCCAGGCCGAAGAAGGTCGAGAGCAGGGCCTTGACGATCGAGCGGCCCGCCAGGGACGTCACCATGGTGAGCGCTGCGACCATCAGGGAGAAGAACTCCGGCGGCCCGAAGCGCAGGGCGATCTGGGCCACCAAGGGGCCGAAGATCATCAGCATGAGGGTCGCGAAGGTTCCGGCGATGAACGAACCGATGGCGGCCGCCGCCAGGGCCGGGCCGGCCCGACCCTGCTTCGCCATCTCGTAGCCGTCGATGCAAGTCACCACGCTGGAGGATTCCCCCGGCGTGTTGACCAGGATCGAGGTGGTCGAGCCGCCGTACATGGCGCCGTAGTAGATCCCCGCCATCAGGATGATGGCCGAGCTCGGGGTCAGGCTGAAGGTGAGCGGGATCAGGAGCGCTACGCCCGTCATGGGGCCGATCCCCGGCAGGACGCCGATGAGCGTCCCCAGGAAGACGCCGACGAGGCACAGGAGCAGGTTAAACGGCGTCCCCGCAACGCTAAACCCTAAGGTCAGGTTGTGCCAAAAGTCCACGGGGGACCTCCCGCTCTCAGGTCACAGACCCAAGGAGCTCAGCGGACCCGCGGGCAGCTTGACGCGCAGGTAGACGCTGAAGATATACTGAAGGACAAAACTCGCGATCACCGCGATGATGGCATCGCGCACCAGGTGGCGGCGGTCCAGGTAGATGCACCCCGCCATGAACGCCAGGAAGGTGGTGATGGCGTAGCCGAGGTGCTCGAAGGCGAAGGCGTACAGCAACATCACGCCCACCATGAAGCCCATCGTCTTCAGGTCGGTGTACCCCTCGACCTTTTCCTCGGCCCCGATGATGGCCGCCCGCTTCTCGATCTCTTCCGCTTTGGCCTTGTCGAGCGCGCGGCCCTTGAACACCTGGAAGGCGTAGATAGAGGACAGGAGCAACAGGCCGAACCCGATCGCCTTGGGGAAGCCGTCCGGACCCAACTGCTGCTTCAGCGTCGGCATGGGAATGAGAAAAGCCCCCACCAGGTAGGCGAGGGAGCCCACGATCAGCACGAGGCTGGCAATCCGTTCTTCTCTGTTCTGTTTCATGCTATGGCTCCGAAACATGCCGGGGCCGGGCCAACGGAGCGGCCCGGTCCCGGCAGCAGAGGGGAGGAGCGATCTCCTACTTCGCGAACCCGAGGGTGGTCATCAGGCTCTGGTAGGACTTCTCCTCGTCCGCCAGGAACTTGGTGAAGTCCTCGGCCCCGGCGTAGGCATTCAACCACTGGAGCTTCTCCAGCGACTCCTTCCAGGTCTTGGTGCCGACCATGGTCTTCAGGGTCTTGGCCCACCAGGCCTGGGCGTCCTTGGACATGCCGGGGACGCCGAAGACGCCGCGCCAGACCTCGTAGGTTGTGTTGATCCCCAGTTCCTTGAGGGTCGGGACGTCCTTCAGGGGGCCGCCGAGTCGCTCGGG
>Ga0315274_10013314_pt1 | contig 11711 bp, 6 predicted proteins | sample YL17G02_20_MG_FD_203700 | JGI IMG/M metagenome (GOLD analysis project Ga0315274, IMG submission 203700) | Sediment microbial communities from Yellowstone Lake, YNP, Wyoming, USA - YL17G02_20 | ecosystem: Environmental > Aquatic > Freshwater > Lake > Sediment | place: USA: Wyoming | collected...
TTGCGTTCCGCGGTGCGTCTGCGGCTCGCCGCCACCAAAATGCTGGCGGGCGATCCCGATGGTGGACGGCGTGTCCTCGAGGACCTTGCGCGCAAGGCCCCGGATTACATTCCCGCGCTGAGCCGGCTCGCCGAGATCTCCTTCGCGAAGAAGGAGTATGACGAGTGCGATTCATTGATCCGCCGGGTGCTGGCGCTGGATCCGATCAACCTCGAGGCGGCGATGCTGAGCGCTCGTGTGAAGCTGGCCAAGGGCCAGACCGACAAGGCTGTCGCCGAGTTGGAACGGGTGGTCCAGACGCGACCGAAGTCCGCCCAGGCGCAATACCAACTGGCCCTCGCTCGGCTGCTCAACAAAGACGCCGGGAAAGCGATGACCACCCTGCGACAGGTGTTGACCCTGGAACCCGAGTTCTTCGACGCTGCCCTGTTGCTTGCAGAACTGCACTTGAACCGGGGCGAGTACGCCTCCGCGGTCGGTCTCCTGACGCCGCTCGCCAAACAGAAGGCAGCCGGTGAGCGCGCCCAAATGCTCCTGGCCCGGGCCTCTCTCGAGCAGGGGAAGTGGGACGACGCGTTGAATCGTTACCGTCAGTTGAGGGAGGCGGGCTCAAAGAACCCGGTGGTTCCTTACGACATCGGCTTGATCCTCCGATATCAGAAGAAAGCCCCGGAAGCCCGGGCTGCGTTCGAGCAGGCCCTCGAACTCGCGCCGGACTATCTGCCCGCGATCGACCAGTTGGTCGAACTGGACATTGCGGACAAGAAACTCGAAGCCGCCACCCGCCGCGCGGAGACGTTGGTCGCGGGATACCCCACGAACGCCGAACCTGTGCTTCTTCTGGCCAAGGTTCATGCAGCCGCAGGGAACGTGAACCAGACCGAGGCGGACCTGCTCAGGGCGATCGAGCTCAATCCCGAATTCACGAAAGCCTATCTTGTTCTGGCCCAGCTCTACGCTGGCTCCAACCGCCAGTCAGAGGCACAGAAGAAGCTCACGGAAAGCCTGTCCCGGAATCCACGGGAGCGCGGCACCCTGATGTTGCTCGCCATGCTTCAGAATCAAACGGGCAATTACCCCGAAGCGCGGTCCACCTACGAACGGCTGCTCTCCTTCCATCCCGACTTTGCGCCGGCGCTCAACAACCTCGCGTTCCTTTACGCCGAGCAGTTCAAGCAACTCGACAAAGCGCAGCAATTGGCGCAGAAGGCCCACCTGAGTTTCCCGAGGAACCCGACCGTCGCAGACACGCTCGGCTGGATTCTCTTCCTGCGTCACGACTACGCGGCTGCAGTCAACCTCCTGCGCGAGAGCGCCGCCGGGCTGCCCGCCGAGGCAGAGGTGCAATATCACCTCGGCATGGCCCAGTACATAACGGGCGAGGAGGCGGCCGCGCAGGCTTCCCTGCAGCGGGCCAATCAGCTCAAACCGGATCATCCAGGTCGATCCGAAGCTGACCGCCGCCTGGCGATCTTGAGCCTCGATCCGTCGAAGGCTGACGCCAAGGTCATCGGCACCCTGGAGGAGGCGGTTGAGCAACATCCTGAGGATCCCGTGGCGGCGCGGCGGCTGGCGTCAGTGTATGAGGCACAAGGTGCCTGGGCCAAGGCCAGGTCGGTTTGTGAACGGCTGTTGAGCGCGAACCCGAAGTCCGTGCCGACCCTGGTACGCCTTGCCCAGCTCCAATCTGAGCGTTTCGGCGAACAGGCGAAAGCCTTGGAGCTGGCCCGCAAGGCCCGCGAGCTCGACCCGGACAGCCCGCAAATCGCGCACACCCTCGGACGCCTCGCTTATCAAGCCGGCGATCACCAATGGGCCTTGAGCCTGCTCCAGGAGAGCAGCCGGAAGGAGCCGAATGATGCCACCGTCTTCTATGACCTGGCGTTTTCATTCTACAGCCTGGGGCGCGTCGCTGAGGCAGCCTCATCGATGCAGGATGCCGTTCAGCGAGGCCTCGACCCCGCCAGGTCCGCCGAGGCGAAAAAGTTCACCTCTTTGTGCTTACTATTCGACAATGCTCCGGAGGCCGAGCGTGCCGCGCCGCAGATTCAGGAGATCCTCAATCGCAGCCCGGACTACGCCCCGGCCCTGATGGCTGCCGCCACGCTCTACGCCCGAAAGGGCAACTCTGCGGCAGCTCGGCAGGCCTGTGAGAAGGTCCTCGCGCGTTACCCGCTCTTCGCGCCGGCGCACAAGTTCCTGGCCCGGTTGTACAGCGGACCGGATGGTGACCTTGCCAAAGCCTACGAACAAGGAACGAAAGCTCGCGAGGCGCTCCCCGATGACGCTGAAGTGGCCAAGACACTGGGCATCGTCGTTTTCCGGCGCGGCGATTTTGCCCGGGCGGTGGAGCTGCTGAAGGAGAGCGCCCGGAAGAAGGCCCAGGATGCTGAGTTGCAGTACTACCTGGGAATGGCTCATGTTCAGCTCAAGCAGAACCTCGAAGGCCGTCAGTCCCTGAACCGTGCCTTGGAGCTGAAGCTGGATGCGCCGCTGGCAGAGAGCGCACGCAAGGCCTTGACGGAGTCGAAGTAACACTTGGCGAGAGCTCACTGACTTGCCAAGCGGTGAAAAAGGGAAAGGGGCGGTTACCCGCCCCTTTCCCTTTGTTGTTGATCGCCAACTTCCGACCGGTCAGTTCCGCTTCCGCGGGAACAAGGTCATTCCAACGAAGCTCAAGCCCAGGAGCACCAGGGTCATACCACTATCAGGGACTGGCAATCTTCGCCCAGTCACAGCCAGCCCAAGGGCCAGCTAGCGCCGCCACCATTTCGAAGTTGCTTTCGACCCCCCCTGTCTGTCAGTCCTAACGAAGCATCGGCAAGTTCCTCGTTGTCGGCGCTGTTAACACTTCCTCTCGCATCTACACAAGTTGCCTGTTCAAAATCAGTTACTACTCCAATCGATGCCAGTAAACGGAGACTCTGTCGGCCATCTTTACACTATTCCTATCCTTAATTCTCAAGATGCAATGAATTGAACGATTTCCGAACGGTATAAAATGCTGTGAATGAATGTATTGGCCTCAAGACCAGCGATCATTGGCGATAGCGGGCCTGGCTGGCATGTGCGAAGCTGACGTAGAACCCAGATACCCAGTATTATGAGAATTATGAAAAAAACAACCCTATCGCTTGCGGTGGGCAGCTCCCTCCTCATGGCGTTCGCTCTCAATCTGAGGGCGGCCACCATTGGTTTCGACGACTTGGCAGACGGCACTGTGGTGGGCAACCAATACCTGGGCCAGGGTGTGGGGTTCTCCACCCATGCCTTCCATGATCCCACGGTCGGAGACAACCTCACGTATTATGCCAGTTGGGGGAACGGACAGAACGGAGTGTTGGTATTAGACTCCTACTGCAATTACCCGGAGTATATTCGGGCGGACTTTAGTGTACCAGTCAATTCTGTGTCGGTCGACATCACGCCGTTCGAAGGAGGAGCTAATTACACACACTACAGCCTCGGGCTGGTGCTGTATAATTCGTCAGGCGGCGTGCTGGGGGGGTTCATCCAGGATGCCACCTATTCCGGCGGTGTCACCCCCTACACCCTGGACGCGAGCGCACTGACCTCTGATGTGGCCTATGCCGAGTTCTTTGGCTACTATGGTGCGGGGGGAGGTGGCGTGAACGCGGTCACTTTCGACAACTTCACATTCGGGACGGCCGCTGCACCGGACGGCGGGACGACGATGTTGTTGCTGGGGAGTGCCCTGATGGGTCTGGAAGGCCTGCGGCGGAAGTTGCGGAAGTAGCCCATCGGATTAGCGTGGAGTTCTCAAGGGCCCGGATTAACCGGGCCCTTCTGTTTGGTGCGCCCGGCAGGGCGCACTGGCTAGTTGGTTAACGTCCAATGCAGGCCCGGCAAGGAGAACTGCTAGCCGGACGGCAAGGGAGTCCATCGCGAGGTGGAATCCGAAGGAAGCCGCAGGCAAAGCGCGGTGGAACAAGGCCCGGTGTGAGTAGCGAAGCGGAGTCTTCGCGAAAGCTCCGGGCCTTTGATGGCCCAAGGCGGGTAGAGGCATCCAACACCGCCGGCATCCTCAGAACCTTTTTACAGAGGGCGTATTGGACTTGACCACGATCCTTCCCCCACTGTCTGAATCGCAGTTAACCGTGCGTTGTCCAAGTCCAAACCCCACTGCCAAGGCATTGTGTAAAGGTCGCCAACGGCCTGTGGGCCCGTATCCTCCAGTTTGAGTTGTTAGTAATTGATGATGAGTTGGTTGAGACGATCGCATGGGGACGTAAACGGAACCGACACTCTTCGGTCAGTTTGTTCATCAGGCCTCTGGAATCGAACGGCTTCTGAGCCGATCTGGATCGCGTTTCATCCCGGGCTTTGCCGTCACGTCCATAGGTTCGTGAAACGTGCAGCCTGAGGTTGAACTTCCTCGATGGTCGTGGAGCCAAGTCGGCTTCGGGGGCGTGGCCCACAGAACTCAGCCCGCGTGATCACCTGGGGCCCGCCTGGTCCAACCCCTTGAAGTGCAGTACCGGGCTCCGTGCCGGGGACCTGGGCGGGAGGCGCGGAATGGGAAATGTCGATAACCAGAAAGGGACTCGACGATGAAGACGTTCAACTACACCGCGTTGGATGGCCGGAGCAAGGAGTCCAAGGGCACGCTCGAAGCGGCGGACTCGGCGGAGGCGCTCCGGCGGATCAAGGAGATGGGTTGCTTTGCCACCAGGCTGGCGCCAGCACCGGAACACCCCGCGCCACGTCGGCCCCCACCACCGGTCGCAGCGGCGCCACCGGGCTCAGGCCAGCCACGGCGCGAGTCCCCTTGGCCGTGCTTGCCGTGGGGTCGCTCTCGGGTCAAGCCCAAGGCCCTGGCGGTGTTCACCCGCGAGCTTTCGACCTTGCTCGATGCCGGGATGCCTTTGCTGCGCGGGTTGCTGATTCTCGATGAGCAGGAGCGGAACCCGGCGCTGAGGCGGGCGATCCGCCAGCTTGCCGAGGCCATCGAAAGCGGCGAGACGTTCAGCGAAGGCCTGGCACTGTGCCCGAAAATCTTCAGCCCGCTTTACGTCAGCATGGCGAGGGCGGGCGAGGCGGGCGGAGTATTGGACGTGGTGCTGGATCGCCTCGCCACGTTCATGGAGAAGGCGGAGCGGATCAAGGGCAAGGTCATCGCCGGCCTCTTTTATCCGGTCACCGTGTTGATCGTGGCGGCGGGAATTCTGGCGCTGATGATGGCGTTCATCGTGCCGCGGTTCCAGGTGGTGTTTCAGGACCTCATGGGCGGCCGGCCCATGCCGCCGTTCACCCTGTTCGTGCTCGGCCTCAGCGCCGCCTTCAAGAACCACCTCCTTGCGATGCTGGCCGGCGCGGCGGGAGCGGGGATCGGATTCCGGCTGCTCGCCACCACGTGCGCCGGTCGGCGGCTGGTGGATCGCGTGAAGCTGCACCTGCCGCTGGTGGGCCCGGTGATCGGCAAGGCCGCCATCTCGCGGTTCAGCCGCACGCTGGGGACGCTCGTGTCCAGCGGCGTGCCCATCCTGCACGCGCTCACGATTGTCAAGGAAACCGCCGGCAACGTCCTCGTGGGCGAGGCGGTCGGGCGCGTGCACCAAAGCGTCAAGGAAGGCGAGACGATCACCGTGCCGTTGCGCGCGTCCGGGGTGTTCCCCGCGATGGTCGTGGGCATGGTGGACATCGGCGAGCAGACCGGCGCGCTGCCGGAAGTGCTGATGAAGATCGCTGACAAATACGACGATGAGGTGGACAACGCCGTGTCGGCGATGACCTCGCTGTTGGAGCCGATCATGATCGTGTTCCTGGCCGTGATGGTGGGCGGGATCGTGATCGCGATGTTCATGCCCATCCTGGAGATCATCAACAGCGGATTCGGCGGCCCCGGCGGGGTGGACGACGCGATCTGACCTACGGTCAGTGCCCCAGCACCTGACTGAGGTGCGGCGTGAAGAGGCGTGGCTCCAGCAGGAACGAGTCGTGGCCTTTGTCCGAGTGGACCGTGATCCACATCACTGGCACGTGGGCGCGCTTGAGGAGGTGGACCAGCTTGGACTGCTCCTGTGGATGGTAGGAGACATCCGAGTCGATGCTGAAGACGAGGAACTCCTGCTGCTGGCAGCGCTCAAAGAGGTCAGGGAAGTCGCGCGCGCCAGCTTCGGCGACGAGGTCGAACCATTGCCAGGCATCCGCGATCCGCAGATAGGTGTTGGCGTCGAACCGCTGCACGAACTTCTGTCCCTGGTGGAGCATGTAGGACTCGACCGGGTGGTTCATCTCGTACCAACCGTGCGGCGGCTTGTGGCTCACCACCTCGCCCCGCGCCCGCTCGCGCAACGTGTCCGGGGAGACGAAGGTCTTGTGCGCGATGCGCCGGGCCAGCGCCAGACCGGTGTCCGGCCGTGGGCCGTAGTAGTAATCGCCGCCCTTGAAGTTGGGATCGCTTTCGATGGCGGTGATCTGCTCGAAGTTCAGGATGCGCTGGTAGATCGTCGTTTCGACGCCGGTGCCGATGGGGACGATGATCTTGACGCGGTCAGGGTAGCGCGTGGCCGTGAGCAGGCAGAGGTAGCCGCCGATGGACGCGCCGAGCACCGCGTGGAGCTTCTTCACGCCGAGGAAATCGAGCAGCTTCATCTGCGACTCGACGATGTCGATCATGCGCAAGACCGGGAAGGATGGTCCCCACGGCTGCCCGGTCTTCGGGTTGAGCGAGGCCGGTCCGGTGGAGCCGTAGCAGCCGCCCAGGTAGTTTGCGCAGATGACGCAGTGCCTGCGCGTGTCGAGCGCCTTGCCGGGGCCGATGAACCCGTTCCACCAGCCTTCGTGCAGCTCCGGGGTCCAGCGGCCGTTGAGCCCGGGCACGTCCGGATTCAGTCCCGCGGCGTGCTGGGTGCCTGTCATGGCATGGAACAGGAGAATGACGTTGGAGCGGTCCGCATTCATCCGGCCGTAAATCTCGTAAGCGAGGGTGAACCGTTCGAGCGGCAAACCGACGCGCAGCCGCAGGGGCTTCTTCGGGTTGTGGAACTCGAAGAACTGCGTGCGGACCTTGCCGAGGGAACGGGTCATCGTCGTGCCTGGCAGCACGTTAGCCGGCCGCTGCCAGGGCCTGGTCGAGATCCGCGAGAATGTCGTCGATGTTCTCAATACCGACGCTCAGGCGGACGAGCTCGGGGGTGATCCCGCCCGCGCGTTGCTGCTCCTCGTTGAGCTGTGAATGCGTCGTGGTGGCCGGGTGGATCGCCAGGCTCTTGGCGTCGCCCACGTTGGCCAGGTGCGAGAAGAGCTTGAGTGAGTCGATGAACTTGCGTCCCGCCTCCTTGCCGCCTTGGATGCCGAAGACGACCATCGAGCCGCCTTTGCCACGGAGATACTTCTGGTTGAGCTTGAACATCGGGTCGCCCTCGAGTCCTGGAAAACGAACCCACTCGACTTTCGGATGCGACTGAAGGTGTTTCGCCACCGCCAGCGCGTTCTGGCAATGGCGCTCGACGCGGAGCGGGAGCGTTTCGATGCCCTGGAGGAACATCCAGGAGTTGTCCGGTGAGATGCAGGCACCGAGGTTCCGGAGCGGAACGGTGCGCATGCGCAGGATGAACGCGAGCAGTTTGAGCGGCTCGGGGAGATCGTGGCCCCAGCGCAAACCGTGATAGGACGCGTCGGGCTTGTCGAAGAGCGGGTGCTTGCCGGCGGCCCAGTTGAACCGGCCGCCGTCCACCACGACGCCGCCGATACCCGTGCCGTGACCGCCGAACCACTTGGTCAGCGAATGCACGATGATGTCCGCGCCGTGGGCCAACGGCTGCGTGAGGTAGGGAGTCGAGAACGTCGCGTCCACAATCAGCGGCAGGCCGTGGGCGTGGGCGACCTTGGCGACCGCTTCCAGGTCCGTGACCTCCAGCGCCGGATTCGACACCGTCTCGCAGAACAGCGCCCGCGTCTTGGCGTCGATGGCCCGGCCGAAGTTCTGCGGGTCGTTCGAGTCCACGAACTTCGCCGTCAGGCCGAGCGTGGGGAGGATGTCATTGAACTGGGTGTAGGTGCCGCCGTAGAGGTTGCGGGCGGAGACAAAGTTGTCGCCGGCCTGAGCGAGGTTGATGATGCTGTAGAAGACGCCGCTCGTGCCGGAGGCCAAGCCCAGGCCTCCCATCTCGGGCGCGCCTTCGAGCAGCGCCACGCGTTTCTCGAGCACGTCGGTGGTGGGGTTCATCAGCCGCGTGTAGATGTTGCCCAGCTCTTTCAGGGCAAACAGATTGGCCGCGTGCTCGGCGCTCCGGAAGACGTAAGAGCTGGTGCGATACACCGGCACCGCGCGGGACAGAGTGGTCGGATCCGGCTGGGTGCCTCCGTGGAGGCATAGTGTTTCGAATCTCATAAATCACCAATCTTAATCTATAGAACAGACGAGTGCAAGCGCTTCCTGATCTGGGTGCGTGGGGGCGTCGCCCCCGCCTTGGGAACGCTCAGTAGCGGTAGTGCTCCGGCTTGTAGGGACCTTCGACGGGCACGCCGAGGTAGTCGGCCTGTTTCTTCGTCAGCTTGGTGAGCTTGACGCCGATCTTCTCAAGGTGCAGGCGGGCGACCTCTTCGTCGAGTTTCTTGGGGAGACGATAGACGCCGACCTGGTAAGAGTCCTTGTTCGCCCACAGATCGAGTTGCGCGAGGCACTGGTTGGTAAAGGAGTTCGACATCACGAAGCTCGGATGGCCTTCGGCGCAGCCGAGGTTCACCAGGCGGCCTTCGGCGAGGAGATAGAGGCTCTTGTCGCCGGGCAGGTCGTAGCGGTCCACCTGGGGCTTGATGTTCAACTTGGTGACGCCCTTTGCGTTGTTCAGGCGGTCCACCTGGATCTCGTTGTCGAAGTGACCGATGTTGCAGACGATCGCCTGGTCTTTCATCCGGAGCATGTGCTCCAGCGTGATGACGTCGCAGTTGCCGGTCGCGGTGACGTAGATGTCAGCCTCGCCCAGCGTGTCTTCAATGGGACTGACCTCGAAGCCTTCCATCGCGGCCTGAAGGGCGTTGATGGGGTCAATCTCAGTGACGATGACGCGGCAGCCAAAGCCGCGCAGGCTGTGCACGCTGCCTTTGCCGACGTCGCCGTAACCGCAGCAGACGGCGGTCTTGCCCGCGAGCATGACGCCCAGGGCGCGCTTGAGGCCGTCGCTGAGCGACTCGCGGCAGCCGTAGAGGTTGTCGAACTTGGACTTGGTGACGGAGTCGTTGACGTTGATGGCCGGGACGAGGAGCTTGCCGGCTTCGAGCATCTGGTAGAGGCGATGCACGCCGGTGGTGGTCTCCTCGGAGACGCCCTTCCATTCCTTCACGGCTTCGGTGTACCAACCGGGCCGTGTCTTCGCGCACTTCTTGAGGAGGTTCTTGATGACCTGTTCTTCGTGGCTGCTGCTCGGGGTGTTCACCCAATCGCTGCCGTGCTCCATCTCGTAGCCTTTGTGAAGCAGGAGCGTGGCATCACCGCCGTCATCGACGATGAGTTCGGGGCCTCGGTTGCCCGGATGCGTAAGCGCGGCAAGGGTGAAGTCCCAGTATTCTTCCAGGGTCTCGCCCTTGAAGGCAAAGACAGGAATGCCGGCTTTGGCGATGGCGGCGGCGGCTTGGTCCTGGGTGCTGAAGATGTTGCAGCTCGCCCAGCGGACCGAGGCGCCGAGCTCAACGAGGGTTTCGATCAGCACGGCGGTCTCGATGGTCATGTGCAGCGAGCCGGAGACGCGCACGCCTTTGAGCGGCTTCTGTGAACCGTACTTGGCGCGGATGGACATGAGGCCGGGCATTTCCTGCTCGGCGACCCCGATTTCCTTGCGGCCGAGTTCGGCGAGCGACAGGTCGCGGACATGGAAGTCGGCCTTTGGCGCGCCGTTGCCGTTCTTTCCAGCGGGTTTGGCCAGCCGGGCGCGGGCCGGGGTAAGCTTGAGAGTTGGCATATGAGGATGAGTTCGGGATCGCGGAGCCGCTCAGGAGAGCTTCAGCGCGCGCTTCAAGTCCCTTGCCTTGTCCGTCCGTTCCCAGGTGATGTCCGGATCGTCTTTGCCGAAGTGACCGTAGTTGGTCGTCTTCGCATAGATCGGCCGGAGTAGATTGAGCTGCTTGATGATGTTCGCCGGCTTAAAGCTGAACACCTCGCATACCGCTTGTTCAATCAGTTCGTCGGTGATCCCCTCGACCGCCGTGCCGAAGGTGTTGATGCAGACACTGACGGGGTCGGGATAGCCAATGGCATAGGCGAACTGGATTTCCGCGCTGGTCGCCAAGCCGGCGGCCACAATGTTCTTCGCGACGTACCGCCCCATGTAGGCGGCGCTGCGGTCCACCTTGGACGGGTCCTTGCCTGAGAACGCGCCGCCGCCGTGCCGGCCCATGCCGCCATAGCTGTCCACGATGATCTTGCGACCGGTAAGGCCGGTGTCGCCCTGTGGCCCGCCGACGACGAACCGGCCGGTGGGGTTGATGAGGAACTTCGTGTTCTTGTCGAGCAGACGCCTCGGCAGTGTTTTCTTGATGACCTCCTCGATGCAGAATTCCTTGATCGTCTTGTGTTCCACGTCCGCGCTGTGCTGCGTGGAGATCACCACGTTCGTGATGCGCACGGGCTGGTCGTTCACATATTGGACCGACACCTGGCTCTTGGCGTCAGGGCGGAGCCACTTGACCTTGCCGGTCTTGCGGATCCGGGTGAGCGCCCGACCCAATTGGTGGGCGTACATGATCGGCGCGGGCATGAGTTCCGGCGTCTCGTTGCACGCGTAACCGAACATGAGACCCTGATCGCCAGCGCCTTGCTCCGCCTTCTCCTTGCCCTCCGCCGCGCGGGCATCCACGCCCTGCGCGATGTCCGGGCTTTGGGACGTGATGGCATTCAGGATGAGCACTTTGTCGGCATGGAAGACATCGTCGTCGTGCGTGTAGCCGATGTCACGGATGGCCTGGCGGGCGACCGCGCTGAAGTCGAGCTTGGCTTTCGTGGTGATCTCTCCGCCGACAACGACGAGGTTGCTCTTGGCATAAGTCTCGCAGGCGACCCGGCTGAACTTGTCCTGGGCTAGGCAGGCGTCCAGCACGTAGTCCGAGATCGTGTCGCAGACCTTGTCCGGATGGCCTTCGCCGACGGACTCGGAAGAGAAAATGAAGTTCTTGCTCATAGGCAGACGGCTATTCGAGGTGCATTGTCATATTGACGTATCAGGATTTGAAGATATAACGAAGCGAAGTCGAGTCAACAGCTATTTTGGCCGGCCCAGACAAACGCCTATGTCCGCCACCCTGAAATCGCTCCGCGCGCTGGCCGATTCCACGCGCCTCCGCATCCTCGCCCTCCTGGACGCGAATGAGCTTTCCGTGCATGAGCTGCAGGAGATCACCCGGATGGGCCAGTCCCGCATCTCCACGCACCTCGGACTGCTGCAGGAGGCGGGCTTCCTGCAGTCGCGCCGCGAGGGCAAACGCTCCTTCTACCGCCTTCACCCGCAGGCCGAGGCGGCGATCCGCGATTTCATTCCCATCGCCACGCGCGGCGCGAAGGAGTTGCCGGAGCACGGCGCGGATCAGATCAACCTCCGGCGCATTCTGAACCGTCGGCAGGAGCAGGCCCAGGTCTATTTCAACCAGGTGGCGGGGCGGTTCGATCGCAGCTATGGGCCGGGCCGATCCTGGCAGGCGTTTGGCCAACTGCTGCTGCGGATGCTCCCCCCGCTCACCGTCGCGGACCTGGGCTC
>Ga0315274_10013315_pt1 | contig 11710 bp, 15 predicted proteins | sample YL17G02_20_MG_FD_203700 | JGI IMG/M metagenome (GOLD analysis project Ga0315274, IMG submission 203700) | Sediment microbial communities from Yellowstone Lake, YNP, Wyoming, USA - YL17G02_20 | ecosystem: Environmental > Aquatic > Freshwater > Lake > Sediment | place: USA: Wyoming | collected...
TTTATGTTGAAAATTAATAAAAAAGATTTGATGGTAGCCAGAAAGGCATTTAAAAGATTAACATTAAAACTGCCAACACCGTGTTATGTAAAAGAAGAAGCTATTTCAACATTATAGCTGCGACTTCACTTATATCAGACACTTCTTTTGTTGTCATCTCCCATTCTGTCATTGTATAATTAGCTACATCCAATGTTTTTGGAACATACTGAACTCTTTGAATAGTAAATCCTGGAGCTATTTTTTGTATTTTGACTTGTTTTTCATAGTATGTCATTACTGCTTCTCCCTTTGGAACTAAGAATATCTTCATATTGTTTGTTCCTGCTGCTTGTGCTTTTTCTAAAACTCCACCTATCTGTCCGATACTTCCATCTGATTCTATCGTGCCTGTTATCGCAACATCAGGTCTTACTTGTTTTTGTTCAATTGCCGCTATCGTTGCTATGGCCATCGCAGATCCTGCAGAAGGACCACCTAAGACATTGCCAGTTATATTGAATGAAAGTATGACATCCCTATCTGCTAAAGATTTGTGTGTGAAATTTTCTGCGACACTGACTGCTGTCTCTGCTGAATATTGTGTGTCAGGTTCTAAGAATGGGTTTGTATCCATTAACACTCTGCCTTTTCCAGGTATAATCTCTACTATAACTTTACCCATGACACCTGTAGTACCATCGCCTTTTACTGCTAAGACATTTGTAGTAGCTGAATAATTTTGGAAAGGAAGGGTTGTTACTTTTTCTGGTGGTGTTTGGATTATAATTGGCGCTTTAATTTCGTAAGCTAGAGCAAAGCCTACGATAAATATCACTATGTATGAAATTGTTAGGACAATTCTTCTTTGCGATCTAGATCTCATAAAATAACCTACTCGAGTGCCATTTTATTTGACAGAATAACCTTAAATTTTTTTCTTATCTGTAGGGTTATTATTTTTTCTTTCTGCAGAAGCCTCAGGCGAACTGCTAGTATTTACCTTACTTTATGGGGCTTTATTTTATATAATAGCAAATAATAATTATGGGATTTGATTATGGTTCTTTGTGGGATGAACCCCGAAAAAGAAATGTAAAGGGAAAAACAAGAAAAGAATTGATGTATAAGAAAAAAAACTGTCAGTATTGTAGAAAAAATGAAGTCATGCATTTACATCATATAAGATATGTTGTGAAAGGCGGTAGTGATAGGAAAAGCAATTTGATTGGATTATGTGCCAATTGCCATTATAAAGTTCATCATGGTTTAATCACAACCAATCAATTGAAAAGGAGATTGGGGATTCCAATAAAACCAAAGAAAATATCTAGAATAAAAAAGAAAAGAAAATCTAGAGATGATGGTTATTTCCTTCATGCTGGGGAAGCATGGGGTGTTTAGCAAATAAAATCAACATTTTTTATTCTGTTGCTAATTTTCTTATGAAAAATAATGGTTGTCAATTTAAAGGCTTAAGATTTTAAGCAAGAGAAAAGAATATTTTAATTGGGAATATGATATATTTTGGTGTATATTGGCTTATTTTAATCATCTTTTTATTTGTTTACATTATATCTAGAATAGAAAAATTCAAAAATTTAAGAAAATCTGTTGATGATGTTGGTATTCTAGTTTTCATATTTTTGTCCTCTCTTTTACTTATTTCAATAATAACAAAAGACCCCTTACAAATTTTGGGTATTGAAATACCAATGGAATTGCAGTGGTTGGCATCATTATTGATTAGTGGTTTTGGTGCATGGAAATTCTATCTTAATCCTTTGAAAAAGAAAGTTTATGATATGGATAGAGAGGTAGGAGAAGTCAAAACAAGTGTGAACAATGTTGAGAAAAATGTGAATATAATATTAGATAAATGTCTTACAGAAAAGAAAAAAAATAAGAATTAACCTATGAATTTCTCAATAAAATTAAAATCAATTCTTTTTCCTTTTAGCCTTCTTCCTTTGAATAAATTTAAAACCACATCGTGGTAAATCTTTTAATTCCATTGGATTATAAGGAAATTGTTTGCAGAACCAATCTGGTCGATTAGGATATATTTTACAAGAAGTCGTGCCATCTGGATTTTCTATCAAATTCTTGCATTTTAATTTAATCGTAATTTTTTTAATGGGGTTTCCATCTGAATCAGTATCCGTTACTGCTTCTGTTTTTTCATGGTAGTTAAACCATCTCATCTCTTCTTCTGTAAATTTTGGGTTTTCATCGGGATATATGAGCAGACCTATAAAAAAATCCCTGCAGCAATCCCCACATCTGTTGCATTTTCCTATTCTTTTCCACTTTTTATTCATCTATTTCCCTTCTTTTGAATTTTATCCATATTACAATATTTTTATCAAAAATATTAAAATCAATTATTTTTTATTCTGTTAGTGAATGATATGGATGAAAATAATAGAAAGTGTCATTTTTTATCAATAAAGTAAAAAGACATTAACAGAATTCTGTATCAAATTATGACTTATCTAATGATTTTATCATAAAATTAAAAATCAACCAAACAAGTCCTTTGCCCAACCTATTCCTTTAGTAAATACTTCTACTATTCCTTTTGAACAACCTTCCCTGTTTGTTGCTGTATTTTCACCTGGTTTCAAATCTAATATTTGTTCACAAGAACATCCATAGACTAATTGTTCATCAATTGTATTAGGACATTTATCTTCAGAATTTGGAACACCATCACCATCAGAATCCCAACCATTCTGATTTGTAAATGGATAATGGTCAAATTTAGTTTGGGTTCCAAAGTATGATACAGCATATGGTGTATCACATATGCCATCGCTACCTGGTTCATTCTGATTAATACCTTTGTAAATATCTGAACATGTTCCACTCCAGTAATTTCCACCAGAAGGATATCCATCATCCCATTCGTTGTATGTTTCTGGTTTATCCCAACCTGCTCTATCCCAAGCTTGATTTTTATTTTCTATTATGTTATTGTGATAAATCTGGTTATCATTAGAATCCTCAAGTTGTATACCAGCACTCCACCAAGATACAGAATTATCATGAACTTCGTTATTTAATATGGCATTATTATTAGAACCTTGAAGGAAAATACCAGTTCCGAGTTGATTATAAACTAAGTTATTTTTAATGGTATTAAATACAGACCAATATAATGTTATACCTCCTATAGAATTGTCATAAACTCTGTTATACGATAAAGTGTTGTAGGCATCATTGTAACCTATGTAAAATCCTCGATAGTTATTATGCACTAAATTATTTGTTATATTAATGTATGAACAACTATCAAGAGAGAAAGCACCATAATAACCATCATTATTAAATGCTTCATTATTTTCTATAATACTGTGACTTAGAGCAAATAAATCGCAACCTATACTGTTATCAAAAAATTTATTGTTTATCAATCTACTATTCTGATAATATCCTAAATAAATGCCACGATTGAAATTAGTAATAAAACAGTTCTTAATAGTAACATTTGTTCTTTCAGTCCAATCAAATATTCCAAAACTAAATCCTGTTTTTCCTGGTCCTGTTATAGTATGACTATTGCAATCTAAAACAATGTTATTTGCACCGATGTGTAGAGCAGTTCCACCACAAGTTAGGTCGGTATCCAATACAGTATCAGTCGTGATAGTATCACCACAACTTAGAGCATAAACACTCGATAATGACAGAACAAAGAAGATTGACACCAATAATAACACTTTTCTCATGAACATCCCCCCAATTCATAAATGAAAGTATAGAGATAAATCGGTTTATTTTTTGATATAAGATAGAAAAAGTATAACCCATTCTTGAAGATAACAGTCCTTTTATCTTTCCTTTTCAACAGTTTTCTCAAATTATCTGTGAATGGTATTCTTTCCTTATTCTTCTCGTGAATAATCAAGGTCATTCGTTGAAAAGTCGTAATTTATCTGTTAAATTGAGAATGATTTGACTGATTTTTAGGATCTAATTTATCCTTTACCAAATTATTTAAGAAACCATATTATACAATAATTGGGTAATTTAAAATGAATGTTGAGTTAATTCAAAATATTTACTATTTGATAGGGTCAACACTGGGCATAATTTCATTTTTTAATATTTTGTATGAGATTAGAAAAGAAAAAATAATATGGTTTACAGGAGCAATAGATAGTAATTTTCATAGAATTGATAAAAACAATATAACAGTTAAATTAAAATTTCAATTAACTAATAGAAGTCGAAGACCAATATCGATAACTAATTCTTTTTTAAAAATAATCGAATATTTTAGTATTTCATTAATACCAGAAAATAAAAAACCAATAAACTTACAAAATGGTGAAAGTAAGATAGTAGAACTATTTTTTAAAACAAAAATAGATATACCAAATGCTAAAGATTTCAAAAGAGAAGAATTGATAAATTATGGCTTAAATGCTGAATTAGAATTATATGATTCTGAGGGTAATAGAGGAGTAGCACCCTTGTTCATTTATGAAGATGGATTCGAAAACTTTTTTAACTTATTAGGAAGACCAACACCCAAAGAGCTTGGTATTATAATTGAAAGAGGGGTTAAGAGTAAGATTTATGTTGGAATTTAAACACTCTCCCTAACTAATTCCCAAAGTTTATCCTTCAATTCTTTGTAAATCTGATATCTCTTCCAATACTTGTAAACTGTCTTTATTTCTTCAATTTCCCAGCTTTCTCAAATTCCATTTCTCCATTTACCAATTTATTCAAAACAGAAACAAGCTCATCAATCTTAACTATAATCTGTTTAGTCGTATCCCTATTCCTTATAGTGCATGTTTTTTTATCCAAGCTATCATAGTCAATCGTCACAGAAAACAACGTCCCGATTTCATCTGCTCTAGCATATCTCTTCCCAATAGAACCACCATCATCGTAGAAAACATCAAAACATTTCTTTAAAGTTTCATAAACTTCTTCCGCCTTCTCAGGTATTTTATCTTTGTTAACCAATGGGAAAACAGCAGCAGTATAAGGAGCTATCTTAGCAGGAAACTTAAACCAATTCCAACCTCTTTGTTTATCTTCTACAAAACAATGAAGGAATACTCCCATCAAAGTTCTTTCTACACCAAAAGACGGTTCAACGACATGAGGCATAACTTTTCTTCCGTCGTCAGTTAAAACAGTCATATCCTTCCCAGAAAGTTTCATGTGATTCTTCAAATCATGATCAGTCCTGTAAGCATTACCGATAGTTTCTTTCCAGCCAAAGTCAAATTTTATTTCTAGATCTATATTCCCTCCTGAATAATGGGGTGTTTCTTCGGGCAACATATGTCTAAACCTTAAAGCTTCTTCAGGTATCCCTAAGGATTTGTAGAATTCGAATTCTTTTGCCATCAGGTATGCCATCCATTGATTAGGAATTATTTTCTTCTTAACAGCATCTTCGATTGTTATTTTTATAGGCTCGGATTCTTTTTTCTGTGCTTCTCTTGTTACGATAATTATCTTATTTTTCTTCACTTTGTCAAATTTAGGACATTCTTGATGCTCAGGATCATAGAACATCTCTATCTCAGTTTGATTGAATTCCCTCACTCTTACTATAAAGTGTCTGGGAGAGATTTCATTCCTGAAAGAATGACCAATCTGAGCAATACCGAATGGTAGTTTAGCTCTGGTAGCTCTGAAAATTCTTGGAAAAGACGTGAATATGTTCTGTGCAGTTTCAGGTCGTAAATAAGCAGTTTTTCCGCCGACTGGACTTATCTCAGTTTTAAGCATTAAGTTAAACATTTTAACATCAGATAATTCTCCACCACAAGTAGGACATTTTATTTTATTTTGATTTATGATTTCTGTTAATTCTTTAGGTGATTTTCCTTCGACGAATTTTCCAGTTTTTTCTTGTATCAAATCATCCGCTCTTATAATACTCTTACATTTTTTGCATTGTGCTATTGGGTCTACAAAACTCTTTAAATGACCTGAAGCTTCGAAGACTTTCTCAGGAAGGATTATACAGCCATCTATTTCATAAATATTGTCCTCGGATTTAACAAAAAATTCTCTCCAGTATTCAATTAATTTTCTTTTTATTGATGTTCCAAGGGGACCATAGTCATAGAAGCCAGAGATATTTGAGTAGATTTCAGCAGTAGGAAAGATTATCCCACGATTAAGACAAATCTTTTGTATTTCTTCCATTTTTGACATGTAATCAATTTTGGTTCATTAAATTATTAATTTTAACTAATTTTGTAACCTTGTTTTAACATTGCCTTTTGGAAAATCTCATAATCAAGAATTGCCTCTGGCGCTTCATCACCACAAATATTCCTTAATACTATTCTAATAGTGATATCCTCAGGCAACTCTAATCTGGGGTTATTCTTGTCAATAAAATAAGGACATGATTTTGAAAAGGCTGCGAGGATGATGTGCTTGTAAATTCTGTCTTCAACAGGATTATATAACATGTGGAGAAGACTGTGATATTCTATTTTCGATCTTTTTTGTATTTCTTTTGTTGGAAATTCGCCCTTAGCAATTATTATCTTGTCTACCTCTATTATGGCATCTATGATGTTAGTTTTGTCATAAAGAGAAAATTCAAATTGTTTATCGGCAATATTATTGATCTCTTTTTGATCAAGTTCCAGCCTTATTTTCTTCATTTAGACCTATTCTATGTAAGAACCTTAAGTATTTTAGATTTTATTATGCTCATCCCGCCAGTTACCTCTGCTAATATATTGTCACAAACCAGACATTTGACATCCTGAGATGTTTTATTGTAAATTATCTGCTCATTTTTGCATTTTAGACACTGAACCTTCAAAAATCTCGATTTTGGTTTTTGAATCATTTCTTTAGCCATATTTATCCCTTCGTTATCTCAAATTTTTTAATCCTGAAACCTTGACCTTTGATATGTTTCTTTCCACACTCTTTACACTTATATCTCAGATCCATTTTTTTTGTAGATTTTTCATAATCTGGCTTTGATCTAGGAAAACTTGTATAACCTTTTAACTTTTTCAAGAATCTCCTCTGACCTTGAGCCATTTTTCTTCTTTGTCTTTTCTTTACGATTTCTAACTCATGTTGTGTATGTTTTCTACAAAAAGGGCAATAAATCCTCTGTATTTTTGGAACTTTCATCTATATCACTCTTCTTTAACCGCCTTTTTCATCTTCTCAAACAGTTCTGCATTATCTTTCGGAATTTTACTCACTTCTCCTTCTTTAAACGGACCATATTTCTTTAGGTCAATACCTATAAATTCTTCTACATCCTCTAAAAACTTTACGGTATTAAACTCTACTTTTTCTTTAGATTTTTTGAATATCATATTTAAAACTCTTTCCCTTTGTTTGCTTAGTGTATCTACCAATGCTTCAAAAAGTGATTTTTCTTCATCTATAAGATTCTGTGGCGGTAAACCAGTCCTTATCGTTAAAATGGCATAGTTTAGAAGTTTAGTTTCTCTTCTATTGTAAATATCTTCAAGTAATCCTTCTACGTTTCTGACTTCTATAGTAGCATTTCTGTCTCTTTGTTTATCTACAAGTTTTTTCTTTTGCTCTAAATATGCCCTTGCTTTTTCATAAAAATCTGATGGCAGCTGGGATAATCTCTCTTCTCTATGTTCATCCCTTTGGACTTTCCTTATGAATTCAAATGAGATTGGTTCTTCAGGCATATTTTAGAATTAGTCTTTAAACATTAAAATACTGATAATTATTTCTTCTTCATCTTTCTGAAAGGATAATTTACAGGATTCTTTATGTTTATCTGATTAGTTCCACCTTTGCATGTTTCATCTGGAAGGCACACATCGAAATTTAGATAGAAATTCTGATTATCGCAATTTGGTGGAAGTAGATTTATCGGCATTCTTTGATGCCATCTCAGCTGAGTCCTTATATATCTTTGTTGTAATGTCGGACTATTTTTTTCATTCCATTCCATCATTTCTTTCTCCACTTTGTCCCAATCCCATCCCATATTACGCAAGAAATTTGTAAGTATGAAAACAGATCTTTTCTTTCCATCAGATACTCCATTCAGAATTCTCAAAACACAGGGTGGGAAATAGTTCTTATTTATTTCTTTTATAATTCTTTTTGGTCCTGTATATTCAACTCTTTCTTCAACGATTTTATGTTTTTCTGACCAGTCCAATGCTTCAACTAAAAAAGGACTGGCCTCTTTCAATGAAGTTTTTGTGTCTAAAAATTTTGTCTCGATTTTTACTATTGTTGGAGTGGCATCTTCTTTTTTTATTTTTTCTATCTTCGAAGCATCAACAGGCAAACTGACGAGCAGGGATTTTTCATGTAAACTGTAAGGTAGACGGAACATGTGCCTAGGAGAAGCTACCATAGAATCTATCTGAACAACTTTAAATGGGTCTAAACCATCTTTATCCATTATCTGCATGACTGGCTTTCCTATTTTTTCTGCTATAGATAAAGGATTATCGATAGCCAATAATTCCTCTTTCAATTGCTCTCTTATGTAATCTTTTAAATATTCTATGATTTTTTGTGGTATCTCTGGATACAATTTTGCAGTTTCTTTGAAGTTAATTTTTTCTGGAAATGCTTCAAACGGTATGCCTATGTGGAATGATTTTCCACCAGTTAATTTCACAGAAAAGCTGCTAATGCCATGATCTTTAAACGCCTCTATTATAATTTTAGTCGATAATTTTGCTAACTCAAAATCAGGGCAATCAGGGTCTATAATCAAATCCCAACCAATTCTTAAATTGTCTAATTGCTGTTTTATCATGCCTGGTTCTAACGACATAGGGTTAGACCATCTCTCAACAGAACCATGAAAAGAAACCACGCCTTCCTTAACCATTTCAATTATATCATTAGGATATAGCAGTACATTTGGCCTTTTTCCAAAACTACCGTTAGAAAAAACCCCAACGACTTCTCTGCTTTTAGATGCCTCTAATAAAGCTTCCTGTACATCTTTCTGTGAATAATAGTTCCATACTATAGAATAATCACTCATAATATGTCTATACCCTTAAAATAATTAATTCTTAAAAAAAGATAGAATTTAAATCCCTAATACTATAATCTCTTAAAAGTCAAGGTGAAAATTTGGGAAACATAAAGAGTTTACTGATCAAAAAAACAGCAAAAAACTTGATTGAAAAGTATCCAGACAAGTTTACGAAGGATTATCAAAAAAATAAAGAAGCGCTGGGTACGCTAGTGCAAATAAACTCCAAAAGTACTAGAAACATGGTAGCAGGTTATATTACTCATATTGTTGATAGAAAGACTGTACCAAGTATAGATTTACAAAAAATAGTTAAAGAAGAGACAGATAAAAGTAGAAGAATGAATAGAAGAAGACGTAGATAAATACTAATTCTACATTTATTATTTGGGGATGATAATGACTGCACCATCCCAGGTTGATTTAATGATACAGGAGGTAGCTGAGGAATCGTCCCCAATTTATTCTTAAAATATTTTATCAAGGAATATATGAGAAAAATACCCTGAAAAAACAAAAAGAAAATATAATGCAAATTCTGTTGAACTAAAAGAAAATATAACCCACAGCATAAAAACCAAAACAAGCGATACTAGCAGAGAAAACCAAAATTTATGAGTTATTCCTCTGTGTTTCGTTGGGAAGAATTTGAAAAAATTATAGAGAAAAATAAAACAAAATAATAAAAGTAAAATCCCGACAGAAAGGTTGGAAATAATGAAAAATATTGCAACAGAGGCAAAAATTACAGCAAAAATATCTCTAATATTCGATTTGCTAGAATCTACATCTGGAAATACAGATAAGAAAGAACTAAAAAACACTAAAAAAATTAGAAGTAAATAATTGCTCAAAAAACCATATTCAAGAAGAAAATTTATCCATGCTATTATTAGCATAGAATTTATCAACAAATGCCATTTCCATTTTGGCATAACTTCACTCGATAATTATTCTAGCATCTATTGCAACAGCTCTATCAGATAAAGCAAATACAGGATTCATGTCCAATTCTTTTATCTCCGGGTTTGACTCAAGCATTTTAGAAGTCTTCATCAAAATATCGATTAAAGCCTTCATATCAGCTGGGTTTTTGCCTCTATACCCGACCAGGATTTTATATGCCTTAGTTTCTTTTATCATGTTTAATGCATCTTTTTCTGTTATAGGAACTATTCTAAAACTGACATCTTCATAAACTTCAACATATATTCCACCCAAACCAAATGCAATTGTTTGACCAAAAGTATTATCATACTTTCCACCAACCATAACTTCAAAAGACGATGGTATCATTTCCTGTATGAATAATCCATCTATTCTAGCTGTTGGCATCTTTATTTTCACATTTTTCAGAATGTCATTATAAGCATCGTATAATTGCTTCTCATTCTGTATGTTTACTACGACACCATCAACTTCTGTTTTATGTATGATTTCTGGTGAAACAATTTTCAGGACGACTGGATAGCCAACTTCATCGATGAATTTCTTAGATTCTTCTATACTTTTTATTATTTTACCTCTGACCAAAGGAAGCTTATAATATTCCAAAATTTCTCTGGATTCAATTTCTGTAAGATTCCTTCTTTTCTTTTTTCTAACAGATTCGAAGATTTGCTTCGGGTTCATTTAATATAATAATTAAAATGATTCAATAAATCATTACTGGTGTCATAACTCTAATCAGATATAAATATTTTTATATTAAAGATACAAAATTGATAGACTATGCCATTTAAAGTCACGGTTATACAGACTGGAGGAACTATAGCTAGTGAGAAGAATGAGAAGAGTGAAAAAACGGGTTTGAGACCAATCAAGTTTGATTTTGGAATAAAAAACATAAATGGGACCCAGGTAAATTTCCTGTCTATCATGAATAAAGATAGCTCGCTGATGCGAGATGAAGACAGAATAAAAATAGGCGAAGCTGTGGCTGAGGAAATAACCAAAGGCAATGATGTCGTCGTGACTCACGGTACCGATACATTACAAGATACAGCCTGCGTTCTGAATTATAGCCTAGTTTACAATCCTAGACGTGTGGTTTTTACAGGTGCCTTATACCCAAGAGGCTCGAAATTTTTTGATGGTGATAAAAACTTTGGAGATTCTGTATGTTTTTCTGCTAAAGGTTTTGAATTCTCCGGAGTATTTGCTGTAATGGGTGGGTATGTTTTAGACCCACATCTTTGGGGCAAGCATTTATACAGATTCCATGATCCAGTCATACAGCACTTACAATTCTTGCAAGAATTGCAAGAAAGGACTGAGGGTAAAAAAGTGCCGATTCTTATACCAGAACCATTCGATCCACTTGCTTTAGTGAAAAATGGTAAAATCAGAAAAAAACATCATGAATCAGCATTCTATGAAGTGGATGGTCATTTTACTGTAGATAGAGGCTCAGATGGTATTGTAAAAGAATTGGATCTAAGGGGTCCTCTGCCAATAAGAGACGATAGAATTGACTTACACCCGTATTTACCCAGAACAAGAAAAATGATGGAAACATTCAAATTTATACAACAGTATGGTCACATGAAAAATTTGGTAGTTAATGATGGAAAGGAAGAAAGAGATAATTCTCTTAGAAGAGTGGCAGAGCTAGCTAAAGGCTTGGGTTTTGAGGCAGATAGATTATTGAATTATTGGAATGACTTTAAACCATATTTTGATGGTAGATGTTTCTTGAAGAATGTCTTCGTGATAGGGGATACAGGA
>Ga0315274_10013318_pt1 | contig 11709 bp, 3 predicted proteins | sample YL17G02_20_MG_FD_203700 | JGI IMG/M metagenome (GOLD analysis project Ga0315274, IMG submission 203700) | Sediment microbial communities from Yellowstone Lake, YNP, Wyoming, USA - YL17G02_20 | ecosystem: Environmental > Aquatic > Freshwater > Lake > Sediment | place: USA: Wyoming | collected...
TACTGCCCGCGATGCTCCATCTCCTTGATCTCTGCCCGCCTGGCGTTCAGATCGCCCGCGACTGATCCGATGTAAACCTCGGGCGTGGTCACCTGTAGCCACATTATCGGCTCAAGGAACACCGGCGAGGCCCTTCCAGCCGCCTCGTTGAAGGCAAGCACCGCGGCATGCTGGAAAGCCAGATCGGAGCTGTCCACCGGATGGTGTTTGCCGTCGATCAGCGTGACCTTGACGTTGAGCATGGGGTAACCCCCAAGCGGCCCGCAGGTGGCGGCGTCGCGTACACCCTGCTCCACCGAGGGGATGAACTCCCGGGGGACTACGCCTCCCCTGGTGGCGTCTTCGAAGACCAGGGGTTTTTCTCCCTCCTGCGGCGCGTGTGGCTCGATGCGGAGCGTGACGACTGCGTATTGGCCCCTGCCTCCGGTCTGGCGGATGAAGCGTCCCTCGGCCTCGGCGGCAGTGCGGACGGTCTCCTTGTAGGCCACACCGGGCCGCCCGATGCGAACGTCCAGGCCCATGTCGCGGATGAGCTTATTCCGCACGATCTCCAAGTGCAGCTCGCCCATCCCGGAAATCACCGTCTGGCCGGTCTCGGAGTCATAGCGATAGCGGAAGCTGGGATCCTCCCGCCGCAGCGTGGCCATCGCCTCGCCGAGGCGCTGCTTGTCGGCGTTGGTCCTCGATTCGATCGACATCGTCATGACCGGTTCGGGGAACTCAAGCTTCTCCAGCACGATGGGATGCCGCGTGTCGCACAGCGTGTCGCCCGTCAGGCTGTGCCTAAGCCCCACCACCGCCACGATGTCCCCGGCCGAGGCGATCTCGCGTCGAATCCTCTTGTTGGCGTGCATCTCCCAGATTCTTGAGACGTTCTCCTTCCTGTCCTGGGTGCTGTTGAGTACGCGGGTGTTGCCCTTGAGCGTGCCGCTGTAGACGCGGATGAAGCTCAGGTCGCCGTGTTCATCGGAAGTGATCTTGAAGACCAGCGCCGCAAACGGCTCGTCGCTCCGCGGCTTCCGCTCGACGGTCTTCTTGCCGTAAGGCGACTCAATACCGCGCACCGCGGGCCTGTCCAGCGGGCTGGGCAGGAAGTCCGCCACCGCGTCCAGCAGGGAATGGATCCCCATGTGCTCCAGCGCCGAGCCGCACAACACCGGGTGCAACTGGCCGGTGAGCGTGCCGCGACGAATGGCCGGGGCGATCTCGTCCTCCCTCACGCGCGTCGGATCGTGCAGGAACTTCTCCGTCAACCTGTCGTCGAAGTCGGCGGCCTTTTCGATCAGATCATGGCGCGCCACCTCCGCCTGGTCACGGAAGGGGGGGGGAATCTCCTCCTCGCGAAGCGCCACCGCCACCTCGGCCGGGTCGTAGAACAGCGCCTTGCGGCGGATCAAGTCGATCTGCCCGCAGAAACTCTCCCCCTGGCCCATGGGCAGTTGCAGGACGATGGGATTCCCCCGCAGCCGGTCGGCGATCTCTTCGACCACCCTCTCGAAGTCCGCGCCGACCCGGTCCAGTTTGTTGATGAAGCACAAGCGGGGAACGCGGTAGTGATCGGCCTGGTACCAGACGGTTTCCGATTGGGCCTCCACCCCGCCCACCCCGCAGAAGACCGCGACCGCCCCGTCCAGGACGCGCAAGGACCGCTCCACCTCGATGGTGAAGTCCACGTGCCCGGGCGTGTCAATGAGGTTGACGGTGCAATCCCGCCAGGGGAAGCTGGTGGCCGCGGAGGTAATGGTGATCCCGCGCTGCTGCTCCTCCTCCAGGTAATCCATGATGGCGGTGCCCTCGTGGACCTCGCCGATCTTGTAGGTCCGCCCGGCAAAATAGAGGATGCGCTCGGTAAGAGTGGTCTTGCCCGCGTCGATGTGGGCCATGATCCCGATGTTCCGGATTTTTGACACTTCCGCAGTCATAGGTCCACCGCCGTGGAGCGGGTGCAATCACTCTATCCAGGCACGCCGAGACCGCACAGGACGCCCCAAGCGCCGACGGAATGGGGGGAGCCATCCCTGCGCCGGCCGAGCGGCCCGGCCGGCACCGGTCTTCGGGTCGAGACGCACCGCTCCGCGTTGACCCTTTGGCAGACCGGTCCAGTTGTGCTATCTCAAGCGGCCGGGGCGCCAGGCCCTGTCCCAGCAGGCCAATCTTCAAGCCCCGGCCGGATGCGCCCTCCGGCGTCGCCCGCGGCGATGACCACGCCGGTCATCGTTCCCGATTGCCTGCGATTCCTTCCGCACCGCCTGCCCGCGCCTCCGAGGAGGCCAGGGGCGAATCTCCTGCACCGCAACGCTACCAGGCAAAGTGGGCAAAGGCCCTGTTGGCCTCGGCCATGCGGTGGATGTTCTCCCGGGTCTGCATGGCCGAGCCTTCACCCTTGTAGGCGCTCATCAGTTCGTTGGCCAGTCGCACCGCCATCGGCGAGCCCTTCTGCCCGCGGGCGGCCTCGCGGATCCACCGCACCCCCAACGACAACTGCCTCTTGCTGGTGACCTGCATCGGCACCTGGTAGTTCTGCCCGCCCACGCGCCGGGAACGGACCTCGATCAGCGGCTTGACGTTCTCGACGGCCTTGGTGAAGACCTCCACCGGCGGCACGTCCTTGATCTTCTCGGCAATGATCTCCATCGCATCGTAGAAGACGCGCTCGGCGACGGCCTTCTTGCCGTCCCACATCATGCTGTTGATGAACTTGCTCACCAGCTTGCTGGCGAACTTCGGGTCCGGACCCAGCTTCTCGGCCGAGACAGTGAACTTCTTGAATGCCATGACGCTATTCCCAAACCCCCGCCTGCTACTTGGGCATCTTCGCCCCGTACTTGCTTCGCCCCTGCTTGCGGTTGGCCACACCCAGTGCGTCCAGGGTGCCCCGGACGATGTGATACCGCACGCCGGGCAGGTCGCGCACCCTCCCTCCGCGCACCAGCACGATGCTGTGCTCCTGGAGGTTGTGGTCGATGCCGGGTATGTATGCCGTCACTTCCTTTCCGTTGCTCAGCCGCACGCGGGCGACCTTTCGCAGCGCGGAGTTGGGCTTCTTGGGCGTGACGGTCTTGACCAGCAGACACACGCCTCGCCGCTGCGGACAGTTCTCCAGGGCCACGGTCTTTCTCTTGGCCTTCTGCACCCGCCGCGGGTGGCGAACCAGTTGACTGATTGTCGGCATAGAAAACCTCAAAACTCATCAACTCGCCAACCGGTTGCCTGGTCGGCTCGCCGGTCGTCCTGATCTTCAGTCCGCTTTCCGCCAGCCCTGCCGCATCCAGTGTCAGCGCTGGCCGCTCAGGGCCTCCTGGACGGCCTGGGCGATCTCCGCCTCGGTCAACTTCTCTTCGGGCGGCGCCACCAGTTCCGCCAGCTCCACGTGCTTCTTGACCTTCATGTCCATGTACGGCTTGAAGCTCGTCCCGGCCGGGATCAGGTGGCCGAGGATGACGTTCTCCTTCAGCCCGCGAAGCTCGTCGATCTTCCCTGCCAGGGCCGCCTCGGTGAAGATCTTGGTGCTTTCCTGGAAGCTCGCCGCCGACAGGAAGCTCTCCGACTGGAGAGAGGCCTTGGTGATTCCAAGCAGCAGGGTCTTGGCCGTGGCTGGCCTGGGGCGGCGCGTCTTGGCCGGCTGGCCCCCCTTGGCTTCGACCTCGGCGTTGGCCTGCTCGACCTTGGTCCGCAACGCAACCTCTCCGGCGACCAACTCGGTGTCACCCGGCTCCACGATCTTCAGCGACTCCGCAAGCCGTCCATTCTCCTCTCGGAAGCGGAACTTGTCAACCACGTCGCCCGGCAGCAGGCTGCTGTCGCCGACCGACTCGACTTGCACCTTCCGCAACATCTGCATCAGGATGACCTCGATGTGCTTGTCGTTGATCGACTGTCCGACGCCCCGGTAGACGCCCTGGACCTCCGTCAGCAGGTACTGCTGCAAGGCTTCCTCTCCGCGGATGCCCAGGATGTCGTGCGGCACCAGCGGGCCTTCGGTCAGTTGATCGCCCGCTTCGACATGGTCGCCGGTGTGCACCAGCAGGTGCCTGTCGTGGGGAACGTGGTGCTCTCGCTCCATGCCCGACTCGCTGTGGACGATGATGGTCATCTTGCCGCGGCGCTTGTCGGTCCGCAGCTCCACGCGCCCGGAGATTTCCGCCATCGCCGCCGGCTCCTTGGGCTTGCGGGCCTCGAAGACCTCCGTCACTCGCGGCAGTCCCCCCGTGATGTCCTGCGTGCCGATCATCTCCCGAGGCTGGCGGGCCAGGAGCTCTCCGGGCCGGACCGATTGGCCCTCCTCCACCTCGATGCGGGCCTTGGCGGGCAGGTAGTGGAAGTCCAGAATCTTGCCGCTCTTGTCCTCGATGACGATCCGCGGGTGTTTCTCGCCCTTGTGTTCGATGACGACGTAGCGCTTCGCGGCACTGCCCTTGGCGCGCTCGGCCTCGACGCGGACCGTCTCGCCTTCCTCGATGTCCTGGAACCGGACCACACCGGCCGCCTCGGCCAGGATCGGAACCCTGTGCGGGTCCCAGACCACCAGCTTGGCGCCCGCTCGCACCTTGGCGCCGTTGGGGACCATCACCGTGGCGCCGTAGGGCACCTTGTACTTCTCAAGCTCCCGGTTCTTGTCGTCAAGGATCGCAAGCTCGCCGTTGCGCTTCAGCGCAACCCGCTGCCTTTCCCTGCCGAGATGCACTTCAACGGCGTTGAGGTTGCGGTACTGAACCGTGCCAGCCACCGCAGCAAGGATTTCCGACTCCACCACCGCTCGCGTGGCGACGCCACCGGTGTGGAAGGTCCGCATGGTAAGCTGCGTGCCCGGCTCGCCGATGGATTGCGCCGCGATGATGCCGACGGCCAGGCCCTCCTCCACCAACTGCCCCGTCGAGAGGTCCACCCCGTAGCACTTGGCGCAGACGCCAAGGGGGCTTTCGCAGGTCAGCGTGCTGCGGACCCGGATGGTCTCCATGCCCAGCTCTTCGATCTGCCTGGCCATCTCCTCGGTGATGATCTCGTTCTCCCGCACGATGGTCCGGTCGGTGATGGGATTGACCACGTTCTCCCGTGCCACCCGCCCGACGATCACCTCGTGCAGCGGCAGATCCACCTGTTCGCCCTTGTAGATCGCGGACTTGGGGATGCCCTTCAATGTCTCGCAATCGATGCCCGTGACGATGACGTTCTGAGCCACGTCAGCCAGCTTGCGCGTCAGGTAGCCGGAGTCCGCGGTCTTCAGGGCCGTGTCGGCCAGGCCCTTGCGGGCGCCGTGCGTGGAGCTGAAGTACTCAAGCACCGTCAGGCCTTCGCGGAAATTGGCCTTGATCGGCGTCTCGATGATCTCACCGGACGGCTTGGACATCAGCCCGCGCATGCCCGCCAACTGGCGAATCTGGTCGATGTTGCCCCGCGCGTTGGAGTGGAACATCATCCACACGGGATTGAGATAGTTGGGATCGTCTTCCCTGCGGTCGTGCTCCAGTTCCGCAAGCAGGCTCTTGGTGATCTCCTCGCGGGCGTGAATCCACACGTCGATGATCTGGTTGTACCGCTCGCCATCGGTGATCGCGTCCACCTGGAAGTCGGCCTGGATGCGGTCCACCCGGGCCTGCGACTCGGCGAGTATCCCCGCCTTGCGCTGGGGAATCTTTGCATCGGCGATTCCGAAGGAAAGCCCCGCCAGCGTCGACTGGACGAAGCCCAGCTCCTTCATGTTGTCCAGCAGGTCCAGCGTGGCCGAGCGGCCAAGGGTCTGGAAGCAGTCGCTTATCACGCGGCTGGCGCCCTTCTGGCCCAGCGGATAGTTGTAGAAACCCATGCCCTTGGGCAGGATGTCGTTGAAGATGCAGCGGCCGGGGGTCGTCACGACCCGCCCCTTTTCGGGCATGTAGCGATTCTCCTCCTCGACGACCTCCATGCCCTCAGGCAGCCTCAGGACGACCTTGGCGTGCATGCCCATCCTCCCCAGCTTGCAGGCCGTCATGGCCTCGTGGGGACCGGCAAAAACCGGGTAGGAATTGCCGTCGGCAAAGGGGACCTTTTGCACGTCGTCCCTTACGAACTCCACGCCCTGGTCGGAGGTCAGATAGTAGACCCCCAGGACGATGTCCTGCATGGGCATGGTGATGGGCGCACCGTTGGCGGGCGAGAAGATGTTGTTGGTAGCCAGCATCAGCACGTGCGCCTCGGCCTGGGCTTCCACCGAAAGGGGCAGGTGCACGGCCATCTGGTCGCCGTCGAAGTCGGCGTTGAAGCCCTTGCAGACCAGCGGGTGGATCTTGATGGCGTTGCCTTCCACCAGCACCGGCTCGAAGGCCTGGATGCCCATGCGGTGCAGCGTGGGGGCGCGGTTAAGCAGCACCGGGTGCTGGTAGATCACTTCCTCCAGGATGTCCCAGATGTCCCTGTCGCGCCGCTCAAGCATTTTCTTGGCCGACTTGATGGTATCGGCCAGTCCACGGTCCTTGAGCTTGCGGATGATGAAGGGCTGGTAGAGCTCCAGGGCGATCTTCTTGGGCAGCCCGCACTGATGGAGCTTCAGTTCCGGGCCGATGACGATGACCGATCTTCCGGAGTAGTCCACGCGCTTGCCCAGCAGGTTCTCGCGGAAGCGCCCCTGCTTGCCCTTGATCATGTCGGTGAGGCTCTTGAGCGGGCGATTGGCCGTGCCCGGGACGGGCCGGCGGCAGCGGCTGTTGTCAAAAAGCGCGTCGACGGCCTGCTGGAGCATGCGCTTCTCGTTGCGGATGATGACCTCGGGGGCGTTGAGGTCCATCAGCTTCTTGAGGCGGTTGTTGCGGTTGATGATCCGCCGGTAAAGATCGTTGAGGTCGCTGGTGGCGAAGTTGCCGCTGTCCAGCAGCACGAGCGGCCGCAGGTCGGGCGGAATCACCGGGATGACCTCCATCACCATCCACTCCGGCCGGTTGCCGGAGATGCGGATGCTCTCCACCAGCTTGAGCCGCTTAGTCAGGTCCTTGACCTTCTGCTTGGAGGCGGTCTTCCTGAGTTCCTCGCGCAACTGCCTGGAGACCTCCACCAGGTCAAGGTTCTCCAGCAACGTCTTGATGGCCTCCGCGCCCATCTGCGCCTTGAAGTCGTCGCGATACTTCTCGCTGGCCGAGCGGTACTCTTCCTCCGTCAGCGCCTGGCGGTACTTCAGCGGCGTCTGGCCGCGGTCGGTGACGACGTAGTCCTGGAAGAGGATGATCTTCTCCAGGTCGGAGGCCTTCATGTCCAGCAAGGTCCCCAGGCGGCTGGGAAGGGCCTTGAAGAACCAGATGTGCACAATGGGGGCGGCCAGGTTGATGTGCCCCATCCGCTTGCGGCGGACGCGGGAGTGGGTCACTTTCACGCCGCATCGGTCGCAGTTGATGCCCTTGTGCTTGGTGCCCTTGTACTTGCCGCAGGCGCACTCCCAGTCTCTCTCAGGCCCGAAGATCCTCTCGCAGAACAGGCCGTCCTTCTCCGGACGGTAGGTGCGGTAGTTGATCGTCTCGGGCTTCTTGACCTCGCCGAATGACCAGCTTCGGATGTCGTTGGGCGAGGCAAGCTGTACCTTCACCGAACCGTAGTCGTTAATCCGATCGTACACGCTTTCGATCATGATTATGCCGCTCCAATCTCATGCAATCGGCCGAGCGGAGCGCCGCCGCCCGGGCCTGTCAGATCAGTCTCTTCTTCTCCAGTTGGACGTTGAGGCCCAGCCCGCGCAGCTCGTTGCACAGCACGTCGAAGCTGACGGGGGTGCCCGCCTCCAGGGTGTTGGTGCCCTTGACCATGGACTCGTATATCTTGGTCCTGCCTTCCACATCGTCGGACTTCACGGTCAGCAGTTCCTGGAGCGTGTAGCTGGCGCCATAGGCCTCCAGCGCCCAGACCTCCATCTCGCCGAACCGCTGCCCGCCGGTGCGGGCCTTGCCGCCCAGGGGCTGCTGGGTGATCAGCGAGTAGGGGCCGGTGGCGCGGGCGTGGATCTTCTCGTCCACCAGGTGATGCAGCTTGTTCATGTAGATGAAACCCACGGTGACCTTTTGCCCGAAGGGTTCCCCCGTCCTGCCGTCATAAAGCGTGACCTTGCCGCTGTCGGGCAGTTCCACCAGCAGCTCGCGGGTGTCGCCAGCGTTCTGGATCACCTCGGCCTGCTCGCGGCGCTGGCGGACGTGCTCGTTGGCCTCGCGGATGCACTGGACGATCTCTTCCTCGGTTGCCCCGTCGAAGACGGGGGTGATCGCCTGGAAGCCCAGGACCGCGGCAGCCCAGCCGAGGTGGGTTTCCAGGATCTGGCCAAGGTTCATGCGCCCGGGAACGCCCAGGGGGTTGAGCGCGATCTGGATCGGCGTGCCGTCCTCGAGCAAGGGCATGTCCTCCTCCGGGACGATTCGGGCGATCACGCCCTTGTTGCCGTGTCGCCCGGCCATCTTGTCACCCACGCCCAGCTTGCGCTTGGTGGCCACGCGAACCTTGACCATCTCCAGCACTCCGGAGGGAAGCTCGTCCCCGCGCTTCATGTGCTCCAGCTTGCGCTCGCGCTCCTTGCGAATCTCCTCGATCCGCGACCAGTAGCGGTTGTAGATGGCCTCGGCCTGCTGGCGGGCGGCCGACTTGGCTGTCTTGACCCAGGCGAGCGTGAAGCCGTCGATCTGCTCCATGACCACCGCGTCGATGTCGCTGGCGGCCACCTTCTGGCGGGTGGAGGGGTCCACCATCTGGCCGCCGATGACCTCGTTAATCTCATCCACCATCAGCTTGAAGACGCGGATCATGCGAGCGTTCATGGACGACTGGTATTCCCTGATCTGGCGGTTCAGCTCCTTGCGCTGCTCGTCGGTCATGTGCATCCGGCGGCTGAACAGCTTGGCGTCGACCACCACGCCTTCCTCCCCGGGGGGCAGTTCGAGGCTGTCGTTCTTGACGTCCTCGCCCGCGCGGCCGAAGATCGCGTGCAGCAGCTTCTCTTCGGGCGAAAGCTCGCTCTTGGACTTGGGGCTGACCTTGCCCACCAGGATGTCGCCAGGCCCCACGCGCGTGCCGATCAGGACGATGCCGTTGGCGTCGAGGCTCCGCAGCGCCCGCTCGGAGACGTTGGGAATGTCGCGGGTGAACTCCTCGCGGCCAAGCTTGGTCTCGCGAACTTCGACCTCGTATTCCTCCAGGTGAACCGAGGTGAAAACGTCGTCCTTGATCAGCCGCTCGGAGATGACGATGGCGTCCTCGAAGTTGTAGCCGTCGTAGGGCATGAACGCCACCAGCACGTTGGTCCCCAACGCCAGCTCGCCCTTGGAGATGCCCGGCCCGTCGGCGATGATCTCTCCCCGCTTGACCCGCTGACCGACGGAGACGACGGGCTTCTGGTTCAAGCAGGCCCGCTCGTTGAGCTTGGCGAACTTGCGAAGCTCGTACTCCTCGGAATTGTCGATAATGACCCGCTGCGCGTCGACGTGGGTGACCACGCCGCCCTTGCGGGCGCGAACCACCATGGAGCTGTTGGCCGCGACGGGCTTTTCCAGCCCGGTCGCCACGATCGGCGGCTCGGTGCGGATCAGCGGCACGGCCTGGCGCTGCATGTTGGAGCCCATCAGCGCCCGGTTGGCGTCGTCGTGCTCAAGGAACGGGATAAGCGCAGCAGAGACGCCCACGGTCTGCTTGGGGGAGATGTCGACGTACTGGACGTCCTCCCCGCTGACCAGGTCCACCTCTCCCTTGGCGCGGGCCAGGACGTGTTCGTCGGGCACGCGGTAGTCGTTGCGGGGGGTCCGCTCCAGCACGTCGGGCGGGGCCAGGACCGCCTCCATCTCCTCATCGGCCCGCAGGTAGACCACTTCCTCGGTAACCTTGCCGCGGGAGACCTTGCGGTAGGGCGTGGTCAGGAAGCCGTACTCGTCCACGCCGGCGTAGATGCTCAAGGAGCTGATAAGCCCGATGTTGTTGCCTTCGGGCGTCTCGATGGGACAGATCCTGCCGTAGTGGCTGATGTGGACGTCGCGAACCTCAAAACCGGCGCGCTTGCGATTCAGGCCGCCGGGACCAAGGGCCGAAAGCCTCCGCTCGTGAGTCAACTGGCTGAGGGGATTTTGCTGGTCCACGACTTGGCTGAGCTCCCCGCGGCCGAAGAAGTAGTCGATGCTCGCCGATACGCTCTTTGAGTTCACCAGCTCGGCGATCTTGGTAAGTTCCTGCGGGTCCTTCAGGCTCATCCGCTCCTGGACGGTGCGGCGGAGCTTGAGGAACCCCTTGCGAAGCTCATCGGTGGCAAGCTCATCAATCGTGCGGAGGCGGCGGTTGCCCAGGTGGTCGATGTCGTCCACCACGCCCTGTCCGCTGCGGAGGCGGACGAGGTACTTCATGGTGTTGGCCAGGTCCTCGTGCCGCAGCGTCATGACCGACTCGGGCACGGACTGGTTGAACTTGCGGTTGAGGCGGAACCGCCCCACCCTGCCCAGGCGGTATCGGTTCTCGTCGTAGAACTTCTCCGCGAACAGCGCCTTGGCCTTGTCCACCTGAGGCGGGTTGCCCGGACGCAGGCGGGCGTAAATCCTCAACAGGGCGTTGTCGTAGCTGTCTGCGGGGTCCTCGGCAAGCGTGTTGAGGATCAGCGGATCGGAAAGCTTCTCCACCACCTCGAATTGGCATTTCGCCGGCCGGGATGGCCTTGCTTCACCAAACGTCTTGGATACAACGTCCTGCCAAATGTGCCATCGAAAGGTGCTGCCTTCAACGTTGATCGCGCCCCAGTGTTGGGAGAGTCTCTCCGCAAGCTTGTCTCCCATTCCCACGCATACGACCTTAGCAGGGACGCCTCTCTCTCTGAAGATATAGATGCCCGGTTTTTTTGGCGCACCCTCTGCTCCAGCAATCCAAGCGTCGGATCTTGGCTTTGCCAGTACCATTACTTGCTCGAAGTTCTCCGACAGTTTCGCCGGGGCGCATTCAGCCCACACGCGTCGGATCTTCTCTGCGCTGTCCTTGGGTTCGTCCCGGTTGAACCAGGGGACATTCTGCTTCGGGCTCCGCTCGTCCGGGAACTCGATCATTACGCGGTCTTCAACAAACCCAAGCAGAACCTTCAGATCAGAATCGCTTTCCTCCTTTGGTCTCAGGTTTGGCCTAAGGACGGAGACTGCTTCCGATATCTCCTTCTGCGTCATTGTCAGTGGTAGCCAGACACACTCCAGGCGATCTTTCATCCACTTCGTGATATCACCTTCAGCACGGTTGCTCCGTTTTACGTCATCCTTGGTTCTCGGGACGGGCTGATCTGGAGAGGCAGCGATGAGAATCCTCGTCATGGCTTCTCCGACCTGCCCGCCCGGAGGAACAAGCTCCTCGCCGCTTTCGGGGTCTATGATCGCCTCCACGGCGAACATCTGCGGGCGGAGCTGATCGGCGGGGACGGTCCGGGTCCCGTAGAACTCCCTGATGATGGCCGCGGTCGTCCCGTAGCGCGGGTCCATCGCCCGGAGGAAGGTGGTGGCCGGAATCTTGCCCGACTGGTCGATGCGGATCGCAAGGAAGTCCTTCTTGTTGACGTCCAGCTCGATCCAGCTTCCGCGCTCGGGGATGATCTTGGCCCCGTGCAGCGGGCGGTCGGACTCCTGCATCTCCACCGTGAAGTCAATTCCTGGGCTGCGGTGAAGCTGCGAGACGATCACCCGCTCGGCGCCGTTGATGATGAACTCCCCGCCGCCGATCATGATGGGGATCTCGCCGACGTAGATGCTCTCC
>Ga0315274_10013319_pt1 | contig 11709 bp, 9 predicted proteins | sample YL17G02_20_MG_FD_203700 | JGI IMG/M metagenome (GOLD analysis project Ga0315274, IMG submission 203700) | Sediment microbial communities from Yellowstone Lake, YNP, Wyoming, USA - YL17G02_20 | ecosystem: Environmental > Aquatic > Freshwater > Lake > Sediment | place: USA: Wyoming | collected...
AGAAGCAATATCGCAGCAACCCCATTTACTATGGAGACCCTGCCACCGACCACCCGCATCAGCGTGAATCCCGAAAGAAGGAGCGTCCCGATTGTGGGGCCAAATATCTGAAATAGCCCATTCCAATTGGGGCTCATCATCGGGTTCGGGTATGCCACAAATGCAAGAGCAGACAGGGCGAGCAGGCCCACATAGAACAGGACAAGTCTCCAATGGCTCTTTTCCAAGGGTGTCACATTCAGCCATCTTCTCATTCGGTGTCCTCTGCTGCCCAACTGCATTGTCATTTCTCCTGTTTTGTCCGGCCGATGGTGTCGAAGGGGATGGGTTGGAAGCCCTGGCGGTAGGCGGGGGAGTCGGGCTTGAGACGGAAGTTGCCGTTAGTCGGATCGACGAAGAGCAGGTCGATGTTGACGAGGTTGTCCTCGCACTGGGCGGCGGCTGGCGTGGCGCCCCAGGTGATTTTCAGCAGCTCGCTGCCGACGCAGATGTTGTGACTCACGAGGACATTGCCGGGCGGGACGCCGTCGTCTTTCGCGTAGTAGGGTTCGAGGTCGGCGAGTTGCGGATACCGCGTCCGGTAGGGCGGCTCGCGCCAGCTCACGTCCTCCAGTCTCTTCTTCATGGTCTTATAGACCATGTCGTGCCAGACGGGCGATTTGCTCATGCCGCGGCCGTCGAGCTCGACCGCCGGCTCGCAGTCGATGAAAATGTTGTTCTCGACCTTGAAGTCGCGCCCGCCGCCGAGGAAGACCGCCCGGTGCAGCTTCCACAGGACGTTGCCGTAGATTTCGGTGCCGCTGACGCAATCGTCCATGTAGATGCCCATCGAGCCCATGCCGACCCCGCCGGTATGGTGGATGAAGTTGTGGCGGATGACGTTGCCCCGGAACGTGTAGTCCCGGCCGGTGTAGATCGCGCCCACGTCGCCGGTCTCCAGGCAGACGTGATGAATTTCGTTCAGCTCGATCAGGTGCTCGTTGCCCCAGAACAGGATGGCACAGTGTGGGTGGTCATGAATCAGGTTGTTCGCAGCCCGGATTCCCACGCCGGTCATGGAGATGGCGGGCGCGTAGCAGCGGGACCAGCGGGCGATATGGTGGATGTGATTGTTGCGGGCGTAGTGGCCCGCCGGCGCCAGGGTCTTGCGGTCGCCGCCGGTCAGCGCGATGCCGCCGTCGCCGGTCTCGTAGATGACACAATCTGCGACTCCGTGATTGTCGCCGCCGTTCACCGTCACGCCGTCGTTGCCCATATCGCGAATCACGCAGTCCGCAATCAGATTGCCGCTGCCGCCGCTGATGCGGACGCCGTCCGCCCGGCCGCCTTCGAGTGTCAGCCCGCGAATCTGGATATGAGAGGCCTTGTTCAATTGGATGAGCGGGCTTTCCACGACAGACACCGTGACATCACCCTCGCCCAACGGGGCCGGCGGCCAGAAGTACAGGACGCCCGTCTTGCGGTCGAGATACCACTCGCCCGGCTCGTCCAGCTCTTCGAGAATATTCAGGAAGTAGAACCGCTGGCTCGTGCGGAAGCCGTAATTGCCGTGGGGCGGGCTGGTCTTGATCAGGCGCTTCTGCGTGTCGAGGCTCGCGATGTGCTCGTAGGAATTGGCCCAGTCGTAGGCCCAATAGCCGTGAACCCAGATGTCGTCGGTATCGGCCCAGCGCTGGGGCCGGTCGCCCTCGTAGTTGAAGCCGGCGGGCAGCTTGCCCAAAGTGCCCCCGTGTTCGTCGCCGGTAGGCTCGGGACACCCGGCGATTTTCACAAAGCTCGCATTGGGCCAGCGTGCGAGCGTCATCGGCTGGTCCTTGTAGAACAGCTCCAGCCCCGCCGGCACGGTCGAGCGACCAAATCCTCTCGACCACAATTTGCCGAAATCCGTGATGCCCAGCGCCTTGAGATCCGCCTGGAGAATATTTCCCCGAGCGGCCGGCTCCAGCCTGCTCAGGACGGCCGGATCGGCGACCTTTTGCCAGCCGGTCACGGTCCTTCCTCCCGTAATTCGCACTTGTCCCTCCGCTGTCGCACGGTAGACAATCGGCTTGCCGGCCTCGCCGGAATCCTCGGCCGTCAGTTCCAGAGCCTTGTCCAGAGGGTACGTCCCCGGCGCAATCCAGACGGTGACCCCGCCTTCCGGCAGGCCCGCCGAGGCTTTCAACTGCCGAATGGCGTCCCGGGCTTTTTGCAGCGTGGCAAACGGCCCGCCGCTTTGACCGTCCGGCGCCGCCGCACGCCCGGACCATTCATCCTTCCCCGAGGGCGAGACATAAAAGTCCGCCGCCGGCGCGGCCTCGCCCATCGCCAGCAACGACCCGAGAAGAACCAGAAGTACAGACACTTTCCTGCGGAACAAGCACCCTGTCGGCATGAGGTCTCCTTTCCTGTATTTGAGCGGCTCCCAGACTCTTGCACGAGCCGAGAGCCCACTTCGCCCGCCATTTTAGCCGGTGCAAGCCGCCCTGTTAAGCGTCTCGACCCAGCGTGTGGTACCCCCGTGAATGAATTTTGCCCTTTCGCTGTCATTTCGACCAAGGCCGAAGGCCGCGCGGAGAGGGTTCCCAAACGCGAAACAACGCGTTTGGGGTCCCAGATATCTGGCCGCGAATGGGCGACACGTAATGCTCGCGGCCAGATGTCTCGACTTCGCTGCGCTCCGCTCGACATGACAAAGCCCGAACGACGGGCTCGCTCCACGCGCGGGATAGCGACACACGAGAAGCAATTGTAGGGTGGGCTGTGCCCACCGAGTTCCCTCATGTCCGCAAAACGGATGGTGGGCATAGCCCACCCTACAACTGCTATTCTGTCATCCTGAGCGTCAGCGAAGGATCCGGCCGTAGGTGTGAACGTGGACTCGATGCGAGAGGGAGCTTCTCCTACGCGGCCCAGATGCTTCACTTCGTTCAGCATGACAAATGGGGATTGGTCCCCCACAAAACGCAGTCGCATACGGAGAGGACTCCCTCATCTTTTGGACTTGCGTGCGGTAGGCCTCGTGGCGACAATGGAGCCGGTCGGCAGTCGTTGGGATTGCCGGGGTCGAGGGGTGAATTTCCTCAGCGGCCCGTCAGCGTGGAATCTTTACCGGCGTTGTATTCTTTACAAGGAGGCAAGAGCATGAAAGCGAGCGAATTGAGTCGTCGCGGATTTCTGGCGGCTGCGGGGAGTTTGGGAGCGGGTGCTGTGCTGGTGGGGGCGGCCCAGGAGACACCGAAGGCCAAGTTGAGCACGCCCCGGGCGGAGAAGCTCGGCTGGCGGCTGTCGTGCGGGGTGTACACGTTCCGGGACCGGAGCTTCTTCGAGGCCCTGGACGTCATCGTGGACCTGGGCATTCTCAACGTCGAGCCGGCCTTCTTTCTGCCGTTGAGCAAAGAGCAGCCGGGCGTCACGACGAGCGAGGCGCTCGCGCCCGCCCAGCGCAAGGAGATGAAAAAGCGCCTGGACGATCACGGCCTGAAAATGGCGAGCTACTACGCGCCGCTCGACGCCAACACCGCCAATTTCCGCAAGGTCTTCGACTTCGCGAAGGAAATGGGCTGCGAGCTACTCGTGGCCGAGCCGCCCGCGGAGGTCTTCGAGACCCTCGACGGGATGTGCCGCGAGTACAAAATGAGCCTGGGGATCCACAATCACGCGGAAGCGACGGGATCGAAATACTGGCGGCCGGAGAACGTCCTGAAGGTCTGCGAGGGCCGCAGCAAGGCCATCGGCGCCTGCCCCGACACCGGCCACTATGTCCGCACCGGCCTGGACCCGGTGGAGTGCCTCAAGAAACTGGACGGCCGCATTATCACCGTGCACCTGAAGGACGCCGCCGAGTTGGGCAACCCCGAGTCACGCGATGTCCCGCTGGGCGAGGGCAAAGCGAACTACACGCAGGTGCTGCAAACGCTGCACGCCCAGAAATTCCGCGGCCTCGCAACGATCGAGTACGAGTACCTGTCGCCCCAACTGGTCCAAGACGTCGCCCAGTGCGTCAAATTCGTAGAGTCCTTCGCCGCCTCGGTGAAAGCATAACGCCGTTATCCTCGGTTTCCGCCGCATCCGGGTGTAGGCAAGAATCTGTGGAACCGCTGATGAACGCAGATAAACGCTGATGTCCCGACTGGCTGGGAGACTCGAAGGACCAGAATGGTCTGAGGCTGGCATGAGGGACAATCACCCGTTTCAGGACGCGCATTGGTCCTTAATGGGTGGCTGTACCTAGTTTTCCATTGTTCTGCGCACCCAGCCTATCAAGAAGAAGCGTGCGGGAGGCTCATGATGACAAACTCAAAGCAACGCCGGAAGAACAAGAACGCAGCGATCAAGCGGAGTCCCGTCCCACCTGCTTCGGAAGGGACTAAGGATCAGGGCGTGAAACCAAGGCGATCACTCGTCAAATCGCTTCTTCGAAAGGTACGATCATTCGCCTGGGACGGCCTCGCGTTCTTGGGAGCGTTCTGCACCATTTGGATTGCAGTATGGCCACACGTGTACGTGTACCCATCGATTGATCTGGATCCAAACAATCCCATGTTTACTCCGTTTGTTGTTCGTAATGAAGGGTATCTGGCTATTCGAGATGTCAAGTTCTCGTGCGCGGTAAAATATCTCACACGTCCTGGAGGACCGACAGTATTAGCTCTGGGGGAATATGAGAATAGTTTCAGTGACCCCAAGCAGGTATCCCGCGTAATTGCTCCCGGAGAAGAGGCTTCAGAACTGCTGCCACTCTCGGGCATGAAAGATAATCAATGGCAAAATGCAGATATAGCAGTTCGACTGAGATTCCGACCGTGGAGATGGTTGCCCTACGAATGGAAAGAGTTGCACCGTTTTGAGGTCAAGAGGAAGGGTGACTGCTGGCATTGGCTCCCACAGCCCATCAACAAGTGAGGAGTCGATAGGGGGGAAGCCGGGGGCAGCCCTTATGTCAAGAGTCACTGCAAACAAGATATGAAGCTCACTCGCTGCGGGCGCTTTCGAGGAATTTGATGAGGTTGTGGAGGGTAAGGTTGTATGGCACGGCGATCCCGTGCTCTTGTGCGAGCCCGATCACTGCGCCGGTCAGCGCGTCGATCTCGGTTCGTTTGCCGGCGGTGATATCCTGGAGCATCGAGGATTCGTGCTTGGCCGTGTCCGGGACCAGTCTGCCGTAAAAGACGTCGAGAAACTGCCTCGGCTCCTGCCAATGCGTTCGATACCCGGCGGCGGCCATGACGGCGAATACCTCTTCGACAATTCGGTCCATCAAGGCACTTGGTGAGATTGGTGACAGTCAGGAATGGCGGTTCCTTAAGCCAGGTCCCCACCTTCTCTTGCGATTACTCAAGGTTTCACGCTCGAACTGACGAAATCACTAGAAATGCGGTTCTTCCTATGTTTCTCGGCAAAGCAGCGTATCCGCCAATTCAAACGCGTGCCCTTGTCGATACGGTTACGGTGTATCGCCAAATCCCTTAAGGAACCGCCATTCGTGGCTGTCCCTAGTTTCCTTCGTGGTAGAGCTCGACGTTTGTGATCACCGCGACTTTGGCCTCGCGGAACCAGGGGAACTTCTCGAAGGGCAGAAAATACTCCGTCCCCCGCAAAAGAATCCAGAATCCATGCTCCGAGATATTGGTGATCTCGCAATCGGGACCGCTCTTTCCACGCCTCGATGATCTCTCTTCGCCTCCTCGATCAGCTTCTGCACGTGTCGGAGTTATCAGCCAGTATAACCGAACCTCGCTATGCAGGTCAAAGCGAGAACGGTCCTTCGCTCCTCAGGGCTTTGGGTAAATCTGTAAAATCTGCGCAATCTGCGGACGACTTTTTGCTTTCTCAGGTTGTTCGTAACTAGGAACAGTGGATTCCCGCTTTCGCGGGAATGACAGAGTCGAATCCCCGTAAGTCCATGCCTGGGAGGGTTTTATCTTCCATCCCGGCGGATTGAGAAGAAGTCCCGCATTGTCCGGATTTTAGTTGACGCCGAACATGCGGTTGCATATGATAATTACGCAACGATTCGGACAGAGAATCATCAATCATAGATCGTAAATCATAAATGGTAAATGCAGAGGGGTTTATCATGCCCGACAGAGCACAAATCCTCGACAACCGGCTGAAAGCCGGCAAACCCGTGGGTCCGGCACGGCTTGTTATGGGAAACCAAGCCACTTCTCACGACCGAGATTGCTTCGTCGTAATGACAGGAAGAGGGCCGGGGGCGCATGAGGCAATTGTGCAAAACAAAGCCAATTTGGATCGGGGCGAATTGACGCTAACGCTCGCTGTGAAAAGAGGTTATGAGGGAAGAAGCCACAATGTGGGCCGGTGAAAACAAAGCCAATCCAGGCGCACGCCTGTCACCCCTGCGTAGGGGCCCCCAAACGCGACGTATTGCGTTTGGGAACCCGAGGCAGGGGTCCAGCCGACACCCGAAGCGCGAGCGTGCTGTTGTCTTGCGCACATTCCCCAACGTGAGTCGTCTGGATTCCTGCCTTCGCAGGAATGACAGAGTCGGACCGGGCGGGTCTGCTTCTGCAGGCGTGGCGGACGCATGGCGTGCAAAACAAAGCCAATTTCCGGGAGGCTGGGCGAGTGCGAAGTCCTTTGGAAGAAAGGGGTCACGAGGATTCATGGCATCTTTTCGGCAGTGCAGAACAAAGCCAATCAGAGCCAATTTCCAGGGGCGGGCTTGTGTGGGGAGTCGGAGGGCCGTATCTTAGGGCCGACGTGACAGGAGTCCCGCATGAAACAGCAGTACCTGCAATGGTTGATCCACAACACTAAGACGACCTGGTGGCACGATTCGGCGGACCCGGCCGAACTCGCGCTCGGCATCGAGCGCGGGGCCATTGGGGCGACGACCAATCCGTTCCTCGCCGCACTGGCGCTGGCGGGCAATAAGGTGGCTTGGACCAGAGAAATTCAGAGCACGCTCCTCCAAAACGGCGAGCCGGAGAAACGGGCGGAGGGTCTGATGCGCATTGTCGTCGGTCGCGTGGCGGAGCGGCTGCTGCCACAATATGAGAAGACCGGCGGCCGGACGGGTTACGTCTGTGCCCAGGTGAATCCCGCGCGGGCCGGGGACCGTGAGTCCATGCTGGCTATGGCGAGGCGGTTCACCAAGTGGGCGCCGAACATCGCCGTCAAACTGCCCGCAACGGCGGCGGGACTCGATGTGTTGGAGGACTGTGCCGCCGAGGGCATCACGTGCACGCTCACCATCAGCTACACGGTGCCGCAGACGATTGCCACGGCCGAACGGTATCGCCGCGGGCTGGAGCGGGCCCGGGCCAAGGGAATCAAGCCGGGCAAATGCTTCGCCGTCATTATGATCGGCCGGCTGGATGATTATCTTCGCGAAGTCGCCCACGATTGTTGTGCCGGGGTCAGCGAGTCGGATATCCGCCAAGCGGGCATCGCCGTCACGAAACGCGCCTATTCGATTTACCAGCAGCGCGGCTACGAGGCCGTTCTCATCATCGCCGCCCTGCGGGGCACGCATCACATGACGGAACTGGCCGGAGCCGAGGTCATCATGTCCATCTTCCCGTCCATTCAGGAGATGCTGCTGGCGCCGGAGTTGCCGCAGCAGGAGCGGATCGATGTGGAAGTGCCGGCGGACGTGATCGAGCGGCTTTCGCAGATCCCGGACTTCGTGCGGGCCTACGAGCCGGACGGCATGACGCCGACCGAGTTCATTACCTACGGCGTTACCCAGCGGACGCTCTCGCAGTTCATCGAGAGCGGCTGGAAACTCATGGAGAACTTCCGCCTGTGAGGGATTGTCATTGTAACGAACGGGCCGCCGCAACATGCGCGGTTCGATTGTCATTTCGACCAAGGCCGGAGGCCGCGTGGAGAAATCTGGCTGCGAATGGACGACACGTTATATTCGGGGCCAGATGTCTCGGCTCCGCTTCGCTCCGCTCGACATGACAATGGGTAGTCGGTAGGGTGGGCTATGCCCACCGCTTCCTCTCGGTACTGGGCCGGATGGTGGGCATAGCCCACCCTACGCAAAGGAATGGATAGATGAAAAAGATCGGTTTTATCGGGTTGGGGATCATGGGTAAGCCCATGGCCCAGAATCTCCTCAAGGCCGGATACGAGCTGACGGTGTACGATATTGTCCCGGAGAGGATGGAAGAGCTGGTCAAGGCCGGCGCTCGGCGCGGCTCGTCCGGCCAGGACGTCGCCGCCAAAAGCGAGGTCGTCATCACGATGCTCCCCAACTCGCCGCATGTCCGCGCGGCGGTGCTCGGGCCCAATGGCGTGCTGGAGGGGGCCCGGCCGGGAACGATTCTGGTCGATATGAGCTCCATCGCGCCGCTGGCCAGCCAGGAGATCGCGGCCCGGGCGCGGGCCAAGGGCGTCGCCATGCTCGATGCCCCCGTCAGCGGCGGCGAGCCCAAGGCCGTCGCGGGGACGCTGGCCATCATGGTGGGGGGGCCGGAGGAGACATTCGAGCAGGTGAAGGACATCCTGGCCAGGATGGGAGCCTCCGTCACGCGCGTGGGCGATATCGGCAGCGGCAATATCACGAAACTGGCCAATCAGATTATCGTTGCCCTGAACATCGCGGCCATGTCCGAGGCGATGGTCCTGGCGACCAAGGCGGGCGTGGACCCGGAGAAAGTCTTCCAGGCGATTCGGGGCGGCCTGGCGGGCAGTGCGGTTCTCGACGCCAAAATGCCGCTGGCTCTCCAGGGTAATTTCAAGCCGGGCTTTCGCATCGAGCTGCACATCAAGGACATGGCCAACGCGCTGGATACGGCCCACGAGCTGGGTGTCCCCGTGCCGCTGTCGAGCGTGGTCATGGAGATTATGCAGGCCCTCAAAGCCGACGGCAAAGCCGGCAACGATCACGGTGGCCTCATCCAGTTCTACGAGCAATTGGCCAAAGTCCAGGTGCGGGAATAGGCGAGTGCGGTATCGACGTTCGCACAACGTGCGCGACTCGATGGTTAATATGGATTCGGAAAAGTTCTTGCGCGGCAGGGACTCTGTCATCCTGAGGCGCAGCCGAAGGATCTGGCCCTCGAAAAAGAGGTTTCTTCCTCTCGCAGCCCAGATCCTTCACGGCGCTACGCTTCGTTCAGGATGACATGCCGCGCACGGACTAATCATAAGCCGTATAAGACATGCCTACGCGAGCGTAGGCATGGCACCCGACATCCGACCGGTAGCGGCATCTATCGCGTCGAGAATTTGAAGATCGTCGTGCTCTGGAAAGTCTGACCGGGGCGGAGGACCGTCGACGGAAAGTGCAGCTTGTTGGGCGAGTCGGGGAAGTGCTGGGTCTCGAGGCAGAAGCCGTAATGGTTGTTGTAGACTTTGCCGGCTTTGCCCTGGATGCCTCTCATGCCATTGGCCGTGTAGAGCTGCATGCCGGGCTCGGTGGTGCGGACTTCCATGACCACGCCGCCCGTGGGCTCATAGACGCGTGCGGCCAGATTGGCCGAGCCGGGCGAGCCGGCCAGGACGTAGTTGTGGTCGTAGCCTCTGGTCTGCGTCAGCTCACCGATGCGCGCGCCGATGGTTTTGGGCTCGGTGAAGTCGAGCGGGGTCCCTTTGACGCTGTGAATCTCGCCGGTGGGAATCAGGTCCTCGCGCGCGGGCGTGTAGAGAGTGGCGTTGATCGTGAGCTCGTGGCCGAGGACATCGCCATTGCCCGCGCCGGCCAGGTTGAAGTAACTATGGTTCGTCAGGTTGATAATGGTGGGCTTATCCGTCGTCGCTTCGTAGCGAATCTGGAGCTCGTTGTCGTTGTTCAGTACATACGTGATACTGCACTGGAGATTGCCCGGAAAGCCCTCTTCGCCGTCCCGGCTCAAGTGGCGGAATCGCGCGCCGACCCAGCCGTCGCCCTGCACCGGCTCGCCTTGCCACACGACCTTGTCGAAGCGTTTGTCGCCGCCGCCGTGGATGTGGTTTTTGCCGGAGTTGGCGGTCAGCTTGTACTCGACGCCGTCGAGGGTGAAGCGGGCGTCGGCGATGCGATTGGCGTACCGGCCGATACTGGAACCGAAACCTGGGTGCCCGCGCAGGTAGGGGGCGAGGTCATCGAACCCGAGCGCTACGTCGATCAGCTTGCCCTCGCGGTTGGGGACTTCGAGCGAGACCAGAATAGCGCCGTATTCCATGACCCGCGCCCGCAGCCCGTGGGCGTTGGTCAGCTCATAAATCGCCACTTCCTGTCCCGCGGCCGTCTTGCCGAACGGTTTTGGAGCGACGGCCAATTTGCCCTCCGCGGCCATCGCCGTCTGCCAGACAATCATCGTGCTCAGGACTATGGATGGTATGAGAGCTCTGAGACCCATGGTGAAGACCTCCTAAAAATCACCCGTCGACAACAACCAGTATTCTTCATCCGGGTGGCATCGTCAAGTGCAGCTTGGCGATGGTTTCCCCCGCAGGAGCACAAGACCATCGGCAAGCTCGCGCTTGCCGCTGCCACCCGGCCTCACCTAATGTTCTCCTTATCTCACAAAGACGGTGAACACCGACCAGGTGCCTACGATCACGAATGCGGCGAAGGCGATCCACAGCATGGCATCCCACAAGCGGCCGGGCCGCAGATCCGGGTCGCTGCGCCAATATCGGAAATAGAGCGCCGCGGCTCCCAGCAAGGGGAGCATGATGGACTGGGCGATGCCGCAGGCCACGATCATCTTGGAGGGCGCCTGGACGTACGCGTACAACAGCAGCGCCACCAAAGGCCACACAGCGCTGATGCGGCGCGTCCATTTGACCCGTCCCGCCTCGGAGCCATCGGTCAGACCGTACAGGCCCAACGCGTCGGCCACCATGCGCGAGTTGCCGGCGGCCGCGACGAAGAGTGTGGAGTACAGGACCGCGAACGCCCCCGCAAGGAAGACGACGTACCCCAGCGGCCCGAAGACGGGGATATACATAGCCGTCAGCGTGCGGACCATGTCCCGGCCTTCCGGGTTAAGCCCGATGCGGCCCAGCACGGCGGCCCCGAGCAGGTAAAACGCCAGCGTCGCGAACGTGTAGACCACCATGGAGGTCCAGGCGTCGACGTGCAGGACGTGAATCCAGCCGCGGGCACGCTCGACCCACCCGGCGGTGCCGTCCCGCGGCCCGGTATATTTTGCGTAGCCCTTTTCGAGGCACCAATAGGGGTACATGATCAGCTCCGCGGCCCCAATGCCGATGATGCCAAAGGCCCCGAAGGCGGTGCGCATCGGGTGCGCGCCCGCGACGAGGTCCGCCGGCGGCAGATGGAAACTCAATCCGCGCACCAGCTCGTGGCCGCGAATGGCCCATTCGGCGTGCAGTTGCAGTGCCACGACAGTGAGGACAGTCACCAGTGTGAACGTGCCGACGAGCGCCGTCGAGACAATCTGGATGAGCCCGTATCGGCCGACGTACAACAGGATGGACGTGGCGAGCGCCAGAATCGCCGCCCACACGTACGGGTCGCGGGGCTCCCGGCGCTGGGCGGTCTGTTCCGTCAGCCGCGCGACGGTCTGCTGCAACTCGGCGCCTTTCGGGTCGCCGCGACTGCGGGTCTGGAGTACATTCAGCTCGATCCGGGTCTTGACCAGCTCATCCTGCAAACGGTTGTACTCGGCGCCGTCCGCCGTCAGCGGATAGCTGATCGCGAGCGTTTGTCCGACGCCGCCGAGGATGCCGCCCTGCTGGAAGACGACCAGAATCGTCATGAAGGTCCAGTACCAGAGCAGCCAGTTAACTCGCAGGCGCGGG
>Ga0315274_10013320_pt1 | contig 11707 bp, 13 predicted proteins | sample YL17G02_20_MG_FD_203700 | JGI IMG/M metagenome (GOLD analysis project Ga0315274, IMG submission 203700) | Sediment microbial communities from Yellowstone Lake, YNP, Wyoming, USA - YL17G02_20 | ecosystem: Environmental > Aquatic > Freshwater > Lake > Sediment | place: USA: Wyoming | collected...
CGGTAATCCCGTCATCGCCAAAGCCCATCCCGGACATCCCGGCACGACCCGGCTCTTCGCCGAGATCGCCCGAGGCTGCCTCGATAAGGCGGGCCTTCCCCCGGCAACCGTCCAGATGATCTTCCACCTTGATCCGGAAGACGGACTCAAACTGGTCGCCCATCCGTCCATCGGGGCGGCGGCTTTCACCGGAGGCCGGCCGGCCGGACTCAAGCTCAAGGAAGCCGCCGACAGGGCCGGAAAGCCGATCTATCTCGAAATGGCGAGCCCGAATCCCGTCTTTATTCTGCCCGGGGCCATGAAAGAACGCGGAGAAGCCATCGCCGCCGATCTTTTCGCCTCCTGCAGCCTGGGCGCAGGTCAGTTCTGCACCAAACCCGGGCTTGTCGTTTTGATTAATGACGAGGCCGGACAGGGCTTCGTCGAAGCCGCCCGATTGCTGTTCGATCAGCCCCCCCAGGGATATCTTCTCGGCCGGGGAGTCGTTGACGGCCTCAAGGCCGCGATCGCCAAGATGAAGTCGCAAAAGGCCATGGTTCTTGTCGGCGGAAAGGAAATCGAAGGCCCGGGATTCCGGTTCGCCAACACCCTCCTTGTCGTCCACGCCTGGGATTTTCTCCGCTCACCCGAAATCTTCCAGCAGGAGGCCTTCGGGACGGCGACGCTTCTCGTCCTTGTCCCCGATCTCGAGGAAATGACCGCCGTATCCGAAGCTCTCGGAGGGAATCTCGCCGGCGCCGTTTACAGCCACGGCGGGGACGAAGACGACGATCTCTACCGGCTGATCGAGCCGATCCTCCGTCCTAAAGTCGGGCGTCTTCTTAACGATAAAATGCCCACCGGGCTGGCCGTGGTCTCCGCCATGGTCCACGGCGGCCCCTTCCCCGCCGCGGGACATCCAGGATTCACGTCCGTGGGAATCCCCGCGGCCATGATACGTTTCGCCGCCCTCCGGTGTTACGACAACGTCCGGCCGGAGCGCCTGCCCGCCGAATTGCGGGACAGGAATCCGACGGGCCGGATGTGGCGCCTCATCGATGGGGAATGGTCGCGAGACGATATTCAGCGATAATTTCGCTTCATCAGCAGCTCGACGGCCAAGTTGGCCTGCATGGCGGCGACGACCCCGACCCGGGGGGCCATGGGCGAGACCGCGGGCGAAGGCTCGCTTCCTTCGTCGCCGATAAGGTACAGCATCCCGATCCGGCGCTGGCGGATTTTCCGGTTCCCCCCGTATCCCGAAAGCCCCGAAGCGGCGATGATCGGACGGCCGGGAAAGGCCGCGATCCAGGACTCGATGAGCATCTGCTTCTCGCCGGCCCGGTCGAAGGCTTCGATCAGGAGGTCGGCCTCTTCGAACAACCGGGCGACCTTCGTTCTCGTAATCCGGACGCGGCGGACGGCGATCTCGCAAAAAGGATGGACCCGGCCCAGATTTTCGGCGAGAGCCTCGACCTTGATCCGGCCGACCTGGTTCCAAAAATAATGCTGGCGGTTGAGGTTCGTGATCTCCACCCGGTCGAAATCGGCGATGATGAGTTTCCCCACGCCCGCCCTGGACAGGGCGAAGGCGGCGTTCGAGCCCAGACCCCCGGCCCCGGCGATCCCGACAACGCTCCGCCTTAAGACCCGGAGAACGTCCGGATCGTGCTTGGCGAAGAACGCCCGTTCGTCAGCCTTCATGATCGACCGCTTTCTCTCCCGGAAGATCGCAGGAATTACGGGCGATGAAATCGGCGATGTCCCGAAGCTGACGCGGCGAGAAAACGGGAATCGAAGCGGGTGTTATTGGGGCGAAATCGGCCACCACGGCCTTGAGCTCTCGCGTCGGCGTCCGAAGATCTTCCGATACGCCCTTCCGTAAGACTTCGATTTTGGGGATCGACTCGTCCGCCCGCCCCCCCTCGATGATCACGAGGTCGGCGCCTCCGCAGGCCGAGGCTAAGACCAGATCCGATGGATAATCCTGGGTTTTTCGGATGAAAGCCGTCCTCTCCGGAGCCGCCAAGGCCACCATCAAGGCTCCGGCTTTGAGAAAAATGGCGGAATCCTTGTCTTCAGCCCCGAGCTCGAAATCATGGCCGCAGTGCTTCACGACCGCGGCGACGATTCCGCGCCGGCCCATTTCCTCGATGAGGCCGCGTATGAGCGTGGTTTTCCCCGTCTCCGACCGGCCCGTGACGGCGATCGCTTTCATCCGGTTTCATCTATAACACGGACGTCCCCGGGAGTCAAAATCTCCGGCCGACGGACCAAATAACAGTTTGTTTTTTCGCACTGAATTCGCGCGTGGAAAGCCTCTAAGCGTCCGCGGACGGCCGGAACGTGATGAGGGTTTGCCGCCCCGCAGACGCTCTTCGAGGTTTCCGTCTTCGGACGCCGAGGTTTCGGAGACCATCAAGGCCGACTTGAGGCCTCCGAGCTGGTGAAGGGGGAAAAGCGTAAGGTCCGAGGCGCCGAGAAGGAGCGTCGAGAAGGCGGTTCATCAAACCCGATCTGGAGTGACGGGCGTTCGGGGACGCTCAGAGGCTCGTTTGGCCGTTAAGCGACAAAGTTTATAACGGTCAGCATCGGCCGAGTTTCGACAAGCCCGGGGCGAGGGCCGGGATATTCTAGAGGCCGAGGTCGACGTCGATCCCCTGCATCGCCCCGAGGCAGATCGAGATGAAGGCGTCGAGGTCCAGGCCGAGGTTCCGGCACTCCTCGATCTCTTCGCGCCGGGCCCCGCGGGCGAAGCTCTTCTCCTTGTAGCGCCTTCTGACGAATTCCAGGTCGATGCTCTTGAGCTTCTTCTCGGGGTGCATCAGCGTCGCGGCGATGATCAGCCCCGTCAGGGGATCGATCGAAAAGATCGCCCAATCCATCGGACTCTCGCAAGCGACTTTTCCGGCATGGGCTTTGACGGCGTGGATAACCGCCGGAGCCACGCCGATCCCTTCGAGGATCTTGACGGTCTCGGTCGTGTGCAGGTCGGGGCTTTTCTCGGTCACTTCGTAATCCAAATCGTGAACCAGGCCGGCCAGCCCCCAGGGTTCGGGATCGTGGCCCAAACGCGCCGCCGCGGCCCGCATGCAGGCTTCGACGGCGAGACAATGCTTGATCAGGTTTTTGTTCATGAGGTGGGATTTGACGAGAGCGAGGGCCTCGGCGCGATTCATGGTCGTTTCTCCTTTTCGGGGGGCGGTGGGGATTTCAGGAAAACCAGGGCGGTCCGGCCCGTTTCGGGCTCGAAGAAACCGACCCAGAGATGCGGCGGAAGCCAAAGCGGCGCCGTTCGGATCTCGCCCGGCGCTTCAAAGGCGATCGTCCCGATGCCGCCGGCTCGCGGGCAAGCCAAAAGAATTTCCGAGGGCGTTGTCGCGAAAACATGCGTCTCGGCGAGGGCCGGAGCGAAGGCGCCCCTCCCGGGAAGGGGTTGCCACCATTCGGTCGTGCCCGAACGCGCGGCGAAACAAAACAAGACGTGATTCGAGAGGACCGCGTAGAGCCGCCGCCCGTCATAAGCGGGCGCCGCGGCCGGGATCCCTCCGAGGGAAATCGACCAGCGCTTTTTCATGGAGAGGAGATCCCAGCCGGCGAGCGTTCCATCCTCCAATCCGACGATCGCCACGTCCCCGGCGATGAACAGCGGTCCGACGGGCGCCGCGGCCGCGTCCGAAGCGGCGAGGAGGCGGCCCTCCGGAGAAGCGACCTGAAGTTTTTTGTCCTCGGTCCCGAAGACAATCCGTTGGCGCCAGGATGCCAACCCGCTCCGAACCGGCGCTGAAGCTTTCAACGTCCAAATCTCCTCGCCTTTTTCCGCCCCGAGGGCGATGAGGTTCGCCCCGGCGCGGAGAACGATCTTTCCGGCGAAGGCGAGGATATCCGGCGCCGGCGCCTCGCCGCCTTTCGTCTCCCACAGCCGTTTCCCGTCCAGGCCGATCGCGTAAACGCGCCCCTCCCGGTCCAGGAGGATGAATCGGTCCGTCAAGACGGCCGGCGGGACATCCACGGGAGCGCGGGCCGGGAAGGTCCACGTCACCGCCCTTTTTGCCGCGTCGACGGCATAGAGCCGCCCGGCCCGAGTGGTGAAAACGACCAATCCGGCTTCGGTCGCGACCAAGGCCGGGTTGATTTCGCCCTCGCAAAAGATCCGGCCGTCCTCGACGAGGGGAAACCGCCAGAACGGCTCCTTGGCCGGAGGTTTTCGCCCGAAAAAAGCGCAGGCCGCGAGCGGAAGAACGGCGGCGAGGGCGATCATCCGGAACGGAGCGGTGGACATGGCGCGAGGGCTCATTATAGCATGACTCCCCCGCCCGGCAGGCTCTTTACACCGTTTCCTCAAAATGCTACAATTTCGATAGACTCACAATGGTTAACTACATTCTTCTCTACAAGATCAAGAAAAAGGTCAAGGCGATGATCAAGGACAAGCTCGCTCTGGGCGAGCTCGCCACGACCCCCAGCTCCTGCCTCGATTGCCTGGCGACGGACCTGAGCTGGGAGATGTACTACATCCTCAAGGAAAAGGACGAGGACTGATCAGTCCTTATCCGGAGCCTGCCCGCTCCGGATCTTCACTTTCACCGACTCCCACCATTCCATTCTCTTGCGGATGTCCTTCTCGAAACCGAAGCCGCCCGGTTCGTAGTACCGCCGCCCGCGCAGCCGTTCGGGCATGGTTTCCAGGGCCGTCGTCCCGGCCTCGAAGTCGGGGGCGTAGGCGTATCCCTTTCCATAGCCGACGTCTTTCATGAGGTTTGTGACGGCGTTCCGGATCGACAGCGGCACCGGCTCCTGCGGCCGGGCCTCGATGTCCTTCATGACCTCGCCGAAAGCGGCGTAAACCCGATTGCTTTTCGGCGCCGAACCGAGATAGATGACCGCTTCGGCCAAGGCCAGTTCCCCCTCCGGAGATCCGAGAAAGTCGAAAGCCTCCTTGGCCTGAAGGGCCAGGGCGAGAGCCTGGGGGTCGGCCAAGCCGATGTCCTCCGCGGCGAAGCGGACCAGGCGACGGGCGATGTAGAGAGGGTCTTCGCCGGCATAGAGCATCCGGCCCAGCCAATAGAGCGCCGCCTGGACGTCGCTGTTGCGAAGGCTTTTGTGGAGAGCGGAGATGAGGTTGAAATGCTCCTCCCCCGCCTTGTCATAGAGGAGAATCCTTTTCTGGAGGGCTTCCTGGACGTTTTCCGGGGTGATCGTTTTTTCCCGGGCGAGTCCGGCGGCCAGCTCGAGGGCGTTTAAAGCCCGGCGGGCGTCGCCGTTCGATTGGTCCACGAGAAGATCCCGGGCTTGGGAATCGAGGGTCAAGGAGAGCGCGCCGAGGCCGTGCTCGGCGTCGGCCAGGGCGTCTTCGAGGATCCGGCCCAGCGCTTCGGACGAGAGCGGATTCAGGACAAGGACCTTGGTCCGCGATAGAAGCGGGGCGATGATTTCGAATGAGGGATTTTCGGTCGTCGAGCCGAAAAGGATGATGTCGCCGCGCTCGACATAGGGAAGAAAAGCCCCCTGCTGGGCCTTATTGAACCGATGGATCTCGTCGATGAAGATGATCATCGGCTTGCCGTACAGCTTCCGGTGGCTTTCGGACCGGGCCATGACCTCCTTTACCTCTTTGATCCCGGAGAGAACGGCGCTGAAAAACGTGGAGGGCAGGTCGAAGTGGCCGGCCAGCATGATCGCCAGGGTGGTTTTCCCCGATCCGGGCGGCCCCCAGAAAATGAGCGAGACAAGCCGCCCCGACTCGATGAGCCGGCCGAGGATTTTCCCCTTCCCGAGCAGATGCTCTTGGCCGTAGAGCCGGTCGAATCCGCGGGGACGCATCCGCTCCGCGAGCGGTACGTGCGTTTCGGCGTTGCGGATCCCGCTGGACATCCGGTCCATTATACCAAACGCCCCCCGCCCGGGCGAGAAATCAAGTTACAACCTTGACCGGCGGGGGACGTCATGCTACTTTAGCGGAGCATTCCGTCCGATGAAGCCCAAGACGCCCGAAAAACTTTTTTTCCGCCTCGAGGAAGTCAGCCGTCTGCTCAAAATTCCGCCTAAAACGATCGAATCGTGGGAGAAAGAACTCCCCTTTCTTCAACCCGGGCTCACCGGCGCCGGCCAAAAGATCTTCCGTCCCAAGGACGTCGAAATCATGCGCCGGATCAAGGCCCTTCTCGACGGGAAGAACGTCACCCTGGCGGGCGCCAAGCGCCGGATCGAAGAGGAGTTCGGCCTTCGGCCGATCCCGCCGGTCCATCCCGATAAAATCGTCAAGCTCCTCCGCCGGGTCCGAGACGAGCTTCAGGATATCTCCGGGTCGCTGGCCGGGAAACCGAAAAAAGACTAAACACGCGGCTCTCTTTCTGGTATAATGCCGCTTCCGTCGGGACGTGGCGCAGCCTGGTAGCGCACATGCTTGGGGTGCATGGGGTCGGCGGTTCGAATCCGCCCGTCCCGACCATTTTTTTTCTTGGATCCTTCCATGAGAATAAGGGAATAACCCATGAGCGTCACTCCGAAATCCCAAGAGGCCGACGACCTGAAAGGCCGGGCCGTCCCCCTGGCCGGCCTGGCCGCCACGCAGAAGGGCGCGATCGTCAGCCGCGAGATCCTCCGCAAAAAAACGGGGACGGTCACGGTCTTCGCCTTCGACGACGGCGAAGAGCTCAGCGAGCACACCGCCCCCTTCGATGCCTTGGTGATCGCCCTCGACGGCGAGAGCGACGTCACGATCTCGGGAAAACGTCACCGCGTCAAAGCCGGCGACATGATCGTCATGCCCGCCCAGGAACCTCACGCTTTGAAAGCCGTCGGACCATTCAAGATGATATTGGTCATGATCCGGTCTTAGGGTCATGAACCGGCCGCTCATTCTTTTATCGAACGACGACGGATTTTTCCGGGAAGGCATCCAGGTCCTCTTCCGGGGCCTCAAGGATTTGGCTCAGGTCGTCATCGTCGCGCCCGACCGGGAAAAGAGCGCCACCTCGCTCGCCCTGACCCTCCGCCATCCCCTCCGGATTCATAAAATGAAGCCCCGCATATACGCCGTGGACGGCACCCCCGCCGACTGCATCTATATCGCCCTCCAGAAGGTCCTCCCCCGCCGTCCCGATCTCATCATCTCGGGAATGAATCCGGGACCGAACCTCGGCCGGCAGGACGTAAACTACTCCGGGACCGTGGCCGCGGCCGTGCAGGGGACGTTCTTGCAGATCCCGTCCCTGGCCGTCTCGCTCCTCCCCGACGGGGAACGCGTTTTCCATTGGGATTTCGCCGTCGGCGTGGTTCGCGGCCTGGCCCGCGATATTCTAGCCCACGGCCTGCCCGAGGGCGTGACCCTCAACGTGAACATCCCGCCGCCCCCGGTTCGGGGCGTAAAAATCACGAAACTGGGCCGGAAATTCTACAACCCGGAGATCATCGAGAAAAAAGACCCGCGCGGTTCGTCCTACTTCTGGATCGGGACCGGAAATCCCCAGCGCGTCGGCGACGACGACACCGACGTCAAAGCCGCTTATCAAGGATTCATCTCCCTCACCCCCCTGCACGCGGACCTGACCTGCCATGATGTTCTGAAGAAGCCTTTTCTCAAGAGAATCGCGAAGGCCTGCGCGCCCTGATTCGCCGTCTCCGTTGCGGCCGGCTCAGGCCTTTTTTTTCCCGTGCTTGAGGATCTCGATCACGGCCGGGACGAGGGAGATGAGGATGATGGCGATAATGACCAGGGAAAAGTTTTTCTTGACGAAGGGGATGTTCCCGAAAAAATAGCCCCCGAAGATGAAAATCGCGACCCAGCCCACGCCGCCGACGACGTTATAGCTCAGGAACTTGCCGTAGGACATGCGCCCGATTCCGGCGACGAAGGGGGCGAAGGTCCGGATGATCGGCACGAACCGGGCGATGATGATCGTCTCGGCGCCGTATTTTTCGTAAAATCGGTGCGTCCGCTCCAAGTACTCCTTCTTGAAGATCCGGCTCTTCTCCTTCGCAAAGACCTTGGGGCCGACGATCTTGCCGAGCCAGTAGTTGACCGTGTCGCCGAGGACGGCCGCGACCGCCAGGGCGGCAAACAGCCAGCCGACCTTGAGCGATCCGGACGCGGCGAATGTCCCGGCGGCGAAGAGAAGGGAGTCTCCGGGAAGAAACGGGGTGACGACGAGGCCGGTCTCGCAGAAGATGACGACGAAGAGGATGAGGTAGGTCCAGAATCCGTATTGCTGGATGAGGGCGCTGAGATGGGTGTCCAAGTGGAGGATGAAATCGAGGACGCTTTTTATGAATTCCATCGCCTTTCCTAACGCTCAAGCGAACCTGGCTTATATCCCATCCCCCGAGCGGCTGTCAAGGCGGGAATTGATTGACCGTCGAACAGTTTCATGCAGTCTCACCCAGACCGGGTCCGCATCAGAGAACGGCCTTCACTCCAGATCGGGTTTGAAGGACCGCCTCTCGACGTCCTTTCTCGGCGCCTCGGACCTTACGCTCCACACCCTTCACCAGCTCGAAGATTTCAGGTCGGCTTTGATGGTCTCCGGAGCCTCGGCGTCCGAAGACGGGACCCTCGAAAAACGTCTGCGAGGCGGCAAACCCTCATCACGTTCCGGCCGTTCTCATTCGCGGACCGTAAAGCAACACCAAGAGGCCAATAAACCCATTCGATACCCCGGGCTGAAGCCCGGGGTATTTTCAGGGTTAATACTGAGCGGCGCTTTTTACCCCGATTTAAAAATCGGGGTTTTGCGCCGCGAACGTATAAACGAAAAGTGTTCGACGGACAGGGGAATTGACAAGCCGGACCGGCGCGCCTATCATTCGGGGCGCCGCCCCGTGAGGGGCGGAAATTCTCCGGCGGAGACGGCCATGGCTCTCGACGATAAAAAACTCCCCGAAGGCCTCCAAGAGGATGAAGCCCTTGCCGCCGAGATCCAAGCCCGGCTCGAGGAGGACGGAACGCTGACCTGCGCGGCGGCTATGGCGATCGCGAAGGCGAAGGACGTCGAGCCCGAAGCCGTCGGCCTCACCGCGGATGCCTTGAGGATCCGTTTAAGCCGATGCCGGCTCGGCCTCTTCGGTTATCCGGGCCGGGCCAAGGGATGGTCCGCCTTGGGAGAAGCTGAAAGTTCCATCCCGGAAGGTTTTGAAGCGGCGCTCCTCTCCGTCGGGCAGGCATCCGGAACGCTCACCTGTTCGGCGATTTGGAGCGCGGCGGAAAGGTCCGGCGTTTCCCGGCTGAAAGCGGGATTTATCGCCGATAAACTCGGCCTTAGAATCGTCGGCTGCCGGATTGGAGCGTTTTAGCCTGGACCCTCAACGGAAAATCCGGCGGATCGAACGGGCGCTGGAGGCCCTCGAACCTTCCGAAGAGCGTTGCGCTCTCTGTCCCCGCGATTGCGGCGTCGATCGCCGTCGCGAAGAAACCGGCGTCTGCCGAAGCTCCGCCCAAGCGGCCGTGTCCGCGGCCCTTCTTCACCACGGCGAGGAGCCCGTTCTGAGCGGATCCGGGCCCGGAGCCCGCGGTTCCGGGACGATCTTTTTTGCCGGCTGCAACCTGAAGTGCCTCTTCTGCCAGAATCACCAGATCAGCTGGGGGATGAAAGGCCGGATCGTAAGCGACGGGGAGCTGGCCCGGCTGATGCTCGGCCTTCAGGACCAAGGCGCGCTCAATATCAATCTCGTTTCTCCCACTCACTTAATCCTCCCCATCCTCCGCGCTCTGCTTCTCGCCTATGATCAGGGGCTTCGTCTCCCTCTCGTCTACAACTCGAACGGCTATGAGCATGTCGCCGTCGTCGAGCATCTGGCCGGGATCATGGACATCTATCTTCCGGACTGCAAATACCGCTTGCCGGAACCGGCCGCGATGTATTCCGGCGCGGCGGATTATTTCGACCATGCCCGGCCCGCCCTGCAAGAGATGTATGTCCAACAGCCCGACCTTCACGTGGACGACGACGGGATCGCCCGGCGGGGGACGATCATCCGTCATCTGGTTCTCCCGGGCCAGGTGCCCAACGCGATCGCCGTCCTCGAGTGGCTTGCCGCGACGTTTTCCCCCGCCCTTCCCGTAAGCCTGATGAGCCAGTATCGGCCTTGCTTTCAAGCTCCCCCCGAAATCCGGCGGCCGGTTTCCCCGGCCGAGTATGGCGCGGTGATGACCCGCGCCCGCGAGCTCGGATTCGAGCATCTTTTCCTCCAGCCCGAGCTCTTCGCGCCCGAAGACCATCTCCATCCGGACTTCGACCGCAACGAGCCCTTTCCTTGGAAGGGGAATAAATCCTAGAAAACCTCGGGCCGATACGTCCGGGGCTGGGGAAGCTGGGCCTCGGTGAAGCCCAAAGCCAAGGCGATCTCGCGGAGCTTGGCTTGGATAAGCTGGAGATTCTCGGGGCCCATCCGGAGGAGATGCTTCTGGGCGGCATCGAGGTCCTCGAGTTTGGGGTCTTTCAGGGTGAAGCTGACGACGCCGTTCTCGAGCTCGACCGGAGCGTCGACGATCGGCGTTCGAAGGACCTCGACGATCGCCCGGAAAAGGGTTTGGTGGAAATCTCCCCGCGGGTAGCCCAATTCCTTATAGGCTTCGACAAGGAGAGGCCGGGCGCTTTCGTAAAGGCGCGCCGCCCCGGCGGCGCTCACCGATTCGAACACATCGGCCACGACGTTATAGCGGTCATACGACCCCGGATCGATCAAGGTCTTCCCGTCTCGAAGGACGGTTTTAAAGGTTCCGCGGAGGCCGAAGAAATCCATCTGCGGCCGGGGACTCTGCCCGTTGGCGATGTTGTCGATCGCGGCCGTGAACCGGCGGAGAAGATCCTTGTTGGCGAGCCATTGGGCGAAAACCGGATTGGCCGAAAGCTCGCCCGCGAGCGAGCGGACGGCGGCGTCGCTGCTGTCCAGGGGGCCGGTGAGCGGCGGAACGGCGGCGCCGTCCCTGAGGCCCGGCGTCTCGGCGGCGATTTTTTCGGCGGCCGCGGGGACGCCCCCGGCGGCGGACTCCTTGGCCCGGTCGGAGAAAAAGAAATAGTAGGCGGCCACGCCCAGGGCGATAACGATGAGGGCCCCGATCCCGACCCGGATAACCTTTTGTTTTTCGTTCATGGCCTTCCCCCTGAATTTATTTAACCTTCCGGAGAGACACGTTGCCCTCGAGCGCGGTGAGGCGGATCGTCGCGCCGCCCCGGCCGAGCACGGTGGAGATGGTCTTCTCCCCGGTCGCGGTCTTTAGGTCGAAGTCCGAGGCGATCCGGCCGTTCGGGGCGCCGAGGTCCACTTTAGCGTCGGCCTTCGATTCGAGAAAGACGGTTACGGGTCCCCGCCGGCACGTGATTCGGACCTCGTCCTCGGACCGCAGATCCAGAAGCTCCGCGTCCACGGATCCGCTCCGGACCATGACCTCGAGCGATCCCGAATAGTTCTCGACGCGGACATCGCCTTCGTCCAAATCGAGGCGGGCTTTTCCGAACAGATCGCCGATCGAAATCCGGCCTCTCGTGACCCGGACCGTCTCGAGGTCGACCGCGCGGGGGACGTTGAGGATGAAACGAAGGGACCGGCTTTCGGCGTCGTCCCGGCCGTCCCGAGGCTTGATCCGAACCAGGTTAGCCGTTTTTTCGACATCGATCGCCGGAACCGTCCCGCCGGAGCCATAAAGACCGATACGGCGTTCCCAGGCGCGCCCCCATCCCGCTTCGGCCGAGACTTCGACCTCGTTCCTGTCCCAGCCGTAGATTTCCAC